>Ga0247843_1001059_pt1 | contig 59594 bp, 69 predicted proteins | sample LaCruzMarch2017__FD_192420 | JGI IMG/M metagenome (GOLD analysis project Ga0247843, IMG submission 192420) | Freshwater microbial communities from meromictic Lake La Cruz, Castile-La Mancha, Spain - LaCruzMarch2017_8m | ecosystem: Environmental > Aquatic > Freshwater > Lake | place: Spain...
GCGGACTCCATCAGGGCCAGCGGCCAGCGACGCCGCACAAACAGGCCGGACAGATGACCGCACCACCCAGATCGTCACTTCAATCCAAATTCACTCTTGCAGAGCAGGGGCCGTCCACAGATGACAGCCGGGATGAACAGACGACAACAACGCAATTTATGCGAACCGCTCGCAATCGATTTCCTGTTCCTGCATGGGTTTGAACCGGCCGGACGATGGGTCTAGAAGACGCCGAATCCGCCGCCCCTCCCAGTCGCGGCGAGGACCAGAAAGCATGAACGCATTCCTCCTTCAGTACCTGCCGATCGTGATCTTCATCGGGATCGCGACGGTTCTGGGTATCGGCTTCATTGTCGCGGCCTGGGCGCTGGCGCCGTCGAACCCGGACTCGGAAAAGCTGTCGGCCTATGAGTGCGGCTTCAACGCCTTTGACGATGCACGCATGAAGTTCGATGTCCGGTTCTATCTGGTATCGATCCTGTTCATCATCTTTGACCTCGAAGTGGCCTTCCTGTTCCCCTGGGCGGTGTCGATGTTCGATCTCGCGCGGCCCGAAATGATCTTCGCCTTCTGGTCGATGATGGTCTTTCTCGGCGTCCTGACCGTCGGCTTTATCTACGAGTGGAAGAAGGGCGCGCTGGAATGGCAGTGATCGCACCCCCGGCCGGCGGGCTGGTCGCACCCTCATCGCCGCTGCCGACCGCGTTCGGCCAGGGCGCGCGCTCGTCGGTCGAAGGCTATGACCCCAAGCTCCACGACAGGTTCTTCGAAGCCATCAACACCGAGGTCGCCGAGCAGGGCTTTCTGACCGCGTCGCTGGATGACGTCATCAACTGGGCCCGCACGGGCAGCCTGATGTGGATGACCTTCGGCCTGGCCTGCTGCGCCGTGGAGATGATCCAGGCGTCCATGCCGCGCTACGACCTGGAACGCTTCGGCATGGCTCCGCGCGCCAGCCCGCGCCAGTCCGATCTGATGATCGTGGCCGGCACCCTGACCAACAAGATGGCTCCGGCGCTCCGCAAGGTCTACGACCAGATGCCGGACCCGCGGTATGTGCTTTCGATGGGCAGCTGCGCCAACGGCGGCGGCTATTACCACTACAGCTACAGCGTCGTTCGCGGGTGCGACCGGATCGTGCCGGTGGACGCCTATGTGCCGGGCTGTCCGCCGACGGCCGAGGCGCTGGTCTACGGTCTGTTGCAGCTGCAGAAGAAGATCCGTCGCACCGGGACGATCGAGCGATGAGCGGCCATCTGGCGACCGTTGCCCGGAATACCGAGGCCCTGACGCCTCTGGGCCAGGAGATGGTGACCGAACTCCAGGTCGATGCCACCGTGGCGTTCGGCGAACTGACACTGACGTGCCATCGCGACCGGATCACGGGCGTGCTGACGGACCTGCGCGACCGCTATGGTTTCCAGCAGCTGCTGGATGTGTGCGGTGCCGACTACCCCGACCGGGCCGAGCGGTTCGAGGTCGTCTATCACCTGCTCAGCCTGACCCGGAACATCCGGGTGCGGGTCAAGGTCTCGACCGACGAGGTCCAGCCGGTTCCCAGTGTGATTGCCGTCTATCCGTCGGCCGGCTGGTTCGAGCGCGAGGCGTTCGACATGTACGGGGTGCTGTTCTCGGACCACCCGGACCTGCGCCGTCTGCTGACCGACTACGGCTTCCAGGGGCATCCGTTGCGCAAGGACTTCCCCATGACCGGCTATGTCGAGGTCCGCTACGACGAGGCGCAGAAGCGGGTCGTCTATGAGCCCGTCAAGCTGACACAGGAGTTCCGTAACTTCGACTTCCTGTCGCCCTGGGAAGGAGCCGAGTATCCGGCCCCCGTCCTGCCCGGCGACGAGAAGGCCCGCGGGGCGGTCCCGGGGCCCAAGACGACGGGATGACCGACCATGGCTTCGTCTGCGCTCCAGATGGCTTTCACCCGGACCGCGCTGCAATCTGCGGCGTCCTTCTTTCTGGTGACCTTTTCGACCGCCTTTCTCTTCACCCTCGGCGCGCGACTGACGGGCTGGTTCACACGCTCGCCGGTGATTCCGCCGGAGCAGACCCAGACACTGGGCATCGCCATCATGGTGGCCGTGATCTGTCTGGCGGTGGGGGCCAGTATCCGGCGTCTGTCGGCCGCCGAGCTGCAGAGCGCGCTGCTGGGGGCCTCCGCCATCCTGCTGTCGACGCCCCTGGCGCTGGCGGTGCTGACCGGCGACTGGCAGCTGTCGACCGCCGCCGTGTCGGGCATGGGTGTGGTCACCCTGGCCGTGGGATGGTTTGTGGCGATCACGAGAAAGCCGGACGTGACGGAGGTCCGCACTGATGGCTGACGACATGAAGCCCGCCGTCGGGACGCGGACGGTGACCGAGCTCGACCTGCCCGCCGACGACCTCGGCCGGATCGCCTTTGACGCGCCGGACAACCGGACCGCCCATGCGCGCGAGATGGACGACCGCAAGTTCACCATCAACTTCGGCCCCCAGCACCCGGCGGCCCACGGGGTGCTGCGTCTGGTGCTGGAGCTGGACGGCGAGGTGGTCGAGCGTGTCGACCCGCACATCGGCCTGCTGCATCGCGGCACCGAAAAGCTGATGGAGGCGCGGACCTACCTCCAGAACGTGCCCTATCTGGACCGGCTGGACTACGTCGCGCCGATGAACCAGGAGCACGCCTTCTGCCTGGCCATCGAGCGGCTGCTGGAAATCGAGGTGCCTTACCGGGCCCAGCTGATCCGGGTGCTGTATTCCGAGATCGGCCGCATCCTGTCGCACATGCTGAACGTGACGACCCAGGCCCTGGACGTCGGCGCCCTGACGCCGCCGCTGTGGGGCTTCGAGGAGCGCGAGAAGCTGATGGTCTTCTACGAGCGGGCCTCGGGATCGCGGCTGCACGCCAACTACTTCCGGCCGGGCGGCGTGCATCAGGACCTGCCGATGGCCCTGATCGACGACATCGGCCGCTGGTGCGCCGAGTTCCCCGCGGCGCTGAAGGACATCGAGAGCCTCGTCACCGAGAACCGCATCTTCAAGCAGAGGAACGTCGACATCGGTGTGGTGTCCAAGGAGCAGGCCCTGCAGTGGGGCTTCTCGGGCGTCATGCTGCGCGGATCGGACATCGCCTGGGACCTGAGAAAATCCCAGCCCTACGAATGCTATGCCGAGCTGGATTTCGACGTGGTCGTGGGCAAGAACGGCGACTGCTGGGATCGCTACCTCGTGCGCGTCGAGGAGATGAAGCAGTCGGTGCACATCATGGAGCAGTGCATCCACAAGCTGCGCAACTGCCCCGGCGAGCCGGTCATGGTCGAGGACAACAAGATCGTCCCGCCCCGCCGCGGCGAGATGAAGCGGTCGATGGAAGCCCTGATCCACCACTTCAAGCTCTACACCGAGGGTTTCCACACCCCGGCCGGCGAGGTCTATGCCGCCGTCGAGGCCCCCAAGGGCGAGTTCGGGATCTATCTGGTCAGTGACGGCACCAACAAGCCGTACCGGGTCAAGATCTCGGCCCCCGGCTTCCGTCACCTGCAGGCGATGGACTGGATGAACCGCGGCCACATGCTGGCCGACGTGTCCGCCATCCTGGGCTCGCTCGACATCGTCTTCGGCGAGGTCGACCGCTAGTGACCGCGCTGATTGCCGACATCACCCTGGGAATGGTCATCGTCATCGGCCTGCTGATGTTCGGCGGGGTGATGTTCGTCGCCAATATGAATGACCCCCGGAACGCGATGCATCCGGGCGGCCGTATGGGCCGGTTGCGGGACGAACTTCTGGTAGCCAGCACGATCGCGCCGTTCCTCGTGATGGTTACCGGGGGTGCCTTCGTCCCGTCGCTGCGTGAGGCGAACTGGTGGATGCCGGTCTTCGTGGTCGTGGCCGTGACCGGTTTCGCCGCCAGCTTCCTCGTCCCGTCCGTCCGCCGTGCCCGCCAGCGTGTGGAAGCCCTTCAGAAGAAGGCCTTCTCATGAGCGACACCCCTCTCAGCGATCTCGTCCGACAGGGCTGGTCCGTCGTCGCCTATTCGGTGACCGACAGCAGCGGCGGCGAGACCTGGCACCACAATGTGCTGATGGCAAAGAATGGTCAGCACCGCATTCTGACCCTGCGCAAGAAGATGATCGGCGACGGCGTCGTCGCCTCGGAAATGGACGTCTGATGTCGGTTCGCCGCCTCGCCAAGGACCAGCCCGCCAGCTTCGCCTTCTCGAAGGAGACCCAGGCCAGGGTGGACTGGTGGATCGCCAAATACCCGGCCGACCGCGCCCGCTCGGCCGTGATCCCCATGCTCTGGCTGGCCCAGAAGCAGGAGGGCTGGGTGTCCGAGCCCGCCATCCGTGCGATCGCCGAGCGGCTGGACATGGCCTATATCCGGGTGCTGGAGGTCGCGACCTTCTACACCATGTTCATGCTGGAGCCTGTCGGCTCCGCCGCCCTGATCCAGGTCTGCGGCACCACACCCTGTATGCTGCGGGGCTCCAATGACCTGATGAAGGTGTGCAAGGACCGGATCGGCCCGAAACAGACCCTGTCGGCCGACGGGCGCTTCTACTGGGAAGAGGTCGAGTGCCTGGGGGCCTGCGTCAACGCGCCCATGGCCATGATCAACGACTACTATTTCGAGGACCTGACGGCCGCCGACCTGAACCGGATCATCGACGATTTCGCGGCCGGCAAGACGCCCGAGCGGGGGACGCGCGTCGACCGGATCAACTCGGCGCCGGAAGGCGGGCCGCTGACCCTGACCGACCCCAAATTGTATGACGGCTCGGCCGCCAAGCCGATCAAACTGCCGAACACGGAGCCTGTGTCGGCATGACCGAGCCCGTCGAGCCCAAGTCCGGCCCAGGCCTGAAGAACACCGACGCCTTCTTCGCGATCGGGTTCGTGTTTTTCGTGCTGGGTCTGTCCGGCGACAACAACAGCGCCTTCCTGGCCATCGGCATCGCCTTTCTGGTGATCGGCATCGGTGGCCGCGCCCGCTCGCGCAAGGGCGATCGCTGAGATGACCGACCCCCGCACCGACGAGCAGGTCGCCGCCTATCGGGCGGAGATGCGCGCCGTGGGCCGTCCCCAGCGGCTGGCGGGGTTCGGGCTTGTCCTGCTGGGGGCCGTTCTGGTGTGGGGCGGGACGCGCGCGGGCGGTCTTGCCGAGGTGGTGCAGATGGCCGGCTATGCGGCATTGGCCGCCGGTTGGGCCCTGATGCTGGCCGCCATCTTCCTGCGGACCCGTTACCACCGTCGCCGCATGGCCGAGCTGGACGGGGGTACGCCATGAGCCTGTCGCAGCCCTGTCAGGTCCGCAGTGCACACTCGGCCATATTGAGACGTTCGGGGGATCGTCGTGACATCGTCAAAACCCGGTCGGCGCAAAAGTGCCGGCCTCTTCCTGGCCAATCTGATGGGGGCGGGGGCCTTGCCGCTGGGCGGCGTGGCACCCCCGCAACCTCCGTCTCCCTCGGCACCATCCCCTGTGTCCGGGGTACCGTCCCCTTCGCCTTCTCCCGGTTCCCCGAATGCGCCTGAGCCTGTCTCATCCCAATCCCAGCGCCCGCCCCCTCGGGAGGAGCGCGACACCGGCGATCGGCGCAGCGAGGTCTCGCGCCCGCGCGGCCGGGGCGTCGGTGGTGGCGGCCGTGGCCGGGGGGGCTCGCTGATGGTCGGGCTGCTGGCGGACAAGGACCGCATCTTCACCAATCTGTACGGCATCCACGACTGGGGCCTGGAGGGTGCCAGGCAGCGCGGCTGCTGGAACGCGACGAAGGACATGCTGGACATGGGCCGCGACTGGCTCATCACCAACGTCAAGAACTCCGGCCTGCGCGGACGCGGCGGTGCGGGCTTCTCGACCGGGCTGAAGTGGTCCTTCATGCCCAAGGAGGTGAAGGACCGGCCGCACTATCTGGTGGTCAACGCCGATGAGTCCGAGCCGGGCACCTGCAAGGACCGGGAGATCATGCGCCATGATCCCCACCTGCTGATCGAGGGCTGCCTGATCGCCAGCTTCGCCATGCAGGCCCACGCCTGCTACATCTATCTGCGCGGCGAATATGTGCTGGAACGCGAGCGCATGGAGGCGGCGGTCAAGCAGGCGTATGACGCCAGGCTGATCGGCAAGAACAACGTCCACGGCTGGGATTTCGACGTCTACATCCACCACGGGGCCGGGGCCTATATCTGCGGCGAAGAGACCGCCCTGCTGGAAAGCCTTGAAGGCAAGAAGGGCCAGCCGCGCCTGAAGCCGCCGTTCCCGGCCGGCGCGGGCCTGTACGGCTGCCCGACCACGGTGAACAACGTCGAGTCGATCGCGGTGGTCGGCACCATCCTGCGGCGTGGGGCGGACTGGTTCGCGGGCTTCGGCCGGCCGAACAACACCGGCACCAAGCTGATGAGCATCTCCGGCCATGTGAATCGGCCGTGCAATGTCGAGGAGGCCATGTCCATCCCGCTGCGCCAGCTGCTGGAAGAGCACTGCGGCGGGGTGCGTGGCGGATGGGGCAATCTGAAGGCCGTGATCCCGGGCGGGGTCTCGGTGCCCCTGATCACGCGCGACATGGCCGAGACGGCCCTGATGGACTTCGACAGCCTGAGGGACATGAAGTCGGGCCTTGGCACGGCTGCGGTCATCGTCATGGACGAGTCGACCGACCTGGTGAAGGCGATCGCCCGCATCAGCTATTTCTACAAACATGAAAGCTGCGGCCAGTGCACGCCGTGCCGCGAGGGCACCGGCTGGATGTGGCGGGTGCTGGAGCGGATGGCGGTGGGCGAGGCCGATCCGTCCGAGATCGACCTCCTGCTGGACGTCGCGGGCCAGGTCGAGGGCCACACCATCTGTGCGCTGGGCGACGCCGCCGCCTGGCCGGTCCAGGGCCTGATCCGGCATTTCCGCCACGAGATCGAGGACCGCATCTCCGACTACCGCAGTCGCCGCGCGAACTTCGCCGGCCACGCGATCGCGGCGGAGTAGGGATGCGCGTCTGGCTTCCCTTGATGGCGGCTGTGAGCCTCGCGGCTTGCGGACAGTCCGGCGAGAAGGCCGAGCCGACGCCGGTCGAGACGGCGGCGGCCGCTGCGCCCGTCTCTGACGCCGTCGTCGAGACACCCGCCGTCCTGACCGCTGTGGACCTGCGCCGCGTGTGCCGCGCCGGGCTGGCGGCGATCCACGGCCAGACGCTGGACGCGATCCAGATCACCGGCGCGGAGGGCGAGGTCCTCAATGCCCAGTGGCGCGCGCCGGTGGACGGCGGCTGGATGAAGGCGCAGTGCCGGGCCGGCGACGGTCTGTTGGTGTGGAAACCGCTGGAGCTGCCCGATCCGGCGCAGGTCCGCTGGATGAACGAGGCTGGCGATCCGGTTGTGCGCTACACGATCCGGGGTGAAGAGATCGAGATCGTCCAGGCCCTGCCGGACGGCACGACGCAGCAGGCGATGATGTCGGTTCCAGCGAGCGGGGAGGCGGTCTGATGGCGGATGAACCCGACAACCTGGTGCTGCAAATCCTGAGGCGGGTCGAGACGCGCCTGACTGCGATCGAGACCAAGCTGGACCGCGTCGGCGAGGACGTGCATGGCCTGAAGGTCCGCATGACCCACGTCGAAGAGGGCCTCGCGGGCGTCAACCGCAGGCTGGATAGAATCGAAGAACGCGTTGACCGGATCGAGAAGCGTCTTGATCTGGTCGATCACCCCTACGGCGGAGTCCGAGAATAATGCCGATCGCCAAGGTCAACGGCGTCGAAGTCGAGTTCGAGCCCGGGATGACCGTGCTGCAGGTCGCCGAGCGCGCCGGGCACGAGATTCCGCGCTTCTGCTATCATGAGCGGCTGTCGATCGCCGGCAACTGCCGCATGTGCCTGGTCGAGGTGAAGCCCGGACCGCCGAAGCCGCAGGCATCGTGCGCCCTGCCGGCCGCCGAGAACCAGGAGATCTTCACCGACACACCGATGGTGAAGAAGGCCCGCGAAGGGGTGATGGAGTTCCTGCTCATCAACCACCCGCTGGACTGTCCGATCTGCGACCAGGGCGGCGAGTGCGACCTGCAGGACCAGGCCATGGGCTATGGCCGCGACGGCTCGCGCTATGCCGAGAACAAGCGGGCGGTCGAAGAAAAATACATGGGTCCGACCATCAAGACCTTCATGACGCGGTGCATCCAGTGCACCCGCTGCGTGCGGTTCGTGTCGGAAGTGGCGGGCGTGCCGGACATCGGCATGATCAGCCGCGGCGAGGACGCCGAAATCACCACCTATCTGGAAAGCGCGGTCGGCTCGGAACTGTCGGGCAACGTCAACGACCTGTGCCCGGTCGGTGCCCTGACCCACCGTCCGTGGTCGTTCCACTACCGCCCCTGGGAGCTGAAGAAGACCGAGACCGTCGATGTCATGGACGGTCTGGGCTCCAACATCTCGGCTCAGTCCAAGGGTGCCGAGATCATGCGCATCCTGCCCCGCGTGCACGAGGGCATCAACGAGGAGTGGCTGTCGGACAAGAGCCGCTATGTCGTCGACGGGCTGCAGGCACGCCGTCTGGACCGGCCCTATGTGCGCGAGGACGGCAAGCTTCGGGTCGCGTCTTGGGACGAGGCGCTGAACGCGGTGGCGACGAAGCTGAAGGCGGCCTCGGCCGACCGGATCGGTGTCATCGCCGGTGACCTGCAGGACGCGGAATCGATGAAGTCGACGCTGGATCTGTTCCGCGCGCTCGGCTCGGCCAACACCGACTGTCGTCAGGACGGGACGGCGCTTGGGACCGGCCCGCGCGAGGGCTGGCTGTTCAACACCGGGCTGCAAGGCCTTGAAAGTGCTGACTCCATCCTGCTGGTCGGGGTCAATCCGCGCACCGAGGCACCGCTGCTGAACCAGCGGATCCGCAAGGCCTGGCTGGCGGGCAAGACCCGCGTCGGGGTCATCGGCGAACAGGCCGATCTGACCTATGACTATGATCTGGTCGGGCGTGGAACGAAGACCCTGGCCAAGCTACCCAAGGCCGCGGTCGATGCCCTGTCGAAGGCTGAACGTCCGGCCATCGTGGTCGGGGCGGGGGCCCTGACCGGACCGCAAGGTCGTGCCGTGCTGAATGCGCTCGGCAAGCTCGCGGCCAAGGTCGGTATGGTCAGGGACGGTTGGAACGGCTTCAACGTGCTGCACACCGCCGCCGCGCGGGTCGGGGGTCTGGACATGGGCTTCGTGCCCGGTGCCGGTGGCCTGTCGGCGCATGAGATGGTCCAGAGGGGGGCGCTGGACGTGCTGTTCCTGCTGGGTGCAGACGAGATCGAGACCGGTGCCTCCAAGGCCTTCAAGGTCTATCTGGGAAGCCACGGCGACCGGGGTGCGCACACGGCCGACGTCATCCTGCCGGGCGCGGCCTGGACCGAGAAGCCGGGTCTCTACGTCAATACCGAGGGCCGGGTGCAGATGGCCGAACGCGCCGTCTTCCCCAAGGGCGAGGCCAAGGAAGACTGGGCCATCCTGCGCGCCCTGTCCGAGCGGGTGGGGGCGACCCTGCCGTACGATACCCTTGACCAGCTGCGGACCCGGCTGATGGCCGATCACCCGACGTTCGGCCGCATCGACTATCTGGCTCCGGCCGGATCGTTCGACGTCGCGGGCCTGGGCACCAGGGGCGAGCTGGGCGACACGGCGCTGCGCTCCATCGTCGTCGACCCCTATCTGAACAACCCGATCGCGCGGGCCAGCGCGACCATGGCCGAGCTGAGCGCCCTGCGCATCTCTCCGGCCCTGATGGCGGCGGAGTAGGCCCATGCAGGAGCTGTGGAGCACCCCCGGCGGCTGGACGCTTCTGACCAGCGTGGGCATCCTGATCGTGACGGTCGGGATCCTGCTGTCGCTGGCCTTCCTGCTGCTGCTGGATCGCAAGATCTGGGCGAGCGTGCAGATGCGAAAGGGCCCCAACGTCGTGGGTCCCTTCGGCCTGCTTCAGTCCTTCGCCGACTTTTTCAAGTTCGTTCTCAAGGAGATCGTCGTCCCGGCGGGCGCGGACAAGGTCGTCTTCATTCTCGCCCCCCTGATCACCTTCGTCCTGGCCTTCATCGTCTGGGCGGCCATTCCGTTCGCGCCGGGCTGGGTCATCTCGGACCTGAACGTCGGCATCCTGTACATCTTCGCGATCAGCTCGCTGGGTGTGTACGGCATCATCATGGGCGGCTGGGCTTCGAACTCGAAGTATCCGTTCCTGGGCTCGCTGCGGTCGGCGGCGCAGATGGTGTCCTACGAGGTCTCGATCGGCCTGATCATCATCAACGTCATCCTGCTGGCGGGGACCATGAACCTCTCGGCCATCGTGACGGCGCAGGAGGGGTGGTTCTGGAACTGGTTCGGGTTCGGCGGCGGACTGGACAGCTGGCCTCTGCTGTTCGTGATGTTCCCGATGGCGATCATGTTCTTCGTCTCGGCGCTGGCCGAGACCAATCGCCCGCCGTTCGACCTGCCCGAGGCCGAGAGCGAGCTCGTGGCGGGGTATCAGGTCGAGTATTCCTCGACCCCCTATCTGCTGTTCATGATCGGCGAATACGCCAACATCGTCTTCATGTGCGCCATGATCAGCCTGCTGTTCTTCGGCGGCTGGAACCCGGGCTTCCCCATCGACTTCGCCGCTGACTGGCCGCCGTTCCTGGTGAACCTGCTGCTGTTCCTGGTGTTCGCGACCAAGATCGTCTTCTGGTTCTTCATGATCTCGATCGTGAAGGCCTTCGTGCCCCGCTATCGCTACGACCAGCTGATGCGACTGGGCTGGAAGATCTTTCTGCCGACCTCGCTGGTGGCCGTGGTCATCGTGGCCGCGTGGCGGGTGTTCGTGGTGGGCGGGTGATGCGCGCCCTGATCCTGATGCTTGCCGGCCTGTCGGTCGCGGCCTGCACCTTTCCGCAGCCCTGGGAGGCCGATCCCGCCTCGCCCGCCCAGTGGCAACGCCGCCAGGAGGGCATCGAGCGCCGCGAGGCCGAGCGTGTGCGCCTGTGCCAGATGATGAACAAGGACAGCGAGCGCTACGAGCGTGATTGCCGCCGTCCGGGAGACCCTGCCTAATGCTGACCCGCATCGTCCAGGCCGCGAAGGGCGCCATGCTGATCGATCTGATCGGCGCGGTCGGCCTGTCGCTGAAATACATGGCCCGGCCCAAGGCCACGGTGAACTATCCGTTCGAGCGCGGCCCCAAGTCGCCGAGGTTCCGGGGCGAGCATGCCCTGCGCCGCTATCCGAACGGCGAGGAGCGCTGCATCGCCTGCAAGCTGTGCGAGGCGATTTGCCCGGCCCAGGCCATCACCATCGAGAGCGAGCCCCGCTCGGACGGCAGCCGGCGTACGACCCGCTACGACATCGACATGGTCAAATGCATCTACTGCGGCCTGTGCCAGGAGGCCTGTCCGGTCGACGCCATCGTCGAGGGGCCGAACATGGAGTTCACGGTCGAGAACCGCGAGGAGCTGCTCTACGACAAGGCGCGGCTTCTGGACAACGGCGACCGCTGGGAGCGGGTGATCGCGAAGAATCTGGAGATGGACGCGCCGTATCGGTGAGGCTTTCCCTCTCCCGGTGGGAGAGGGCTTGAGGCTCGGAGAGCGAAGCGATCCGCAAGCCGAAAGGGTGAGGGTCGGACGCTTGCCGGTGAGGGCGAACCCTCACCCTTTCGCGCAAGTCCGATCGCTGGCGCTCTCGGGCGCTCAAGCCCTCTCCCAATGGGAGAGGGATCGAATTGATCGCTTCATTTTGAAGCGGTCGCTGTCTAAGAGGTGCGGCGAAATCGCCGCGCTGAATCGGAAAGGGGCACGCGCCTCCCATGCTGCAAGGCATAGCCTTCTATCTGATGTCGGCAGTCGCCGTTCTGTCCGGCCTGCTGGTCGTGACGGCGCGCAACCCCGTGCATTCCGTCCTGTGGCTGATCCTGGCCTTCTTTTCCTCAGCCGGGCTGTTCGTGCTGCTGGGGGCCGAGTTCCTGGCGATGCTGCTGGTGGTGGTCTACGTCGGCGCGGTCGCGGTGCTGTTCCTGTTCGTCGTCATGATGCTGGACGTGGACTTCGTCCGCCTGAGGGAAGGCTTCGCTGCCTATCTGCCGCTGGCAGCGATCGTGGCGGGCATCCTGCTGGCCGAGATGGTCATGATCTCCATCGTGGTGGCCCAGGGCGGCGCGGCGGCGGACGCCGTGGCCCCCGTGGTTGCGAGCGCCGACAGCACCAATGTCGAGGCCATCGGGCGGGTGCTCTACACCGACTACGTCTATGTCTTCCAGGCCGCCGGGATCGTGCTGCTGATCGCCATGATCGGGGCCATCGTGCTGACGCTGCGCAGGAAAGACTCGGTGCGCCGCCAGGACCCGGGTGCCCAGACCAACCGTGACCGTCGCACCTCGGTCGAGATCAAGGGCGTGACGACCGGCGTCGGCGTTACCTCAGAGGAGCTGCGCTGATGGAGGTCGGGCTCCAGCACTATCTGGCGGTCGCCGCCATGCTGTTCACCATCGGGGTGTTCGGCATTTTCGTGAACCGCAAGAACATCATCATCATCCTGATGTCGATCGAGCTGATCCTGCTCGCTGTGAACATCAATTTCGTCGCCTTCTCGGCCTATCTGAACGATGTGTCGGGGCAGATCATGGCCATGTTCGTCCTGACGGTCGCGGCGGCCGAAGCCGCCGTGGGCCTGGCCATCCTGGTGACCTTCTTCAGGAACCGCGGCGACATCGCGGTTGATGATGCCAGCGTGATGAAGGGCTGATCGTGTCTCTCGAACTGCTCGTCACCCTCGGCGTCTTCGCCCCTCTGCTCGGCGCGGCCGTGGCCGGCTTCTTCGGCCGCCGCATCGGCGACATCCCTTCGCAGACGGTCACGACCGGCCTGTTGTTCTTCTCGTGCGCCGTCGCCTGGACGGTGTTCATCCAGTGGACCTGGGGGCATCTGGAGCCGTTCACGGTCACCCTGGCCCCCTTCATCAACGTCGGGGATTTCCAGTCGAACTGGGCCATCCGCATCGATGCGCTCAGCGCCGTCATGCTGGTGGTGGTGACGACGGTCTCATCGCTGGTTCACCTGTACTCCTGGGGCTATATGGCCGAGGACGACAGCCGGCCGCGCTTCTTCGCCTATCTGTCGCTGTTCACCTTCGCCATGCTGGCGCTGGTGACGGCGGCGGACTTCATGCAGCTGTTCTTTGGCTGGGAAGGCGTGGGGCTGGCGTCCTATCTGCTGATCGGATTCTGGTTCAAGAAGCCGACCGCCAGCGCCGCCGCCATCAAGGCCTTCGTCGTCAACCGCGTCGGCGACTTCGGCTTTGCGCTCGGCATCATCACCGTCTTCTGGATGTTTGGTACCATCCAGTTCGCCGAGCTGTTTCCGATGATCGCAGAGCGCGTCGGCACCAGTTGGTCGTTCCTGGGCTATGAGTGGTCGGCGCTCGATCTGGCCGGCGTGCTGCTGTTCATCGGCGCCATGGGCAAGTCGGCCCAGTTCTTCCTGCACACCTGGCTGCCCGACGCCATGGAGGGCCCGACCCCGGTCTCGGCCCTGATCCACGCCGCGACCATGGTCACGGCCGGCGTCTACATGGTGTGCCTGTTGAGCCCGATCTACGAGTATGCGCCGACGGCGGCGATGCTGATCGCCATCACCGGCGGGATCACGGCCCTGTTCGCGGCCACGGTCGGTCTGGCCCAGAACGACATCAAGCGGGTCATCGCCTATTCGACCTGTTCGCAGCTGGGCTACATGTTCTTTGCGGCGGGCGTCGGGGCCTATCAGGCCGCCATGTTTCACCTGTTCACCCACGCCTTCTTCAAGGCCCTTCTGTTCCTGGGGGCCGGCTCGGTGATCCACGGCATGCACCACGAGCAGGACATGCGGAAGATGGGCGGGCTGTGGAAGTTGCTGCCCGTGACCTATGCGGTGATGATGATCGGGACGATCGCGATCACCGGCATCGGCATCCCGGGTCACGAGTTCAAGTTCGGCTTCGCGGGCTTCTACTCCAAGGATTCGATCCTGGAGAGCGCCTTCGCCGCCGCCGACTACAGCCCCGTGGGCCTGTTCGTCTTCTTCATCGGCCTGTTCGCCGCAGGTCTGACAGCCTACTACTCATGGCGTCTGATCTTCATGACCTTCCACAACACGCCGGCGTGGAAGGATCAGGATGCGCACGACCACGCGCACGACGATCATGCGGCCCCGCACGCCCGGATCGAGACCCGGTCGGAGCCGCTCGCGGACGACGGTCATGACCAGGCGCATGATGACCACGACCACGGTCACCACGGCCCCCTGAAGCCGCACGAGAGTCCCTGGGTGATGCTGGTGCCGCTGCTGTTGCTGTCGGTCGGGGCGATCGCCTCCGGCTTCGGCTTCTACGAGTTCTTCGTCGGTCACCATGAGCACGAGTTCTGGCGCGGCGCGATCTTCACGGGCCCCGAGAACCACGTCATCCACGACAGCCACGAGGTCCCGACCTGGGTCCTGTGGGCGCCGCTGGTCGTCTCTGCGATCGGTACCTTCGCCGCAGTCTACTTCTACGTCCTGCGCGAGGGTCTGGCCCGGCGCATGGCCGAGCGGGGCGGGCCGATCAACAGCTTCCTGTCCCACAAGTGGTACTTCGACGAGATCTACGACTTCCTGTTCGTCAAGGGGGCCCGTGCGCTGGGAGACCTGTTCTGGAAGGTCGGCGACGTCCGGATCATCGACGGGCTGGGACCCAACGGTGCGGCCTGGGCCTCGCTCAAGTCGGCGGCGCGGCTGGGCAAGCTCCAGTCCGGCTATGTCTATCACTATGCGTTCGTGATGCTGCTCGGCGTGGCCGGCCTGCTCGCCTTCGCCATCTACGCCTGGGGTGCCTGAGTTATGGGTGCGATCCCCAATATCCTGAGCGTCGTCACCTTCCTGCCGCTGGTCGGCGCACTGGCGATCCTGATCGGCCGGTTCGCGTCAAGGTCGGGTGCTGACGGCATCGCCCGCTGGGTGGCGCTCGGCACCACGCTGGCGACGCTGGCGGTCTCGGCCGGGCTGGTGGCCGAGTTCGATCCGTCCAGCGCCGCCTACCAGTTCGTGGAGCGCTACACCTGGTTCGCGGGAGCGGAGTACCACCTCGGTGTCGACGGGGTGTCGATCCTGTTCGTGCTGCTGACCGCCTTCCTGATGCCGATCTGCATCCTCGCCAGCTGGAAGACGATCGAGACGCGTGTCGTCGACTACATGATCGCCTTCCTGGTGCTGGAGACGCTGGTGATCGGCGTGTTCACCTCGCTCGATCTCTTCCTGTTCTACATCTTCTTCGAGGGCACCCTGGTCCCGATGTTCATCATCATCGGGGTGTGGGGCGGTGCGAACCGGATCTACGCGGCCTACAAGTTCTTCCTCTACACCCTGCTCGGATCCGTCCTGATGTTGCTGGCCATGCTGTGGATGGCCAATGAGGCGGGCACGACGTCCATCCCCGAGCTCAAGGACTACGCCTTCGGGCCGTGGGCCCAGTCGATCCTCTGGCTGGCCTTCTTCGCGTCGTTCGCGGTGAAGATGCCGATGTGGCCGGTCCACACCTGGCTGCCCGACGCCCACGTCCAGGCGCCGACGGCGGGCTCGGTGATCCTGGCCGGCATCCTGCTGAAGCTGGGCGGCTACGGCTTCATCCTGTTCAACGTCCCGATGTTCCCGGATGCGTCGGTCCTGTACCGGCCGCTGGTCTTCACCCTGTCGGTGATCGCCATCGCCTACACCTCCCTGGTCGCCTTCCGTCAGACCGACATCAAGAAGCTGATCGCCTATTCGTCGGTCGCGCACATGGGCTTTGTGACCATGGGCATCTTCGCGGGCAACGAACAGGGCATGCAGGGGGCCATCTTCCAGATGCTGAGCCACGGCCTGATCTCGGGCGCGCTCTTCCTGTGCGTCGGCGTCGTCTATGACCGGATGCACACCCGCGAGATCGCCTTCTACGGCGGCCTGACCTCCCGCATGCCCTGGTATGCCGCGATATTTCTGATGTTCACCATGGCCAATGTCGGCCTGCCGGGCACCTCGGGCTTCATCGGCGAGATGCTGACGATGACCGGCGTCTACGAGGCCTCGACCTGGGCGGCCTTCGTGGCGGCGACCGGCGTGATCCTGTCGGCCGTCTATGCCCTGACCCTGTACCGCAACGTCATGTTCGGCGAGATCACCAACCCGGCGCTCGCCGCCATCAAGGACATCGACACCCGCGAACTGGTGATCTTCGTTCCCCTGATTGTCGGCACGATCTGGCTGGGCGTGCAGCCCGGCCTCGTGCTCGACTACACCGCCGCCTCCGTCGACGCCGTCGTCGGCGGCTGGCGTCTCGCGACCGGCGGGTGAGAGACTGATGACCCCTGACCTGCTCAAGGACCTGAACATCGCCGCATCGGAAGGCGTGCTGGCCATCGGCGGACTGGTCCTGCTGATGACCGGTGCCTTCATCGGCGAAAAGTCGGCTCGGCTGGTGTCGATTCTTGCCGTCGCCGTGCTGATCGCGGCGGCCGCCGTCGCCGCCACCGGCCCGCTGGGCGTGGCCTTCAACGGGGCCTATGTCGCCGATCCGCTGGCCATCTACGCCAAGGTCGCCATCTACATCGCCTCGGCCGTGGCCGTGGTGCTGGGCGGCGGCTGGATGCAGCGCGAGCGGATCGCGCGGTTCGAATATCCCGTCCTGATCGTGCTGGCCGCGGTCGGCATGGGCATGATGGTGTCTTCTGGCGACCTGATCAGTCTCTATGTCGGCGTCGAGCTTCACTCCCTGGCCCTGTATGTGCTGGCGGCCTACCACCGCGACGACCTGAAGGCGTCCGAGGCCGGGCTGAAGTATTTCGTGCTGGGGGCCCTGTCGTCGGGTCTGCTGCTGTACGGGGCGAGCCTGATCTACGGCTTTACCGGCTCGATGCGGTTCGACGAGATCGCGGCCTATGCCACGGCCAATCCGGGGCCCGGCCTGATTTTTGGCCTCGTGTTCCTGATCTGCGGCCTGGCCTTCAAGGTCTCGGCCGCGCCGTTCCACATGTGGACGCCCGACGTCTACGAAGGTGCCCCGACGCCGGTCGTGGCCTTCTTCACCACGGCGCCCAAGATGGCGGCCATGGTGCTGTTCGCCCGGACGCTGTCCGAGGGCTTTCTCGAGGCGCACGGCCAGTGGGCCCAGGTGCTGATCCTGATCTCGCTCGCCAGTTTCGTCGTCGGGGCCTGGGGCGGACTGGTGCAGAAGGATATCCAGCGACTGCTGGCGTATTCGTCGATCGCCAATATCGGCTATGCCATCCTGGGCATCGCGGCGGGCTCCGAGGCCGGGCTGCAGGCCATGGTCATCTTCATGACCCTGTACATCCTCGATACCATGGGCTTCTTCGCCCTCCTGCTGTCGCTGAGCCGGAACGGGCGGCCGATCCGCACGATCGCGGATCTGGCGGGGCTGAAGACCGACCGGCCGGTAACGGCCATCGCCATCACGGTGCTGTCCCTGTCCGTGCTGGGCATGCCGCCGCTGTCGGGGTTCTGGGCCAAATACTATGTGTTCGGCGCGGCGGCCTCGGCCGGCTACTGGATGGTGGCAGCGGCGGGTCTGGTCGCCTCGGTCGTGGCGGCCTTCTACTACCTGCGGATCATCAAGCTGATGTGGTTCGACGCAGCCCCCGAGGGCGTGGCGAAGACCGACAGGGCCCCGGTCGAGAGCCAGTGGATCGGCTGGGCGTGTGCAGCCTTTTCCTTCCCGCTGGTCATCGTCGGCCTGACCTGGCTGGAGCCCGCCACCCGCATTGCCGCCTCGGGCTTCGGGGCGGGGTAGGGCGGTGAGCCCGCCCATCGAGCTGCTCGACGAGATCGATTCCACCAACGCCGAGGCGCGGCGCCGGGCCGAGGCCGGCGACGCGGCCAGCCGCTGGATCGTGGCGCGCCGCCAGAGCGCGGGGCGGGGACGGCGCGGTCGGAACTGGGACAGCGAAACGGGCAATCTGTTCGCCACCCTGACGCTGTTGACGCAGAAGTCCCCGGCCGAGGCGGCGCAGGTGACCTTCGTGGCGGCGCTGGCCGTGGCCGACCTGCTGGAAGCCTTCACCGCGCCGGGGTCGGTCAGCATCAAATGGCCCAATGACGTCCTGATCGGCGGCGACAAGGCGGCGGGCATCCTGGTCGAGTCCGGAGCCCATCCGGCAGGCGGCCTGTGGCTGGCGGTCGGGATCGGGGTCAACCTGGCCCACGCGCCCGAGGGCACCGAGCGTCCGGCGACCAGCCTTAACGCGCACCTTCGGTCGGACCTCGCCTATCCGCCGTCGGTCGAATCGGCGGCGGGCCTGCTGGCAGAGGCCTTTGCCGCCTGGCAGGCGCGGTGGGACGCTCTGGGCTTCCAGCCTGTGCTGGACGCCTGGACGGGGCGGACGAAGGGGCTGAACGGTCCCTGTGTCGCGCGTCTGGGCCATGAGACGGTCAACGGTGTGGCTGACGGCGTGGCGGCGGATGGGTCGTTGAAGCTTCGGATGGCGGACGGGTCGCTGCGGCTGATCTCGGCGGGTGACGTGTTCTTTGGAGGGGCGGCGTGACGCCTTGCGCCGGAGGGCGGCGAAGCGCATCTTACGATTTGCTGATCGATCTAGCCGAGTAAGGCGATGTCCAACACAACGACCCTGTCGTCCAAGTTCCAGATTTCCGTTCCCAAGGAAGTTCGTGAGGAACTGGGTTGGAAGGCGGGCCAGAAGTTCGCCTTCATTCCGAAAGGCAACAGCGTCGTCCTTGTGCCTGTGCCTGAACTGAAAGATCTCTTCGGCATCGCCAAGGGGTCCGACCCGAGCGGCTATCGAGATCGCAACGACCGCTACTGATGCGGCTTGTCGATACGTCCGCCTGGATCGAATTCCTGATCGGCACGCCGACGGGCGCTCGATTGCGACCGGCCATGCCGGAGATCGAAGAGTGGCTGGTTCCGACCATGGTCCAGCTCGAACTGGCGAAATGGCTGATGCGGAACCGAGCCGATTTGCTCGAGCCGACAATCGCACTCAGCCGCATCTGCGTCGTCGCGCCGATGACGATGCGGATCGCGGTGATGGCCGCAGAGATTTGCGTCAAGCACAAGCTGGCCACGGCCGACGCCGTCATCTATGCCACCGCCCAGGAACACGGGGCCGAGTTGCTGACCTGCGACGCCCATTTCCGCGACCTGCCGGGCGTCATCCTGGTCAAGAAGACCTGACCTTTTTCACGGACCCGCCGCCGCATGCTTCTCGCCATCGAACAGGGCAACACCAACACGCTGTTCGCCGTGCATGACGGCGAGAGCTGGATCGCCCAGTGGCGGACGGCGACCGAGGCCAGCCGCACGGCCGACGAATATGCCGTCTGGCTGACGCAACTGCTGGCCATGCGCGATATCGCCCTGACCAGCCTGGATGGCTGCATCATCTCCAGCGTGGTGCCGCAATCGATCTTCAACCTGAGGAACCTGGCCCGGCGCTATCTGTCGGTCGAGCCGCTGGTCATCGGGGACAATGTCGACCTCGGCATCCCGGTGCGCATCAACAAGCCCAGCGAGGCCGGTGCCGACCGCCTGGTCAATGCCATCGGTGCGCATCTGGTCTATCCCGGCGATCTGATCGTGATCGACTCGGGCACGGCGACCACCTTCGACATCGTGGCCGCCGACGGGGCGTTCGAGGGCGGGGCGATCGCGCCGGGGATCAACCTGTCCCTTCAGGCCCTTCACGAGGCGGCGGCCATGCTGCCACGCATTGCCATCCAGAAGCCCGACCGCGTGATCGGCAAGGACACCGTGTCCAATATGCAGTCGGGCGTCTTCTGGGGTTATGTGGGGCTGATCGAAGGCATGGTGGCGCGCATCAAGGCGGAGTGGGGCCAGCCCATGACCGTCGTCGGAACCGGCGGGGTGGCCAGCCTGTTCGAAGGGGCCACAGACAGTATCGACCGGTTCGATCCGGACCTGACCATCCGCGGCCTGCTCGAAATCTGGCGGCGGAACACCCATCTCAAGGACGCATGACCAAGATCAAATCGACCGACGAACTCGTCTTCCTGCCGCTGGGCGGCTCGGGCGAGGTGGGGATGAACCTCAACTGCTACGGCTATGGCCCCGAAGACGACCGCCAGTGGATGATCGTCGACGTCGGGGTGACCTTCGGCGACCAGTCGACGCCGGGCGTCGACATCATCGTGCCCGACCCGTCCTTCCTCGAGGGCGAGACCATTCGCGGCATCGTCCTGACCCATGCGCATGAGGACCACATCGGCGCGCTCGGCTGGCTGTGGACCCGCATCAAGGCCCCTCTGTATGCCACGCCCTTCACCGCCTTCCTGATCCGCGAGAAGTTGCGCGACGCCGGCATCCTGAAGGACGTCAAGATCATCGAGGTGCCGCTGGGCGGCCATATCGACCTCGGCCCGTTCTCGGTCGATTTCGTCACCATGACCCATTCGATCGCCGAGCCGAACGGTCTGAAGATCACGACGCCGCTGGGCACCGTCTTCCACACCGGCGACTGGAAGCTGGATCCCGCCCCCGTCATCGGCAAGCCGACCGACGTCGCCGCCATCCAGAAGATGGGCGACGAGGGCTTGCTGGCCATGATCTGCGATTCGACCAACGTCTTCGTCGAGGGCGAGGCGGGGTCGGAGACCGAGGCGCAGGCCGGACTGATTGAGCTGATCGGCAGTCTGAAGACAGGCAAGATCGCCGTTGGCTGTTTCGCCTCCAATGTGGCCCGCATGGTCAGCGTGATGAAGGCGGCGGACAAGGCCGGGCGCCGCGTGGCGCTGGCGGGTCGCTCGATGCACCGGATCACGGCGGCGGCCAAGCACGTCGGCCTGTTCAACGAGAGCAAGGCGATCCTGTCCGAGGACGAGGCTCGTCACTGGCCGGCCGACGAGATCCTGTATCTGTGCACCGGCAGCCAGGGCGAGGACCGGGCCGCCCTGTCGCGCATCGCCGACGGCTCGCATCCCTTCATCAAGCTGGGCGCGGGCGACCACTGTCTGTTCTCGTCGCGGGTGATCCCCGGTAACGAACTGGCCATCGCCGACCTGCAGGATCGGCTCGCCGACCGGGGCGTGCGCCTCTACACCGAGAAGGACCACCCCGGCATCCACGTTTCGGGCCACCCGTGCCGTGACGAGATGCGCCAGATGTACGCCTGGGCCCGGCCGCGCATCTCGGTGCCGACCCACGGCATGCGGCGCCACCTGATGGAGCATGCGGCCCTTGCCCGCGACCTCGGCGTGCCGGAGACGGTCACGCCCCGGAACGGCGATCTGGTGCGTCTGGCGCCCGGCAAGGCGGCCATCATCGACGAGGTGCCGAACGGGCGTCTCTATGTCGACGGCGGCATGGTGGTGACCGAGAAGGGCGAGGCCCTGCGGGAGCGGCGCCACGCCTCGACCAACGGGGTTCTGGTCGTCAGCTTCGCCATGGACAGGCGCGGCAAGATCGTCTCGGACATCGATGTGCGCGGCATCGGCCTGCCCGGCGACGAGGTCACGCCGCTGGGCAATGCGCTGGACGATCTGGCCGAGCGGGTCGAACAGGCCGTCAACAGCCTGAAGGGTGAGGCGCGCGACGACGACATGGTGGTCGAACAGGCCGTGGCCCGGGTTCTGAAGAAAGCCAGCCAGCAGATCTGGGATCGCCGTCCGATCGTCGAGACGGTCATTCTGAGGCTTTAGCGTGAACGCGGCCTGGTTCGCCGCGACGCGGAGCCGGGCCAACCGGCTTCTGGACCGCATTCGCCATGCGCGTCACCCGTTCGTGGGCTGGCGCAAATGGGCGGTGATCACGGGGCAGGGGACCGCCGGCTTCGTGCTTCTGTTCGCCGTCGCCAACCTCGCGCTCAGCCTGTCGACCTTTCGCGGGGAAGATCCGCTGAATCGCACCGCTCACGAACTGGCCGTCCTGTGGTTCTCGACGCCGGACGGACAGCCGACCTCCGACGCGGCGTTCAAGATGATTTATGGCCGCTATCTGGGTGACGATGCGACGGCCGCCCAGATCAAGGCCCATTTTCGGGCCGCGGCGGAGGGCGGTACCTTCCTGCTGGACCAGGTCATGGTGGACCGGATGGAGGCAGTGAACGGTCGGATCGATGCGGCGGTCCTGCCGCCGGGGGTCTATGTCGGTGCCCACGCGCTGGGGCCGGACAGGCCGCCGCTGGTCCACGTGACCAAATGGCTCGCGCACTACATCGTCTTTCCCCGTCACGCCTATATTCTTGTGGTCCCCGAACGTGGCCCGGCCCAGGTGTTTTCGGCCAGCCAGAACGGCAAGTTCCCGGGCGACACCGACAGTCCAGACCGGCTGTCGGCGCGGCTGACGCCCTATAACGACGCGGCCTATGACTTCCCGAGCTCTGGCGAGGCCCTGCACGAGATGACCATCGTCAGCGACGATCCGGCGGTCGTGGCGGGGGCCCTGGTCCGGCTGACCGAGGCGCGCGACCGGCTGGAGGCGCTGGACCAGCCCTATGGCCTGCTGGCCCCCAACTCCAACACCGTGGTGGGCTGCATTCTCGAGGAGGCAGGTCTGATGACGCGGGAGACGCGACGATCCGCCCTGCTGGCGCTGCGGGCTCCCGGCATGGGGGCGGCTTGCCCGGGGGCGGACGACGACTGAGGCGCGTCTCAGCTCTCGAACATGACGATGGTCCACGCGAAGCGACGGACGCCATCAGCTCCGGCCTCGATCGGGTTTGCGACGACGGCCGCCAGTTCCTGAGGGCTGAAGTCGGTCAGCACTCGATCCTGTGCGAGGAGAGGATCGTCAAACATCATCTGTAGCGAGCTGCGATAGCTGTTTCCTTGCGCATCCATGTGGATGTGCGGCGCGCGCATCCAGTCGGGACCTGCGGGATAGGCCGACGGCTTTATGGTGGTGATGCGGAACTCGCCTTCGCCGTCGGTGGCCAGCTGGGCGAAGCCCTGGAACTCGGGATCGAGCGCCGCCCCGGCGTTCGGATCGGCCGGATGGGCGTAGCGGCCGGCGGCGTTGCACTGCCAGAGCTCCACACGGCCGCCCACAATAGGACGACCGCGACGATCGATCATCTTGCCGATCACCTGGATCACTTCGCCCTGGGCGCGCCCGGCTCGCCCCGCGATCCGGGTCAGGTCGGCGTCCACATCCGCCGGGCGGATAACGGGATAGAACGGCCCCAGCGTGATCGACGGGGTCCAGGGCAGAAGATCCTGGGCGCGCGCCCCGCCCGCGAGGCTGGCTGCCAGCGCTCCGCCAAGAACCGCACGTCGTCCGACTTCACACATGATGACACCCTCCCAAGCGCAAGTTCACGGTAACCCTGCTATACGAGGCGTCAACGTGTCGCTGACAACCGCGACCGCTTTCGCCGCGAGGCTGCGACGGCTATCAGCCTCGCATGATCGGTCGTTTGAACCATGTCGGCGTCGCCACGCCCTCCATCGACGACAGCGTTCGGATGTATGCCGACCTGCTGGGCGCGACCCGGGCGCATGAGCCCTTCGACCTGCCGGCGCAGGGGGTCCGGGTCTGTTTCATCGACCTGCCCAATAGCCAGATCGAGCTGATCGAGGCGCTGGGCGACGACAGCCCGATCCACGGCTTTCTGGCCAGGAACCCCAAGGGCGGTCAGCATCACGTCTGTTTCGAGGTCGCGGACATCCTGGCGGCCCGGGACGACCTGCGCGCGAAGGGTGCAACCATCCTAGGAACCGGAGAACCCCGCATCGGGGCCCACGGCACGCCGATCCTGTTCCTGCACCCGAAGGACATGGGCGGGGTGCTGGTGGAACTGATGGAAACGCCGAAGGAGGCGCACTGACATGCCGATCGGCCCCGTCACCATGTTCGCCATCTATATCGTCGTCTGGTGGGTGGTGCTGTTCGCCGTCCTGCCGCTGGGGACCTCGGCCGAGACGCACGAGCCGCCGACCGACGGCAGTCAGTGGGGCGCGCCGAAGACGCCGAACCTGAAGCGCAAATTCCTCACCACCACCTGGATCGCCCTGGTCGTCTGGGCCGGGGTGATGGGGCTGGTCTACATCGGCTGGATGCCTCTGCCGGACCTGGCCCCGCCGGTTCCCTAGGCCGGGGTCAGGCGGGACCGGCGACGCGACAGCGACCGGGCGATCTCGACCGCGTTCCAGCCCAGAAGCAGGATCAGGAACAGCAGCATGACCGCGCCGTGGGTCTGGCCGAGCAGTTGCGGGCCCTGGACGTTCAGCAGGTCGCGCATCGTGTGGATCCGCAGGAAGACCTCGTTCACCCCGCCCCCGATCAGCAGATAGTAGCTGGCGATCATGGCCGAGAGATGGATGTGCTTCCACAGGGGCCGGGGCCAGTGGGTCCGGGCGGCCGCCCAGCCGACGGCGAGCACGACCAGCGTCACGATCGCCAGCACATGGGGAAAGAAGAACACGCCCAGCCGGTAGATGCCCAGCGCCGAGACATTCAGCGCGATCATGGAGACCAGATAGACGCGACCGGTCAGGATGTGACGGGCGGAGCCCTTGCGGGTGGTGAACCCATAGGCCCCAGCCGCCAGTGCGACGAGGCAGGCAACACCGTGGAACCAGCCGAGCGGAACGAGATCGAGGTTCATGACTAGAGCTCCAGGGCAACGGTGATGACGCCACCGTTCGGCCCGACGCGCATGGCGGCGTCCTCGAAGCGAGGCGGGCCCATGACGCCGCGCGCCCCCCGGCTGTAGCCCCACGGCTCGACCGGGGCCCCCATCATGCCGCCGAAGGTCAGGCGACCGTCGCGGTTGACGTCCTGGAAGGACGAGACGGCGTAGCGGCCGGCGGGGACGCCGGTGAAGCGGGCGACGGCGGTTCCGTCCGCATTCGCCGCGACCACGGTCTGGAAGCGCGAGGGGCGCATGAACTCGGCCTCCGTGCCGAGCTGGACCATGATGGGGCCGCCGGGACGGGCCCCGGTGAAGCGGACCTCGACCGATCCGGACTGGGCGAGGGCCATGGAGGGCAGGGCGAGGGCGGTGATGCAGGCAAGGATGGCAGGGCGCATTTCTCATCTCCGTGAAAGCACTTTATAACACAAAGCACATTGTCGATCTTCGGTCAATCGGCCTGCCTTCGCGTTGCCAAGGTTCGGGGCCACGGGCTAGACGGAAGGCCCCCAGCCAAGGACCCACCGATGCGCCTGTCGCGCTATTTCCTGCCGACCCTGAAAGAGGCGCCCTCGGACGCCCAGATCGTCTCTCATCAGCTGATGCTGCGCGCCGGCATGATCAAACAGGAGGCGGCGGGCATCTATGCCTGGCTGCCGCTGGGCCTGCGCGTCCTGAACCGCATCGAAAAGATCGTGCGCGAGGAGCAGGAGCGGGCGGGGGCGGTCGAGCTGCTGATGCCGACGCTGCAGCTGGCCGACCTGTGGCGTGAGAGCGGGCGCTACGACGCCTATGGACCGGAGATGCTGCGCATCACCGACCGGCATGAACGGGAACTTCTGTACGGGCCCACCAACGAGGAGATGATCACCGACATCTTCCGGGGCTTCGTGAAGTCGTACAAATCGCTACCGTTGAATCTCTTCCACATCCAGTGGAAGTTCAGGGACGAGCGCCGGCCGCGCTTCGGCGTCATGCGCGGTCGCGAGTTCCTGATGAAGGACGCCTATTCGTTCGACATCGATGAGGCGGCCGCTCGGCGGGCCTACAACCGGATGTTCGTGGCCTATCTGAACACCTTTGCCCGGATGGGGCTGAAGGCCGTGCCGATGCGGGCCGATACGGGGCCGATCGGGGGCGACCTGAGCCACGAGTTCATCGTCCTTGCCGACACCGGCGAAAGCCAGGTGTTCTGCGACCGCAAGCTGGTGGAAATGCCGGCACCGGGCAGCGACGTGGATTGGAGTGACCTCCAGTCAATCGTTGATCAACGAACGTCGCTCTATGCCGCGACCGAGGAAATGCATGACGCCGCCGCCTTCGAGGGCCAGACCGCCGAGGCCGACCGTCTGACGGCGCGGGGTATCGAGGTCGGACACATCTTCTACTTCGGGACGAAATACTCGGCACCGATGAAGGCGCGGGTGGCCGGGCCGGACGGCCAGGACACCGATGTGCACATGGGCAGCTATGGCGTCGGGGTGTCGCGTCTTCTGGGGGCCATCATCGAGGCCAGCCATGACGAGGCGGGCATCATCTGGCCGGACGCGGTCGCCCCGTTCGATGTGGTGGTCATCAATCTGCGGGCCAACGACCCGGATGTGTGCATCGCCTGCGAGGCCGCGGTCGAGGCGCTGGAGGCGGCCGGCAAGTCGGTGCTTTACGACGACACCGACGAGCGGCCGGGCGGCAAGTTCGCCACCGCCGACCTGATCGGCATACCGTGGCAGTTGACCATCGGTCCCAAGGGCGTGGCCGAGGGGGTGGTCGAGCTGAAGCGCCGCGCGACGGGCGAGAAGTCGACCCTGCCGCTGGCCGCCGCGCTGGAGACGGTCGCTTGAGCGCTGGCCCCGCTGCTGTCCCCGACAGGCCCGCCGGACCTTTTTCCTCCTGGGAGATCGGCCTGGCGCTCCGCTACCTGAGAGCCAAAAGGAAGGAAGGCGGGGTTGCGACGATCGCGATCATCAGCTTCGTCGGCATCATGCTGGCGGTGGCCGTGCTGATCAGCGTCATGAGCATCATGGCCGGGTTCCGGTCCGAACTGCTGGGCCGGATGCTGAGCTTCAACGGGCACATGTATGTTCAGGGCGAGGTCCTTGGCGCGTCTGACCGGGATCAGGTCCTCGAGCGGATCGCCGCCGTACCGGGCGTCGAGAGCGTGAGCCCCCTCACCGAGAACCAGGCCCTGATCCGGGCCGGTGGTCAGACGACGGGCGCGATCGTGCGGGGTCTGAGGCCTGCGGACCTGGCGACCATGCAATATGTGTCGTCCAGCCTGTCGGAGCGCGCGCGGGCCGGCTTCGGACAGGGGGCCTACGGCGGCGAAAACGTTCTGATCGGTCAGGCGCTGGCCGACCAGCTGGGTCTGCGGGTCGGCGACCCGATCCAGATCTACTCCCCCACCGGAGCCGACAGCGCCTTCGGAAATCTGGGCGGTCTGGAGAAGACCTATACGGTCGGCGGGACCTATTCGTCGGGCACGGCGGACTACGATCGCGCCTTCATCTTCATGCCTCTGGAGCAGGCGCAGCTGTTCTTCGGCAAGGAGGGTCTGTGGGACGTCATCGAGCTGAAGGTGGACGATCCCGACCGCGTCGCCGACTACCTCGAGCCGGTGGCCACCGCCGCCGGGCCGGGGGCCTTCGTCCAGGACTGGCGTGACCGGCTGGCCGCTTTCTGGGGCGCGCTCAAGGTCGAACGGGTGGCCATGTCGATCATCCTGGGTCTCGTGGTCGCCATCGCCGCCATGAACATCATTTCCGGCATCGTCATGCTGGTGAAGAACAAGGGCCGCGACATCGCCATCCTGAGGACCATCGGGGCCAGCCCGTCCTCGATCCTGCGGGTCTTTTTCATGGCCGGGGCGACGATCGGCGTGGCGGGGACCGGGGCGGGGCTGATCCTGGGTCTGCTGTTCTGCCTGAACATCGGGCCGATCCAGCACTTCCTTGAGGCCATCACGGGGGTCCAGCTGTTCAACGCCGACGTCTATATGCTGGACGCCATCCCGGCCGAGGTCGATCCGCTGGATGTGTTCTGGGTCGCCCTGTGGTCCCTGATCATGAGCTGCGTGGCCAGCCTGCCGCCGTCGTGGACCGCTTCGCGGATCGATCCGGTCGAGGCGCTGCGTTATGAGTGAGCCGGTTCTTTCGCTGCGGGGCGTCACCCGCACCTATGAGACCGGGCAGGGCCGTCTGACGGTGCTGAAGGGCGTCGATCTGGACCTTTATCCGGGCGAGCTGGTCGGGCTGATCGGGCCCTCGGGGTCCGGCAAGTCGAGCCTGCTGCATGCGGCCGGCCTGCTGGAACGGCCGACATCGGGCGAGATTCGGATCGACGGCGAGGATGTGGGGCAGCTGGATGAGCGATCCCGGACGCGGCTGCGCCTGTCGCGTGTGGGCTTCGTCTATCAGTTCCACCACCTGCTGCCGGAGTTCGATGCGAGGGACAACGTCGCCCTGCCCCTGCGGATCGCGGGTTGGCCCGAGACAGAGGCGCAGGCGCGGGCCGAGCAGGCCCTGGCCGCCCTGGGGCTGGCCGAGCGGACCCGGCACCAGCCGGCCCAGATGTCGGGCGGCGAGCAGCAGCGCGTGGCCCTGGCCCGCGCCCTGGCCAACGGCCCGCGTCTGCTGCTGGCCGACGAGCCGACGGGCAATCTGGATCCCGCGACCAGCCAGTCGGTGTTCGAGACGCTGCAGACCCTGGTCAAGTCGACCGGCGTCGCCGCCCTGATCGCCACCCACAATATGGAACTGGCCGGTCACATGGACCGTGTCTTCGCCCTGAAGGACGGCCATCTGGAAGAGCGGCAGGCCGAGAGCCGGGAATACTGACCAGCGCGGAGACACGGCATGGACGACCTGCGACGTGCCTATGATCTGCGACACGCCTCGGACCGCGCGCGGTTTGAGGGGCGTCATGTCCAGGCCCTTGGTGATGCGACCGAGGCGGTCGCCATCTATGCGAATCTGTCGGATCGCCGTCTGGACCTTGCCAATGCCCTGCGGCTGAAGGCGCTGGCGCTGGACGGCCTTGATCGCTCCGGAGAGGCGGTTCTGGACTGGATAGAGGCGCGGCGGCTGTATGCCGATCTCGGCATCGCCGAGGGTGTGACGGAATGCGACGCCCGCCTGTCACGCTGACGCTTCACCCGTCGCCCGGTTGGTCCTAAGACCACGGTCATGACCTCCGACGACGTCCTCGACGAATTCCGCTCCGCCGGGGCCCTGAGAGAGGGGCATTTCGTGCTGTCCTCGGGCCTGCACAGTCCTGTGTTCCTGCAGAAGAACCTGGTGTTCATGGACGCGGCCCGATGCGCGCGACTGTGCAGGGCCCTGGCAGAGAAGATCGTCGCCAAGGTTGGCCCGGTCGACCTCGCCATCTCGCCGGCTGTCGGCGGCATCATCCCCGGCTACGAGACAGCCCGGCATCTGGGTGTGCCGTCGATGTATGTCGAGCGTGAGGGTGGTTCCTTCAAACTGAGGCGCGGCTTCCACGTCGAGCCGGGGCAGAAGGTCGTGATGGTCGAGGACATCGTGACCACGGGCCTGTCCAGCCGCGAATGCATCGCGGCGATCCGTGAAGCCGGAGGCGATGTGGTGGCCGCCGCCTGCATTGTCGACCGCTCCGGCGGCCGGGCCGACGTCGGTGTGCCGCTGGTGGCGCTGGCGACGCTGGATGTGCCCGCATACCCGGCCGACGCCCTGCCGCCCGAGCTGGCAGCCCTGCCGGTCGAGGATCCCGGCAGCCGGAGGCTGGCGAAGTGATCCCCACCCGCGTCCGCCTCGGCGTCAATATCGACCACGTCGCGACCGTGCGGAACGCGCGGGGCGGCCTCTATCCGGACCCCGTTCGTGCGGCGCGGGAGGCGTTGGCCGCCGGGGCGGACGGCATCACCGCCCACCTGAGGGAAGACCGCCGCCACATTTCGGACGCCGACATCGAGCACCTGTCGGCGGTCCTTCGCGATCAGGAACGGCCGCTGAACCTCGAGATGGCGGTGACACAGGAGATGCTGGACATCGCCCTGCATCACCGGCCCCACGCCGTCTGTCTGGTGCCGGAAAAGCGCGAGGAGCGCACGACCGAGGGCGGCCTGGACGTCGTCGGGGGGCACAACTGGATCACGCCCGTGGTCGGTCGGCTGAACGAGGCCGGGTCGCGGGTCTCACTGTTCATCGGCGCGGACCCCGCCCAGATCGACGCCGCCCACCGCACCGGAGCGGCCGTCGTCGAACTGCACACCGGGGCCTATTGCGACGCGGTCCGCGACGGACGCCATGAGGAGGCCGCGGTCGAGCTGGCCGCCCTGAGCGCCGGCGCGGCCCGGGCCCACGCCCTAGGGCTGGAGGTCCACGCCGGCCACGGCATCGACTACGACACCGTCGCCGCCGTCGCAGCGATCCCCGGGATCATGGAGCTGAACATCGGCCATTTCCTGATCGGGGAGGCCATATTTGTCGGCCTGGCCCCGGCGATCGCGCGGATGCGCGAGCTGATGGATCAGGCGCGCGGCCTGGAGCCCGTGGCGTGATCCTCGGGGTCGGCGCCGACCTGACCGACATCCGGCGCATCCAGAGCTCGCTCGACCGGTTCGGCGACCGGTTCAAACAACGCTGCTTCACCGATCTGGAGCGGCAGCGGTCGGACAGGAAGCCGGACGCCGCCTGGAGCTATGCCAAGCGATTCGCCGCCAAGGAGGCCTGCGCCAAGGCGCTGGGGACCGGTATGCGGCGCGACGTCTACTGGAAGGATATGGGGGTGGTGAACCTGCGCTCGGGCCAGCCGACCCTGGCCCTGACCGGCCCGGCTGCGGGCCATCTGGCCCGGCTGACGCCACCGGGTCACGAGGCGCGGATTCACCTGACGCTGTCGGACGAGCACCCCTATGCACTCGCCTTCGTGGTGATCGAAGCCTTGCCGATGGCGTAATCGCGCTATAGGCCAGCGCTGCAAGATCAGACCGCGTTCGGCGGCCGGGGACGGGCTTTCCAGATGAGCGAAGACCACAAGCGCGACGTGGCGGCGGACGGCGTGGAGCCGTCCCCGGTCGACCTGCCCGATACGGCCGCTGTCCAGCCGGACACGGCGCCTCACGGAGCTGGGGAGGTCGACGCGTCTGAAGCCGCCTTCGCCGCGTCCGAGAGCGGCCTGCCGGTCGAACCGGTCGGGCCGGACGTTGAGGTCGTGCCTGCTGATCCCGTCGAGGAGCCCGTGGTCGCGACACCGGCAGAGCCTGTTGCTCCCGAAGTCGTGGCGGCCCCGGCCCTCGCCACCGGAACGGTCGCGGCGGCAACCCGTCCGATCTGGAGCGACGAGGGCGATGCGCCGTTCGCCGATGTGAAGGAGAAGATTCCCGGGCCCGCGCGGGTCCGGACGCGGGATGACGACGACGGAGGGCGTTCGGCCGGCTCCGAGACGCTGGAGATCATCAAGACCGTCGTGGTGGCGCTCGCCATCGCCTTCGTCCTGCGGGTCCTGCTGTTCCAGCCCTTCACCATTCCCTCGGCCTCGATGGAACCGAACCTGCTGGAGGGCGACTACATCGTCGTGTCCAAGTGGACCTATGGCTATTCGAAGTACTCGTCCGGCCTGCCGATCAATCTGCCGCTGGGCGAAGGCCGGGTGTTCGGCCGGGCACCGGAGCGGGGCGACATCGTGGTGTTCAAACTGCCGCGCGACGACAGGACGGATTACATCAAGCGGGTCATCGGCCTGCCGGGTGACACGGTCCAGATGATCGGTAATCTGCTGCATATCAATGGTCAGCCGGTCAACGACGTGGTCGTCAGCCAGGGCGAGGTCGAGGACCTGTTTGGCCCGCGCGCCATGACGCAGCTGCGCGAAACCCTGCCCGGCGGACGCTCGTTCATCATCCAGGACTTCGGCCCGGGCGGCGATCTGGACGACACGCCGGTCTACGAGATCCCCGCGGGCCACTATTTCATGATGGGCGACAACCGCGACAACTCCATCGACAGCCGCGTGCAGGAATCGGCCGGCGTCGGCCTGGTGCCCGAGGAGAACCTGGTCGGGAAGGCCGAGATCATCGCCTTCTCGTGGAGCCCGGGGGCTTCGCTGCTGAACCCGGTCAGCTGGTTCGCCAATGTCCGGCCCAGCCGCTTCTTCCGCGTCCTGGACTGATGACGAACGCACGGGCCGAGGCGGTGGCCGCTCTGGTCGACCGCCTCGGCCACGCGTTTTCCGATCCCGCCCTGCTGGAGCGGGCCCTGACCCATTCCAGTGTGGGAGAGGGTGCCGACAAGGCCGCCGGGAGGCCTGCACGCCATAACGAGCGGCTGGAGTTCCTCGGGGACCGCGTGCTGGGCCTGCTGGTGGCCGAGCGACTGCACCGCGATTTCCCCGAGGCGGACGAGGGCGAGCTGTCGTCGCGGCTGCATGCGCTGGTCGACAAGCACGCCTGCGGGCGCGTCGGCGAGCGGATGGGGGTCGGCGCGGCAATGCGCCTGTCTCCGGGAGAGACCCGGACAGGCGGGCGGCGCAAGGAAGGCGTGGTCGCCGACGCCATGGAGGCGCTGCTGGCGGCGGTCTATCTGGACGCAGACATTGAGGCGGTGCGGGCCGTGTTCGACCGGGCCTGGGCCGAGGAGCTGGCCACGCCCGCTCCGCGCGCCCTGAACAACCCCAAGTCGGCCCTGCAGGAGTGGTCGCAGGGGGCAGGGCGGCCTCTGCCCGTCTATCGCGTCATCGGCCAGACCGGCTCGGATCATGCCCCGACCTTCACCGTCGAGGTGTCCATCCCCGGCGTCGAACCCTTGACCGCCCAGGGGCGTTCGCGTCAGGACGCGGAGAAGGCGGCCGCGACCGCCCTGCTGAAACGTGAAGGCGTGATTTGACCGAACCCCAATCCCGGCATCGTGCAGGCTTTGCCGCCATCATCGGCGCACCGAACGCGGGCAAGTCGACGCTGGTCAACCGGCTGACCGGCTCCAAGGTCTCGATCGTCACCCAGAAGGTCCAGACGACCCGGTTCCCGGTGCGCGGCATCGCCATCGAGGGCGAGGCGCAGATCGTGCTGGTCGACACCCCGGGCATCTTCACCCCGCGTCGCCGGCTGGACCGGGCCATGGTCGCCTCGGCCTGGGGCGGGGCCCAGGATGCCGACGTGGTCGTCCATCTGGTCGATGCGGCCTCCCATATCGCCTCGGAAGGCAAGGAGGGCCAGGCCGCCGATCGCCGCTCGGCCGAGGACACCGAGACCATCATCGCAAACCTGAAGTCTACCGGGACGCAGGTCATTCTGGTGTTGAACAAGATCGACGGCATGCGTCGCGATACCCTGCTGGCACTGTCTCAAAGTCTCTTCGAAACAGGAGTCTACAGCGAGATCTTCATGATTTCGGCCCTGTCCGGAGACGGGGTCGACGACCTGAAGCGGCGTCTGGCCGACGCGATGCCCGTTGGGCACTGGCTGTACCCCGAGGACCAGTCCGCCGACGTGCCGATCCGGGTGCTGGCGGCCGAGATCACCCGAGAGAAGGTCTATCTGCGTGTCCACGAGGAGCTGCCCTATTCGGCGGCGGTCGAGACCACGGCCTTCGACGAGAAGACCGACGGCTCGGCCCGGATCGAGCAGACCATCTATGTCGAGCGCGAGAGCCAGCGACCCATCGTCCTGGGCAAGGGCGGTCAGACCCTGAAATGGATCGGCCAGAAGTCGCGTGAGGAGCTGACCGAGCTGCTGGACCGGCCCGTCCATCTGTTCCTGACGGTCAAGGTCGATCCGAAATGGCAGGACAGCCGGGCGCTCTATGCCCAGTTCGGCCTGGAGTTCGACGTCTAGGGTGTTCCAGGTTCCCCGTTTCGCCGGGAACCATCCCCGGATCGTTCTGGGCGGTCTGATCATCCTGCTGCTGGTCGGTGCCGCGCTCGGCGCGATCGCGGTGACCTCCCGGGGTGCCGAAAGGCCGTCCGCCGTCGCCGGGCCGGTGGAGGTGCCGCGTCCGCCCGTTGTCACCGTCGAAGCCCTGCCTCAGCTGGCCGGGCATCTGCGCGGGCAGGCCGAGGCCGGCCGGTTCATGGGCGGGGTGCTGGTCGCGCGCGGCGAGACCGTCCTGTTCCGTCAGGTCTACGGGGTCGCCGATGCCGACACGGGCGCGCCGCTGGCGCTGTCGTCACGGTTCCGGCTGGCCAGCCTGTCCAAGCAGTTCACCGCCGCCGCCGTGCTCCGCCTCCAGGACGAGGGCAGGCTGTCGGTCGAGGACCCGGTGTGCCGATGGATCCAGCCCTGCCCTGAAGCCTGGGCCCCTTTGCGCATCCGGCATCTGATCTCGCACACCTCCGGGATTCCCGACCTGATGCAGCGACCCGGCTGGGGCGCGCGGCGGACGACGCCCGCGACCGTGCGCGAACTGACAGAAGAGTCAGCGCTCTACGGCCTGTCCTTCGCGCCGGGTGAGGATCTGAGATACAGTAACGCCGGCTTCAACCTGGCCGCCGACATCGTCGAGCGCGCCTCGGGGATGTCGTTCGGGGACTATCTTCAGGCCGCCTTCTTCGACCCTCTGGGCATGGCCGATACGGGCATCGGCGACGGAGCCGGCCTGGTCGCGGGCCATGCGACCTTTCCCGAGGGCCTGACGCCACAGCGGCTGGCGAACGTCTCGATCATCCCGGGGGCGGGTGCCCTTTATTCGACGCTGGATGACATGCTGGTCTGGCAGCAGGCGCTCCACGGCGGCCGGGTTCTGAAACCCGAGACCTACGCCGCCATGGTCGCGGACCATTCTCCACCGGCTCAGGGCAGCGAGCGAGGGCGCGTCCGCCGCATCTGGGGCTATGGCGTCATGGCCAACCGCCTTGGCCGGCGCGTCACGCCCGGCTTCGACGACATCCAGATCTATCACACCGGCAGCTGGTCGGGGTTTCGCAACCTGATGAGCTGGCAACCGCGTGCACAGGTCAGTGTGATCGTTCTGTCGAACAACTACCACCAGCAGGAGCAGGTCTTCGTGATCAGCCAGCAGGCCATGGCCGAGGCGCTGGGGCACCCGTTCCCGACGGAGATGGTGCGGAACCAGGCGGCCGGTGGCCAACCCCCGGTCGGAGCTCCTGGGCTGAGGGGTCAGTCGGGGTTGGCGGCCAGCCAGGCCTCGAGCCTGTCCAGGGTGGAGTTCCAGCCGTGGGTGTGGCCGGTCAGGCTGCGTTCCGACTTCAGACCCTCGTGAGTGAAGCGCATTGCGGTCTGGCCGTCCGGAGTCTCGTCCAGCTCGACGGTCACCAGGGTCTCGGCGGGCGGGCCGTCCTCGTGGCTCTCGTCCCACCTGAAGGTGAAGACCAGCCGCCGGGGCTCGTCGATCTCGCGGTAATGGCCGCCCTGCCACAGGTCCTCGCCGGTCTCGACCGAGCGCAGGCAGGCCCGCCATTCGCCGCCGATCCGCAGGTCATTGAACCCGGTCACCATCGGCCATTCGACGGGTCCCATCCAGTTCACCCGCATCTCCGGACGGGTCCAGGCGGCCCACACCAGGGCGCGTGGCGCGGCGAAGGTTCGCGTCAGGTCCAGCCGGTGGGGCAGGAGGGCCGGAAGAGGGGGCAGGGCGGTCTTGGAGGCGGCCATGTCAGAGCGTCTTCAGCAGGTCCGCCAGCTGATCGGCGGCGGCGTTCCAGCCTTCGTGGAACCCCATGTCCTCATGTTGCTTCATGGTCGCGGCGGACCAGTGCCGGGCCACGGCCACGTAGTCGGTGCCACCGTCGGGCGTCGCTGTCAGAACAACCTCGGCGACCATGAAGGGGAGGCCGGTCGGTTTCCATTCGGGGGTCAGGGCATCGGTCGTGACCAGACGCCGGTTCGGTTCGATGGCGAGGATGATGCCCGAGTTCGGCATGACCTCGCCGTCCGGCCCGTTCATCACCGTGCTGAAGGTGCCGCCCGGACGAGGATCAATCACGACTTCGGAGACATACCAGGGCCTGGGGCAGAACCACTGTTTCAGCAGTTCCGGGTCCATCCAGGCCTTCCAGACCTTCTCGGGGGGCGCTGCGAAGTGACGTTGGAGCGTGAGCTCGAACGGATGCGGCTTGCCCGGGGTGTTGCAGGGGTTTGCGTCAATGTCCTGGGCCACGGGGGTCTCCCTTCTGGATCTTGTTGAGGTAGGCGTCGAGGCGGTCGAAACCGGACTCCCAGTACCGCCGGTAGTGTTCCAGCCATTCCGCCACACCCTTCAGCCCCGTCGGCTCCAGCCGGGCCGGCCGCCACTGGGCCTCGCGGCTGCGCGTTATCAGGCCAGCGTTTTCCAGCACTTTCAGATGTTTGGAGACCGCGGGTAAACTCATGTCGAAAGGCGCGGCCAGGTCGCTGACGCTGGCCTCGCCTTCGCACAGCCGTGCCAGGATGGCCCGACGGGTCGGGTCGGCGAGGGCGGCGAACTTGACGGAGAGGTCGTCGGTCTGCATGGCGGGTTTCACGTTATACTGATCGGTTAAATGCGCGCTGTCGAACCCGTCGTCAACCGTTCGGTTAAATGAATGCGCTGGATAACCCCGGGGGTGGTCGCGGGGCCGGCCGGTCCAGGGCCCGATCAGGGCGACGATGACCCTGACCGAATGGGCTGCAGCGTCGCAGGAAGCCTTCTGGCCATCGCCCGGGTGATCACGCCGGAGACCTGTCCTGTTCCGGAAACCGGCGACGCGGCCTAAGACGGGATCTTCGCCGGGAGACCTCTGTCATGATCGCCACCTTGGCCGCCGCCCTGATTCTCCAGACCTCGCCGGAGGCGGACATCGCCGCCGTCCTGGATCAGCTCAATGCGGCCTCCAGCGCCGCCGACGCGGCCGCCTATTTCGCCCTCTACACCCCCGATGCCCGCTTCGTCGGCACCGATGCCAGCGAACACTGGACCATCGACGAGCTCCGCCAGTACGCCGCCGCCGCCTTCGCAAGCGGGCGGGGCTGGTCCTATCCCGCGACAGCGCGAACCATCACCCTCGCGCCGATCGCGTGCCGGTGCATCGCCTGGTTCGAGGAACAGCTGGTCAACCAGACCTACGGCGTCACGCGCGGGTCCGGTGTCCTGCGCCTGACGGACGACGGGTGGAAGATCGAGCAGTATGTCCTCAGCTTCGCCGTCCCCAACGACCGGGCCGACGCCGTTGTGGACATCATCCAGGGCGACTGATGGAGTTCCATGAGGAGGCCTACGTCCTGTCGGCGCGGGCGCATGGCGACACGGGTGTTGTGGTCGACCTTCTGACCGAGACCCACGGACGGCACGCCGCCTATGTCGCCGGTGGCGCATCGCGGCGGATGAAGCCGTTCCTGCAGGCGGGGGCGCGGGTGATTGCCGACTACCGGGCGCGCACGTCGGATCACCTCGGCTCGGCGCGGCTTGAGCCGGTGGGGGAGGGGCCGAGCGTTCTGTTCGACGACCCCCTGGCGCTCGCCGGACTGGCGGCCGCGGCGGCTGTGGCGCAGGGGGCCCTGCCGGAACGCGAGGCCCACCCGGGCGCATTTCTGGCCTTTGAGGCCATGATGGACGCGTTTGCGATCCCGGACGTCTGGCCGGCCCTCTTCGTGCGGTTTGAGGCGGGGCTGCTGGAAGACCTCGGGTTCGGTCTGGATCTGGGGTCTTGCGCGGTCACAGGCATGGTCGACGATCTGGTCTGGGTCAGCCCGCGAACAGGCCGCGCCGTGAGCTCGGACGCCGGGAAACCCTATGCCGACAAGCTTCTGAAGTTGCCGCCATTCCTTCTCGGTGCGCAGGCGGGGCTGGGCGGGGGTGACGTGGGGGCCGGCCTTGTCCTGACCGGGCATTTTCTGGAGCAGTTCGTCTTTCATCCCCAGAACAGGCCCCTTCCGCCGGCGCGGGTCTGGATGATCGACAGGCTGGGCGAGGCCCGCCGTCTGTGAGCGGTGACAGATCCCGGTGCCGGACCTGCCGCACCAGAGCCGATCCCGGCCGAGACCCTTTTGGCGGCTATTCTCGAGGCTCCGGAGACGTGAACCCTTTGATCGGCCGGTGGATGCCGGTCTGGGCTAGACTCACCGCTTCGCATTCCCGATTCGCAGGCCCATGACCCTCCACACTCCACCGCCCCCCATGACACCGGACGGCGGTCGTATCGTCGACGAACCGATGGGCGAGGCGCTCAGCCGCCGCTATCTGGCCTATGCCCTGTCGACCATCACCAACCGGGCCCTGCCGGACGTGCGCGACGGCTTCAAGCCGGTGCACCGCCGCATCCTCTATGCCATGCAGCAGATGCGGCTGAATCCCCAGGCGGCCGCCCGCAAATGCGCCAAGGTCGTGGGCGAGGTCATGGGCGGCTACCACCCCCATGGCGACGCCTCGATCTATGACGCCCTGGTGCGTCTCGCCCAGAACTTTGCCCAGCGCTATCCGCTGGTCGACGGTCAGGGGAATTTCGGCAACATCGACGGCGATAACCCCGCCGCCATGCGCTACACCGAGTGCAAGCTGACCCCGGCGGCCATGCTGCTGATGGACGGAATTGATCAGGATTCCGTGGACTTCCGCCCCACATACGATGATCAGGATGAAGAGCCGATCGTTCTGCCGGCCGGGTTTCCGAACCTCCTCGCCAACGGGTCGTCGGGCATCGCTGTGGGCATGGCGACCTCGATCCCGCCCCATAACGTCGGCGAACTGATCGACGCCTGTCTGGTGCTGCTGGACCGGCCGGATGCGACGACGGCCGAGCTGGCCGAGATCGTTCCCGGGCCGGACTTTCCGACCGGCGGCGTGGCGGTCGAGGGCCATGCGTCGATCCTTGACGCCTATGAGACCGGCCGGGGCGGGGTGCGTCTGCGGGCCCGGTGGGAGCGCGAACCGCTGGAGCGCGGCGGCTGGCAGGCCGTCATCACCGAGGTCCCCTACCAGATCCAGAAGGGCAAGCTGATCGAACAGCTGGCGGAGCTGCTGGAGCAGAAGAAGCTGCCGCTGGTCGCCGACGTCCAGGACGAGTCGGCCGAGGACATCCGCATCGTGATCGAGCCCAGGAGCCGCAACGTTGAGCCCGAGGCGATGATGGAAACCCTGTTCCGCCTGTCGGACCTGGAGGTGCGGTTTCCGATCAATATGAACGTGCTGGACGGCACCGGCACGCCGGGCGTTCTGGGGCTGAAGGCCTGTCTGCAGGCGTTTCTGGACCACCGCCGCGAGGTGCTGAACCGCCGCTCGCAATGGCGGATAGAGAAGGTCGAGAAGCGCCTGCACCTGCTGGAAGGCCTGCGGATCGTCTTCCTGAACCTGGACGAGGTCATCCGCATCGTGCGCGAGGAGGAACAGCCCAAGGCCGTCCTGATCGCACGGTTCGGCCTGTCCGAGGTTCAGGCCGACTTCATCCTCGACACCCGTCTGCGTCAGCTGGCGCGGATCGAGGAAATGACGATCGAGAACGAATACAAGGCGCTGTCCGAAGAACTGGCGGCGTTGCGTTCGCTGTCGGCCTCGCCGGCCAAGCAATGGAGGGCCATCGGCAAGGAGCTGGAGGCGACCCGCAAGGCGATGGTGTCGCCGCGCCGCACCACGATCGCCGAGGCCGTCGATGCCTCGGCCTTCGTCGCGCCCGAGGCCTATCTGCCGAAGGAGGCGATCACCGTCATCCTGTCCGAGCGCGGCTGGATTCGCGCCGTGAAGGGAAAGGTCGAGGACCCGTCGGAGCTTAAGTTCAAGGAGGGCGACGCGCTCGGCTTCCTCGTGCCCGCCCACACGACCGACAGGCTGCTGGTTGCGGCGTCGGACGGCCGGATCTTCACCGTCGGTGCCGACAGGCTCGCCTCCGGGCGCGGCCACGGCGAGCCCCTGCGTCTCATGATCGAGCTTGAGGAGAGCGCCGGCATCGTCGCTGTTCTTGCGCACCAGCCGGGGGCGAGACTGCTGATCGCGTCCAGGGCCGGCTATGGTTTCATCGCGCCCGAGGACGAGCTGCTGGCGCAGAAGCGCGGCGGCAAACAGGTGCTGAACGGCGATCTGCTGGCAGCGTTGCGGCTCGGCCCGGCCGACCATGTCGCCACGATCGGTGACAATCTGAAGACCCTGATCTTCCCGGCTTCCGAACTGCCGGAGATGGGCCGGGGCAAGGGCGTGAAGCTGCAGTCCTTCAAGCAGGGCGGCCTGTCCGACATCGCCGTCTTCGACGGTGGCCACGGCCCCGAATGGGTCGACGGCGGCGGCCGACGTCGCAACTGGCCCGACTGGAAGGACTGGCTGGGCAAGCGCGCCGGGGCCGGCCGGATGGGGCCGAGGGGGCTGAGAAAGTTCCGCTGACGTCAGCGTCCTCCGGGTCTAGCCGGCCCGCCCGATGGCGTAGAACCGGTCCGAGCGCTGGGCCCGCAACTGGGCGGCGGAAAGCCCGGTGAGCGCCTGAAGCTCCTCGAAGACGACGTCGCCCACGGCCATGATGGCCGCGTCCGGATCGGCGTGGGCGCCGCCCACGGGCTCGGGAATGACGCGATCGACGATCTTCATGGCCATCAGGTCAGGTCCGGTGATCTTCATGGCCATGGCGGCGTCCCGCGCCCGGCTGCCGTCGCGCCACAGGATGCCGGCCGCGCCTTCGGGCGAGATGACCGAATAGATCGAGTGTTCCAGCATCAGGACCCGGTTGGCGGCGGCGAGGGCGATGGCCCCGCCGGAGCCGCCCTCGCCCGTCACGGTCGCGATCATCGGCGTGCCGAGCGTCAGGCCGCGTTCCGTCGAGCGGGCGATTGCCTCGGCCTGACCGCGCTCCTCGGCTCCCAGACCGGGATAGGCCCCGGCCGTATCGACGAAGGTCAGGACCGGCAGGCCGAAGCGCTCGGCGAGGTCCATCAGGCGCACCGCCTTGCGATAGCCCTCGGGGCGGGCCATGCCGAAGTTGTGGGTCAGCCGGGTCGCAGTGTCGTGGCCCTTCTCATGGCCCATGACGACGACCGGCTGACCCCGGAACCGGGCCAGACCCCCGAGGATGGCCTGATCATCCCCGAACTGGCGATCGCCGTGCAGTTCCGTGAAGTCGGTGAACAGTCCGGCCAGAAAATCGACGAAATGCGGGCGCCCCGGATGACGCGCGACCTGGGTCTTCTTCCAGGGGTCGAGGTCGGCATAGGTTTTCTTGCGGAGCTGGTCGGCCTTGCGCCGCAGGCCCTCGATCTCGGCCTCGAACGAGCCGGACGTGGCCGAGAGCAGCCCCAGCTCCTCGATCTTGGCTTCCAGATCGGCGATCGGCTTTTCGAACTCGAGGTAGTGGGTGGCCATGAGGCGTCCGGAGGGGCGGGCCAGAACGGCCCTGTCACAAGGCGCTGGAACCTAGTCGCGGGGCGGGCGGGGAGCAAGCGGCCGATCAGTCGTCCCGGGCGAGGGGGTGGTGGGCGTTGACAACCTGACTCAGACGGTCGGTGGCGACGTGGGTATAGATCTGGGTCGTGGCGATGTCGGCGTGACCCAGCAGGGTCTGGACGACCCGCAGGTCGGCGCCCCCCTCCAGCAGATGGGTCGCGAAGGCGTGGCGCAGGACGTGAGGGCTGACCCGGGCGGGATCCAGCCCGGCGTCGATCGCAGCCTGGTCCAGCAGCTGGGCAAACCGGCGGGGCGTTAGATGTCCGGACGCGGCAGCGGACGGAAACAGCCAGGGGCTCTCTGGGGCTTTCGGAACCCGGGCAGCGTCCCGGGCCACAAGCCACGCCTTGACCGCCTCGCGCGCCGGAGCGTTCAGCGGAGCGAGACGCTCCTTTCCGCCCTTGCCCCGCACGATCAGCCAGGCCGGGTCCCGGCGAACGGCCTCGACGCGCAGCGCCAGCAGTTCGGACACCCGCAGACCCGAGGCGTAGGCGAGCTCGACCAGGGCGATCAACCTGAGCCCGGCAAGGCCTTCGCGCACCGTGGCGGCACGCAGCAGCCTCTCGACCTCGTCGCGGCTCAGGGTGCGGGGCAGGGGGCGACCCTGTTTGGGGGCCTCGAGGCGACGGGACGGGTCGTCCGCGCGCCAGCCCTCACCGAGGCAGAAGCGATAGAACTGGCGCACCGCCGCGCGGCGGCGGGCGGCCGTGGAGGCCGAAAGTCCTCGTCTGGCCAGACCGGCGAACCAGGTCTCGATGGCCGCCTCGTCCGCGGTCATCAGTCCGCCGGGCCCGACGTGGGCCCCGGCGTCGGCGAGATCGCGGGCGTAGGCGGACAGGGTGTGGGGCGAGGCGTCGCGCTCGACCGCCATCATCTCCAGGAAGGCTTCCACCTGGGGCGTCGTCACGGGCGTGTCGGGCGCTGGCGGGCGGCGCCGCTTGGTGTAGAGACTGAAGCCGACATGGCCTGCACCATACTCCATCGCCATCGAGGCCGCCCGTGAGCGGCCGGGCCGCCCGCGCTCTCGCGGCCGTGATTCCCCGCCCGACCCGGACCATAGCGCTGGTCGGGCTGATGGGCGTGGGCAAATCGACGGTCGGCCGACGGCTGGCCCACCGCCTCGACCTGCCGTTCGTCGACGGGGACGAGGCGATCGAGGCGGCCGCCCGGATGACGGTGTCGGAAATCTTCGGCCAGCTCGGGGAGGCAGAGTTCCGGGCGGGAGAGGCGCGGGTCATGCGCCGGCTGCTGGAGGGACCGCAGATCGTTCTGGCGACCGGCGGCGGAGCGGTTCTCGATCCGGGCACCCGCGGCCTGATGAAGCAAAGGGCCACGACCGTATGGCTGCGCGCCGATCTGGAGATTGTGGCAGCGCGCGTCCAGCGGCGGGACACCCGGCCGTTGCTGCGGGGCAAGGACCCGCTGGTGGCCCTGACGGCCATGGCCGACGTGCGCTATCCCCTCTATGGCGAGGCCGCCGACGTCACCGTCGATGTCGGGGCCGGAGCGCACACCCAGGCCGTCGAGGCGATTCTGACGGCCCTTTCGGCCCACTGGGCCGGGGAGGCGAGGCCGTGAGGACGGTGCCTGTCGGCGGCGGATCGTTCCGCGACTATGAGGTGCGGGTGGGTCGGGGGGTGATCGCCGAAGCCGGCAGCCGGATCGCGCCGTTCGCCCGGGGGCGGACGGTGATCGTCAGCGACGAAACGGTCGCGGCCCTGCACGGTCCGGCCCTGACCGCGTCCCTGTCGGCGGCACAGGTGCGCAGCGAGATCATCACGGTGCCGCCCGGTGAGGCCTCCAAATCCTTTGCCGGGCTGGAGCGGGTGATGGACGCCCTGCTGGCCACGGGACTGGACCGCAAGGACGTGATCGTGGCGCTGGGCGGCGGGGTGGTCGGCGATCTCGCCGGGCTGGCGGCGGCGCTCTATATGCGCGGCATCGATTTCATCCAGATACCGACGACCCTGCTGGCCCAGGTCGATTCCTCGGTCGGTGGCAAGACCGCCATCGATACGGCGCGCGGCAAGAACCTGGTCGGTGCCTTCCACCAGCCGCGCCTGGTGCTGGCCGACATCGATGTGCTGTCGACCCTGCCGGAGCGGCAGCTGCGGTCCGGCTGGGCCGAGGTGCTGAAGCACGGGCTGATCTGCGACCCAGACTTTTTCGACTGGCTGGCAGAGGAGGGCGCGGCCGGGGTTCGGGGTGACCCTGTGGCCCTGGAGCAGGCGGTGGTGCGGTCGGTCGAGATCAAGGCCGCCATCGTCGGCGAGGACGAGAAGGAGGCCGGACGGCGCGCCCTGCTGAACCTGGGCCACACCTTCGGTCACGCCATCGAGGCCGAACTGGGCTTCGAGGAGGCGGCGCTGGCCCATGGCGAGGCGGTGGCGCTGGGGTGCTGCATGGCGTTCCGGTACGCGGTGCGGCAGGGGCTGTGCGATGCGGCTGAGGCCTCCCGGGTCGAGACGGTGATCGCCGCGGCCGGACTTCCGACGCGCCTCGGTCAGGCCGGCGAATTCCGGGCCGACGCCCTCCTCGCCCGCATGGCCGGGGACAAGAAGGCCGAGGGTGGGGGTCTGACCCTGATCCTGGCGCGCGGGATCGGCCGGGCCTTCACCTCGAAGACGGAAGACCCCGCCACGGTCCTCGCCTTCCTGGGGGAAGAGGGCGCGGCGTGATCATCGCGCCGGTCGTTCTGGAGAACCGCTGGGTGCGGCTGGAGCCCTATGTGCCCGGGCTGAAGGGAGAGCTTGCCGAAGCCCTGAATGTCGATCCGGACATCTGGGCCTTGATGGTCTCGTCCGGCCATGGCCCTCGCTTCGACGCCTGGTGGAATGCGGCGGTTGCGCAGACCGAGGCCGGTTCGCGTGTGGCCTATGCCGTCCGCCGGCCGGCCGACGGGGCGATCGTCGGGACAACCAGCCTGCACGACATCCGGCCCGAGCACCGGCGATGCGAACTGGGCGCGACCTTCTATCAGCCCGATGCCCGGGGCGGAGCCATCAATCCGGCATGCAAACGGCTGTTGCTTGGGCATGCCTTCGACGCGGGCGCGGTTCGGGTCGAAATCCTGACCGATGCCCTGAACCTGCGCAGTCGCGCCGCCATCGAGAAGCTGGGCGCACCGTTCGAAGGCCTGTTGCGCTCCCACAAGATCACCTGGACCGGGCGGGTGCGCGACACGGCCCTCTATGCCATCGTGGCCGAAGACTGGCCGGACGTGCGAGCCCGGCTGGAGGCGCGGCTGGCAGGGATGTGATGTGACGCCTTCGGGACCGAACCGTCGAAGCGTTCTGACGGGCCGCGACCCATGTGAGCCGGCGCGCTTTCAGGTTTGACGCCGCACCGTGTTCAAGCGACCTTCGTTTTACGAGGCGGGGACCGGATGACCATCGAAGAACCGAAGGCGCGCAACCGGCGCAAGCGACCGGCGGTACCTACCACGCCCGATGCCGTCGAGATCGCCATGGAGATCGCGGCCAGCGGCCAGACGCCGGCGGATGCGGCGATGGCGGTGCTTCATGCCAATGCCCTGCTCATGCACGATCAGGCAGGACTGACCCGCGAACAAATCAGCCTGTCCCGCGAACAGATCGGCCTGGCCCGCAACGAGCGGTTCAGGAACCGCATCCGATCCATCCGCGACATCGCCATCGCCGCCGTGGTGGTGGCTCTGCTCGTGGCGGCGGGCGCCGTGGTGTGGACCGCCAGCCGGACGACCGGGCTGGTGATCCAGCCCTTCTCGGTGCCGCCGGAACTGGTGGAGGACGGACTGGACGGCCGCGCCGTCGCCGCCCTGTTCCAGGACGAACTGGTGCGGTTGGATACGGTGACCCAATCGGCCCGCCCGACGGCCAGTTTCCGCAATGACTGGTCCGAGGCCATCACCGTCGAGGTCGAGGCGGGCGGACTGTCGTTGACCGACGCCTATACCTCCCTGACCCGCTGGTTGGGCCAGGAGACCTATGTCAGCGGCGGTATGAGACAGACCACGAGCGGACTGGAGCTGGTGGTTCGCAGCAGCGACGGCACGGCGATCACAGTGCGGGGCCCGGCCGATCAGCCCGAGGCCCTGATGCGACAGGCGGCCGAGCGGGTCTATGAACAGACCCAGCCCTATCGCTATGCGACCTATCTCGCAGCCACGGCGGACGCTCTTCCGGCTGGTCCCGAGCGGGAGGCCGTCATCGACCGCGCTCGCAGTATCTTTACGACACTTGTGTCCAGCCCGTCGGAGACCGAACGCCTCTGGGGCTACAATGGCTTGTCGCGCGTTGACAGCTCATCAGCGCAAGACGCTCTCGCCATTCTGCAGCCGGCGCTGGAGATCGACCCGCAACACCCGCTGATCACTCTCAATACGGCGGCGCTCCGGCTTATCCTCGGTCAGGACGAGGGGGCCTTGCGGGTCGCTCAACGCACCGCATCGTCCGTGTCCAGACGGGACAACCTGGTCAAGTTGCACTCTGACAGGCGGGCCAGCGTTCCTCTGATCGTCGAGGCGCAGCTGGCGGATCTGCAAGGGGATTGGCTGCAGGCCCTCGAGGTCAGGACCCGCAATGCGTCTCTGGTCAAAAGCCCGCAGGCATGGCGCGGACTTCGCCGCGATCGGGTCGACACTCTGATCGCTCTGCACCAACCCTCGGCAGCCCTGCGCCTGAATAACGAGTCGCGACTGGTCGATAAGGACATTTCCAACGCGAGGTCTGGCACCCGAGCTCTCTATTTGCCGGATGCCGAGGCGGCGGCCAGCCTTGATCAGTGGCCGCAGGTCGTGGCGGCGCTTCAAGCGTGGGAGGTTGAGACGGCACCGACGCTGCCCATGCGCTTCCGTGATGCGCGCTCGACTTTCCTCTGGCCACGCCTCGCCTATGCCCAGGCCCGGACCGGCGATCTGGCCGGAGCCCGGACCCTGATCGCGGCCACGCCGCTGGACTGTTACCTCTGTGTGCGGGAGCGGGCGCGGATCGCGGAGCTGGCGGGGGACCGGGCGGCCGCCGACCGCTGGTCGGCCGAGGCCCGGCGGCAGGGGCCGTCCCTGCCGTTCGCCTTTGCCGAACGGGGCCAGATGCTGATGGCGCGGGGCGACACCGCCGGGGCCATCGATTTCTACGAACAGGCCATCGCGCGCGGCCCCCGCTGGGCCGATCCGCAGAAGTACTGGGGCGACGCCCTGATGGCCCGGGGCGATGAGGCCGGTGCGATCCGCAAATACCGCGCCGCCGCCGAGCGGGCCCCGCAGTGGGGCGCGCTGCATCTGGCCTGGGGCCGGGCGCTGGAGGCGCAAGGTCGCCGCGATCAGGCCCGCGACAAATACACCGAAGCCGCCCGCATGGACCTGTCCGCCGCCGACCGGGCCGAGGTGGTGCGGCGGCTGGGGGCGAGAACCTCATCATGACGGACGAAACCAAGCCGACCGGACGGCCACGTCGCCTGCGCCCGGCGGCCCCGACCACGCCCGATCCGGTCGAGATCGCCATGGAGATGGCGGTAAGCGGAAAATCGCCCAGCATCGCTGCGCTGGAGGTTCTTGAGACCAACGCCGCCCTGATGCGCGAACAGATCGGTCTGGCGCGCAACGAGCGGTTCAGGAACCGAATCAGGGCCGTGCGGGACATCGCCATTGCCCTCGTCGTTCTTCTGCTCGCAGTTGGAGCGCTCGGTTTCGTCTGGAACGCCAGACAGGCCAGCGGGCTGGTCATCCAGCCCTTGTCCACGCCGCCCGATCTGGTGGCACGGGGATTGGACGGTCAGGCGATCGCGTCTCAGATTCAGGATCGGCTCAATCAGCTTCAGGACGACACGGACTCGTCGAGGCCGGCCAACACCTTCGCCAACAATTGGCAGGGCAACGTCAGTGTGGAGATTCCGTCCACCGGGATATCCATCGGCGAACTTGACCAGACACTGCGCGCGGCCTTGGGCAATGAGACCGTCGTTTCCGGCGAGATTACCCGCAACAGCGAGGCGCTGGCCATCACCGTGAGAACCGGCGGAGCCGCTCGAACCATCGTCAGTGAGGTCGGCGACGTCGATGCGCTGATCCAGGGCGCGGCGGAAGCCATCTACGGAATGACGCAGACCTATCGCTACGGCTTCTACCTGCTGGACAATGGACGCCGCGAGGAAGGGTTGATCGTCATCCGTCAGATCGCGAGCGCCGGTGTGCCCATCGACCGGGCTTACGCCAATCTCGGCCTCGGCGTCGATCGGGTGAGACAGGGCGACATCCAGGGTGCGATCGGATTCATCAGCCGGGCCAAGAGAATCCACCCCGGATTGGTCCAGGTTGAGAACAACGAGGCTCTCTATCGACATCTGACCGGGGAGTTCGAGCTGGCTCTGGCTCACCGGCGCAGCGCGCTAGAGGGCCTGCAAGGGTCAGGGAAGCGCTTCCTCCTCGATGGCCCGGCGGAGGTCATTAAAATCCGTTCCCAGGCCTTGGTCGCTCAGTATCTTGGGGATTTTCAGCTCGCCGCAGAGGGGATCGGCTCTCTGGTCGGCAAGCCGGAATACTCGGGGATCGTGGCGACGGCTCCGATCCATCAGGCCAGTCTGTTCGTGGCCATGCACGATCCATCGGGGGCGCGCCGGGTACTGGCCGATGCCGGGTTGGGTTCGGTGGTGCAGATCGCCGAACTCGCCGCCCGCAACGAGAATTTCCTTATCCCGACGGCGGAGGTCCTGATGGAGCGGGAGCTCTGGGCGGAGGCTCTTGCCGAACTCCAGGCCTATGATGCGGCTATCACTGTGCCCGTCCAGGTGGCCCAGAAGCCGATGGTGCTGTGGCCGCGAATGGCTGAGGCGCTCGCCCATCTCGGCCGGTTCGAAGAGGCCGAGGCCTTGGCTGCCCGTATGCCGGGCCCTTGCTACCCCTGTGTCATTGGCCGGGCGCGGGTCGCTATGCTGCGAGGTGATTTGGCGCGTGCAGATCGTCTGTATGCCGAGGCACGGCGACAGGGGCCATCGCTGCCGTTCGCCTTTGCGGAGCGGGGCCAGATGCTGATGGCGCGCGGTGACATCGCCGGGGCCATCGATTTCTACGAACAGGCCATTGAGCGCGGCCCCCGCTGGGCCGATCCGCAGAAGTTCTGGGGTGACGCCCTGCTGGCCCGGGGCGACGAGGCCGGGGCGATCCGCAAGTATCGCGCCGCCGCCGACCGGGCCCCGCGCTGGGGTGCCCTGCATCTGGCCTGGGGCCGGGCGCTGGAGGCGCAGGGGAGGCGCGATCAGGCCCGCGAGAAATACACCGAGGCCGCCCGCATGGACCTGTCCGCCGTCGACCGTGCCGAGGTGGTGCGCAGGCTGGGGGCCGGCCCGGGTTGAGGCTCACGCAGACGGCTTGATCTCGTTTGGGGCGCTGGATGTTTGCCATCATGAAGGGACGCCGGATCGATCTGAGCTCGGAGCCCCGGATCGTGTCGCGTCAGTTCACTTTGGAAGTGTCGTGGCCCGCGACCTGATTTGACGACGCCTTCGCTCTGAGCCGCACAACACAAGGTCCCGGGCCCGGTAAACCCGTTGCTGCCTAACCCCGCGGCCAGTCCACACACTGGTTCCGGAACCAGGTCAGCTGGCGTTTGGCATAGTTTCGGGTCGCCTGTTTCATGGCGTCCGTCGCGTCGGCCAGGGTCAGGCGATGGTCGAGGTGGGCCGCCAGTTCGCGCACCCCGACGGCTTTCAGGGCCGGCAGGGTGGGATCCAGGTCGCGGGCGTTAAGCGCGCGCACCTCGTCCAGAGCGCCGAGGGCCAGCATGGCGTCGACGCGGGCGTCGCAGGCGGCATACAGGGTCTCGCGGTCCGGTTCGATCACGAGCCGGTCATGGCTCCCGGGGGCCAGCAGGGGTCGGGTCGACGCGCGCCAGTCCGACAGGGACCGCCCGGTCGCCCGTGCCACGGCCCAGGCCCGTGTCAGCCTTTGCCGATCGCCGGCCTCGATCGCCGCTTCGGCCGCCGCGTCAAGGGTCGCGAGCCGGAGGCGGAACGGGGCCTCGCCCTCGGTGTCGAACAGGGCCATGGCCTCATCGCGCGCCGCGGCGGAGATGTCGGGGATGTCGGCCAACCCCTTGGTCAGGGCCGCGAAATAGAGCCCCGTCCCTCCGACGATCAGCACCGGCCGGCCCCGCGCCCGAAAATCCTCGAGCAAGGGCATGACCGCCCGGGTCCAGCGGCCGACGGACCAGGCCTCGGCCGCATCGGCGACACCGTACAGGTGATGGGGCACCCGCATCTCCTCCTCGCGGGAGGGTCGGGCCGTGACGACGCGAAGGTCGGCGTACAGCTGCTGGCTGTCGGCGTTGACGATGACCGCGCCGGTCGCCTCGGCCAAGTCCAGCGCTCGCCGGGACTTTCCGGAGGCGGTGGGGCCGGCGATCAGGGTGACGGGGGGGATGCGGGGCACGTCGGGCTCGCTAGCGACAAGGTCTGCGGATAGAACGCGCGTCCCGGGCCCGCAACCGGGGTGCTGCAACCGGGACTGACCTGCCGTGATCGATCGTGCCGCCGTGGAAGCCGTGTTGAACGCCATCCCTGATCCCGCCACGGGTGCAGGCCTGGTCGAGGCGGGCCTGGTCAAGGGGCTGACCGTGGCCGCCGACCGCGCGGGTTTCGTGATCGAGGTCCCGCCCGGGCAGGCGGCTGCCTATGCGCCGGTCCGGGATGCGGCGGAGGCGGCGCTGAAGGCCATGCCGGGCATGGGCCGCGTGTCCGTGGTTCTGACCTCCGAAGCGCCACCGCCGACCCGCAAGGCCGCCCTGTCACGAGAGGCGGTCGAACAGACCCGGCCACGGGCCCCTGTGCCGACGGATCGCCCCGCCCACGTCCGCCGCGTGCTCGCCGTAGCCAGCGGCAAGGGTGGGGTCGGCAAGTCCACCGTGGCCGTGAATCTGGCCGCCGCCTTCGCCCGGGCGGGCTGGAAGACAGGACTGCTCGACGCCGACGTCCATGGTCCCAGCCTGCCGACCATGCTCGGCATCTCCGGCCAGCCCGACTATCACGACGGAAAGATGGAGCCGCACCGGGCGCATGGCCTGCTGGCCATGTCCGTCGGCCTGCTGACGAAATCCGACGACGCCATGATCTGGCGCGGCCCCATGGCCTCCCAGGCCCTGACCCAGATGCTGACCCAGACCCGCTGGGGCACCGAGGCGGCTGCGCTGGACGTCCTTGTCGTCGACCTGCCGCCGGGGACGGGCGACGTTCAGCTGACCCTGATCCAGAAGACGCCGCTGGACGGCGTGGTGATCGTCTCGACCCCGCAGGAGGTGGCGCTGGCCGATGCCCGCCGCGCCCACACCCTGTTCCAGAGGGTGAACGTCCCGACGCTCGGCCTGATCGAGAACATGACCGGCGAGGTCTTCGGACGCGGCGGGGCTGAAGCCGAGGCGGGGCGGTTGGCCATAGAGTTTCTGGGCGATCTTCCGCTGGAGGCCTCGGTGCGCGCAGCGGCGGATGCGGGCGCGCCGCTGTCTGAGGGTGACGTCGCCGACCGGTTTGATGCCATGGCAGGTCGACTGGCGGAAAAACTCGGCCTCTGAGGGTTTTCAAAGGCAACGCCACCCGTCACCCTGAAGGCACCCACCCGCTGAGAGAGAAGCTTATGAGCGTCGACACCCTGTTCCGCCCCTTCACGATCAAGGGACTGACCCTGCCGAACCGCATCGTCATGGCGCCGATGACGCGGTCTTTCTCGCCCGGCGGGATTCCGACCTCGGACGTCGCCGCCTACTATCGCCGCCGGGCCGAGGGCCAGGTCGGTCTCATCATCACCGAGGGCACAGTGGTCGAGCGTCCCGCCGCCCGCAACGATGCGGCCGTGCCGGTCTTCCACGGCGAGGCCCTGCCGCAATGGAAGACGGTCGTCGACGAGGTCCACGCCGCCGGTGGCCTGATCGCGCCCCAGATCTGGCATGTCGGTGCGGCGCGCGGGCAGGGGGCCGAATGGAAGCCTCTGGGCCAGGTCGACAGCCCCTCCGGTCTCGTCGCCCCCGGCAAGCAGAAGTACGAGCCGATGACCGAGGAGGACATCGCCGACACCATCGCCGCCTTCGGCAAGTCGGCCCGCGCCGCCCGGGATCTCGGCTTCGACGCCGCAGAGATCCATTCCGCCCACGGTTATCTGATCGACCAGTTCTACTGGGCGGGGCTGAACGCCCGGGGCGACCGCTGGGGCGGCCCGACGATCGCCGAGCGCGCCCGCTTCGGCGTCGAGGTGGTCAAGGCGGTGCGCGAGGGCCTCGGCCCGGACCTCCCCCTGATCATCCGCCTGTCGCAGTGGAAACAGCAGGATTACGAGGCGAAGATCGCCCGGAACCCCGACGAGATGGCCGAGTGGCTGCTGCCCCTGTCCGACGCCGGTGTCGATGTCTTCCACTGCTCCCAGCGCCGCTTCTGGGAGCCGGAGTTCGAGGGCTCGGACCTCAATTTCGCCGGCTGGGCCAGGGTGATCACGAAGAAACCGACCATCAGCGTCGGCTCGGTCGGGCTGGACGGCGAGTTCATCGCGGCTTTCGGCGGCGCGGGCTCGCGGCCCGCCTCGCTGGACGGGCTGATCCAGCGGATGGAGCGCGAGGAGTTCGACCTGATCGCCGTCGGCCGCGCGCTCCTGTCCGACCCGAACTGGGTCAGGAAGATCAGGGAGGGCCGCCAGGACGAACTGTCCGCCTTCGAGCGTGGCCATATGGCCGTGCTGCACTAGGGCGCGCATGCGTCTAGACTGACGCCATGACCGCCACCGCCGTCCTCGTCACCACCCTGTGGCTGACCCTGATCATCGGGGCCCGTTACCTGCTGATCGCGGGCGGGGTCTGGTGGCTGACCTGGGGCCGGACGAAGGGCGTCGGCACCCGCCTGAACCGCGAGCGGCCCTCGCGCAAGCTGATCACGCACGAGATCAGGTTCTCGCTGCTGTCCACGCCGATCTATGCCTTTCCCGCCGCGATCGCGCTGGAGGCGTGGAAAGCGGGCGGGACGATGATCTACGTCGATCCGGCGGCCTATCCGCTGTGGTGGCTGCCGGTCAGCTTCGTCCTGCTTCTGGTGGTTCAGGACACCCACTACTACTGGACGCACCGGTTGCTGCACGACCGGCGGGTCTTCTCCTGGGCCCACGCCGCCCACCACCGGGCCCGCGATCCCAGCCCCTTCGCCAGCTTCGCCTTCGACCCGGCCGAGGCGGCCCTGACGGCCTGGCTGTTGCCCCTGCTGGCCTTCGTGGTCCCGCTGAACATCTGGATGCTGGCGGTGATGCTGGCCGTCATGACCGCCACCGCCGTCATGAACCACTGCGGCTGGGAGATGTGGCCCGATCGCTGGGTGCGCGGCCGCGTGGGATCGGAGCTGATCACCGCGACCCACCACAGCCGCCACCACACCCACATGAAGACGAACTTCGGGCTCTATTTCCGCTTCTGGGACCGGCTTTGTGGCACCGATGCGATGCCGGAGGCGCCACTCCGTCATCCTCGGACTTGATCCGAGGATCGGATTTGCAACCTGCTCGCTCGTCGGTTTGACGCCCGGCGAGGGTTGCCTCGCTTTCAACGTCAGAGGCGCTGATGGTCTGATCTTCGGATCAAGTCCGAGGATGACGGCGGTGAGAACCTAGCCTTCGGCAACCACAACCGCCGTCCCATAGGCCAGCACTTCGGTCACGCCCGGCATGATCTCGTTGGACTCGTAGCGGATGGCCAGGATGGCGTTGGCACCGGCCGCGCGGGCGTGTTCGACCAGCAGGTCGAACGCTTCCTGACGGCCGGCCTCGGCCAGCTTCACATAGGCTCCGACACGACCGCCCAGCATGGACTGAACCCCGCCGATGGCGTCCGACACCAGGTTTCGGGACCGCACGGTGACGCCTCGCACCACGCCGATGTGGCGCGTGATCCGGTGGCCGGAGATGTCATTGGTGGTGGAGGTCAGCATGGGGAGGTCTCCTGATCTCAGATGCGGTCCAGAACGCGGAAGGTGAAGGCGTGGTCGTCCTTTTCGCCGGCATCATGCCGCTCGTTCAGGGTTTCGCGAAAGAGGGTTTCGTCGAAGGCAGGAAACCAGGCGTCGCCTTCCGGCTCGGCCTCCACCTCGGTGATGTACAGCCGCCGCGCGCGGGGCAGGGTCGTCTCGAACAGGGCCGTCCCGCCGATGACGCAGATTTCGTCGATCCCGTCGTCTTCGGCCGTCTCGCGCGCGATGTCGACGGCGTCGGCCAGGTTGGAGCAGACCACAGCCCCCCTGGCCTTGCCCGCCTCCTCGTAGGACAGGTCCCGCGTCAGCACGAGATTCAGCCGGCCGGGCAAGGGCTTCAGCGGCAGGCTCTCCCAGGTCGACCGTCCCATGATGCAGGGCTTGCCGAGCGTGATCGCCTTGAACCGCTGCAGGTCGCTACGGAGCTTCCACGGCAGGTCACCGTCGCGGCCGATGACGCCGTTGCGCGCGCGCGCGACGACGAGGGCGAGGTGAGGGATGGTCATGTCCTAGACCGCCACCGGGGCCTTGATGTGCGGGTGCGCCTGATAGTCCGACAGCACGAAGTCCGCGGCCTCGAACGCGAACAGGTCCCGCCGGTCCGCCACCGTCATCGTCGGGAACGCCAGCGGCTGCCGCGTCAGCTGCAGCTCCGCCTGGTCGACATGGTTCAGATAGAGGTGCGCGTCGCCGAAGGTGTGCACGAACTCGCCCGGCTCATGCCCCGTCACCTTGGCCACCATCATCGTCAACAGGGCATAGGAGGCGATGTTGAAAGGCACGCCGAGGAACACATCGGCCGAGCGCTGATACAGCTGGCAGCTCAGCTTTCCGTCGGCGACGAAGAACTGGAACAGGCAGTGGCAGGGGGGCAGGGCCATGTCCTCGATATCGGCCGGGTTCCAGGCGGAGACGATGTGGCGGCGGCTGTTGGGGTCGGTCTTCAGCCCCTCGATCAGGCGCGCGATCTGGTCGATTGACTGGCCGTTCGGCACCGCCCAGGACCGCCATTGCTTGCCGTAGACGGGCCCGAGCTCACCCGCCTCGTCGGCCCATTCGTCCCAGATGGTGCAGCCGTTCTCGCGCAGCCAGGCGACGTTGGTCTCCCCCCGCAGGAACCACAGCAGCTCGACGATGATCGACCGCAGGTGCAGCTTCTTGGTCGTCAGCAGGGGGAAGCCCTTCGACAGATTGAACCGCATCTGGCGCCCGAACACCCCTAGCGTCCCCGTGCCCGTCCGGTCGTCACGACGCGTGCCGTTGTCCAGGATGTCCCGGAGCAGGGCCAGATACTGGAACTCGGGATGATCGGCGGACGCGGCCGTCTTTGCGCCGGGGCGGGACGCGCTGGAATCAAGCCGATCAAGCATGGTCATTGTGCAAGATCGAACCGAATCAGGCGTCATGACAATCGTCACGCGCGCGCTGGTAGCGCATTATTGTGGACGGCCGGTCCGCGGGTCGCCTCAGCGACCTGGAGCCAGCCGATCATTCTGGACCCAGCCCCGATTGTCGTTGTCGTCGAGGATTTCCCACCACATGCCGTCGCGCTGGCCGGTGGGATAGACCCGCAGGCCCTCGGGCAGGGCCCGGACAACGCTGCCGCCCGGGGATGTCCGCATGGTGGTCGCCTGTTGCACCAGATAGCTCTGCACCGGCGCGTCGGCCGCGGCGCTTGTTCCTTCGAGCAGACCCAGCTGGGTCACCATTTCGGTGTAGGCCTGGATGAAGGACTGGGCCACGATCCGACCGATCTCGGTGCTCTCATAGCCCCCGCCGACCGCGCCGCCGAAACCGATGCCGCCACCCACACCCCAGCTGAGGTTGTTGCGCGAGGCATAACCTTCGGTGACGGCCATGCCTTCGGATGTCCGCACGTTGGTCAGGCTGAGTACCGTATTGGCTTCCATCCGCTGGGTCCGGATTCCGCCGATCAACCCACCGACGGTCCCGCCGATCAAGCCGCCTGCAATGGCGGCAGCGCCGCCTCCCCCGGTGTTGGAGTCGGCGCTGGCGACCTCAGCCACCAGCACATAGTCGGCCGCCCTGATCTGTCCGCCGCCGACGTTGGAGCCCTGTTGAAGCATACCGTCCCCGGCGAGGGCGCGCTCTCGGGCTGCCGCGTCCATGCCGGCACCGCGGTCCACCAGGGTGAAGCAGCCCGACCGTTGAATGACGACCCGCAGCAACGTCTGGGGGGGAGACAGCTGGCGCTGGCGAAAGAAGTCAGGCTGTCCGTCGACAATGGAAACACTGCCGAGGCTGCGGGCGCAGCGAGGGATCGCGGCAATCTGGGCATCCTGCGCCTGCTGGGCCCGGGTTCGGCCGCTCTGGGCTCCTGCGGGCGACAGCGAAAGAGCCAGGGCCAGCCCCGAACAAGCGACAGTCAGCAGCGGACGATTCATCATACCATTCCCCGATTGCGGCGAGGCGACGTTAGCCCGGCTGTGCTTCAATCGGAAGGCGGGAAACCGATGTTCCGCCACAAGGGACACTTTCAGCCCCCGAACCCGCCCTCATCCAGGAACGCCTGCTCTTCGGCCGTCGTCTCCCGGCCCAGGGCGGCGTTCCGGTGGGGAAATCGTCCAAAGCGCACGATGATGTCCCGGTGGATGTGGGCGAACTTCAGCGTCTCGGGCATGTCCGCGACCAGGGGCAGCAGGGCGTCCTGATCGGCCAAGGCCTCCGAGTGCATCAGGGGCATGAACAGGAACTGGCGCAGGTCAGGCTCGAAGGCGGCCGGATAGCCCTGCGCTATGGCGTCCCTGGCGAACGTCAGGGCCAGCGGATCGGTGGCGAACTGGTGGGCCGTGCCACGGAAGCTGTTTCTGGGGTACTGGTCCAGCACGATCATCAGGGCCAGCGCGCCCTCGGCCGTGGCCATCCAGTCGTCAAGCTGACGCCTCGCCGCGGCGAAGTGCGCGGCGCGCATCTCCTCGCGCATGAGCCAGTCGAATTGGGGGTCCTTCTTGTACCACTTCGTCGGACCGGCCTCTTTCCAGAAGCCCACGATCATGGATGGCGTTATGAGACCCGGCATGACCCAGACCTTACCTGCCCCTCTTCCCGTTTTCCATGACCGGGACTGCGACCTGTCCATCGTTCGCGGCAAGCGTGTCGCCGTCATCGGTTACGGCAGCCAGGGTCGAACCCATGCGCTGAACCTGCGCGACAGCGGCGTGGCCGACATCGTCATCGGGCTGAAGACCGGATCGGCGACACGCGCAAAGGCCGAGGCTGACGGTTTCGCAGTCCGGACGGCCGGCGAGGCCACGGCCGGCGCCGACGTGATCGCCATCATGGTCTCGGACGAGGCGCATCGTGACCTCTATCGCGACGAGATCGAGCCGAACATCCGCCCGAGCGCGGCCCTGGTCTTTGCGCATGGCCTGTCGGTCCGTTTCGGCCTTGTGACCCCAAGGCCCGATCTGGACGTGATCCTCGCCTCGCCCAAGGGCATCGGGCCTCGCATCCGCGACCTGTACGAGGCGGGAGAGGGCGTCTTCTGCCTGTTCGGTGTGCATCAGGACGCGACGGACGGTGCCCATCCCCTCGGTCTGTCCTATGCGGCGGCACTGGGCTGCGGCCGAAAGGGCATCCTTCAGACCACCTTCGCCGCCGAGTGCGAAAGCGACCTGTTCGGCGAGCAGGTGGTCCTGTGCGGCGGCGTCGCCGAACTGATCGACGCGGCCTTCATGAAACTGGTCCAGGCCGGCTATCCGCCCGAGGTCGCCTGGTTCGAATGCTTCTACGAGGTCAAGCTGGTCACCGATCTGATGTACGAACGCGGCATCGCCGGGGCCTTCGCCAAGATCTCCAACACGGCCGAATACGGGGCCTATCTGACCGGGCCCCGGGTGATCGGCGAGGCCTCGCGCACCGCCATGGATCAGGTTCTGGGTGAGGTCCAGGACGGGTCCTTCGTGCGCCGGCTGATGGCCGACTACGACGCCGGCTCGCCCCATCTGCTGGCCCGTCGGCGCGCGCTGGGTGATCGCACGATCGAGTCCGTCTGTCGCGGACTGACCGCCGTGGCGGCGCGGGCAAAGGACTGAGAAACCGGCGCCCGGGCAGCGCCGAAGAAGATGGTCGGAGTGGCAGGATTCGAACCTGCGACCCCTGCGTCCCGAACGCAGTGCTCTACCAGACTGAGCCACACTCCGACATGAGGACGGGGCTTATAGCGACGGGGTCATGGGGCCGCAAGCGGCGTTGCGTGTGCGCGGGAAATAGTCCGGCGAGCGGGTGTTGCATCCCCTCCGGCCATGGCGTATCTGACCGCCTCCCGGGGCCTAAGGGTCCCGGTGCACCGGTCCTGCTGGGGAATGGTGTAATGGTAACACTCCGGTTTTTGGTACCGTCATTCTAGGTTCGAGTCCTAGTTCCCCAGCCATCCATTAGCAGTCCGAGCAGCGATGCCGGTTAGCCCAATCTTCAAGGCTTTCCGGGCATCGTGCTAAGGAAAACTGCTAATAATGGCCTTCATGGAAAACGTGATGCTTCGGGGCACGACGTTTTACGTCGTCCTCAACATTCCCCCTGCCGCTCGCCCAGCGTTCGCGGGCAAGGCTCAGGTGTGGAAATCGCTTCGGACCAAGGACAAGACGGAGGCCCGGAACCGTGCAGTGCCGCTCCTTGCTGCGCTTGAGGCACAGGTCAAAGCCGCATCCGCTCGTGTCGCTCCAACCGCGCTCGCGTCTGCCGTTCAACGGCGCATCATCATCCCCCGTGATCATGGCCTAGCTGCGATTGAACGCTGGCGCTGGGCGAGCATTCAGCAGGCCTATGACGAACACTGGAACGACGCGGCACCGCCCTTCTCGAACCTCTCTGATGAGGGGCGACGCCTCTCCGACATCCGCTACAGGCTGTCGATCGGCGACCTTGACGGCATCCCGTCGTTCTATCCGGCTTTTTCGGACGCCCTTAACTCCCAAGGCGTGGGTGCGGACCCGGCTCATCCGATCCTACCGAAGCTGGCACCGGTCTTCGCCGAGGCTTGGGCGAACGTCGAGCGCCATATCGAGCGATTTCGCTTAGGGGACTTCGACCGCTGGCCTGAGGCGGTAGACGAGATTGTCGATTCGGCTGGCCGGGCCGCGACGCCGAAGGCCCCGGCCAACACCTTGCGCGTCATGGAAGCTTTTGAGCAGTGGGTCGCCATTGAGCGGCCGAAGGAACCCGAGCGCGTTCGGGCCTACTTCAGACTGCTGATCAGCTTTCTCAACGACAAGCCGATGGCGGACATCGACCACCACGATCTGGACCGTTTCAAGCTGGAACTTCGGAAATACCCCAACACGAAGAAGGACGTGTCGAAGCTGGGCTTCCTAGAGGCCATCGCGAAGTTTGAGCGGGACAAACCGGGCTACCCACGTCTCTCCGATACGACGCAATACGGATACTGGCGGCACTACAACATCGTTTGGAAATTTGCTCACGGTCGCCGGATGATCCCGTTCAATCCTGTGGCGGCTGTCATGCCGAAGAAACCGGAACCCGCGACCACACGGGTTCACTACGACGCGGATGACATCGCCGCGATATTTTCCGCGCCGCTGTTCCACGGGGCCTCAGTGATGCTCAACAACAAGGGGCGGCGCTGGGCTTACGCTACCACGCCCGGCCATGTGCTGGTGAAAGACGCCTACTATTGGATTCCGCTCTTCGCCCTCTTCCATGGTGTGCGTCTGGAAGAGATCGGCGGCGCCCGCGTGTCCGAACTCATCAAGGTCGAGGACCGATGGGCGTTCGATTGGACCGACAGGACCAATCTGAAAAACGCAACCTCATCTCGCGTTCTGCCTATCCACCAGAAGCTAATCGAACTCGGCTTCATTGAGTATGTTCAAGGCCAGCCCAAGGAAGGCTTCATCTTCCCCGAACTGCCTCACCATCCCGATGATGAAGAGGCGGGGACGCGCCAGTTCTCAAAGTGGTGGGGGATGTGGTGCACCGCCAACGCTAAGGTGAAGGGGCAGGGCATCGACGTGCCCGTGGTCAAGGTCTTCCACTCGTTCCGCCACAGCTTCAAGCGCGCCGCCCGAGGGCGCGTCGAGAAGCAGATCAGTGACCTCTTGTCGGGCCACAAAGGGACCAACGACGTGAGCCAGAAATACGGCTTCGGTGCCGACTTCGAAGTGCTGGTCGAGAACATTGACAAGATTGCTTACCCGTCTTTCCCGCGTCTTCCGATTTAAGGATATCGTCGATCATCGACGGAAATGGCAGCATTGAAAGGTCGATCACGCCACGCCGAAGCACGCTACGAGGAGTTCGCTTTCCGGGTTCGCCGCCCCTCGGTCTCCTACAGCTTCAGCCTCCAGCATAATCACCGGATCGACGATCCGTATGACGAGCACCAGTCTTTCAGCTTCCTCGTCGAATGCCTGTCGCCAGATCGCTTCAAGGGTCGAGAGGCCGAGGCCAACCTTTTCGTGGATGACAGTTTGACGGCGGGCAGCGATAAGCGTCGGCAGCGCCCAGCCGAACCCATCGTAGCCGTTGGCAGCATCCGGGCGACCAAGAGCCGGTTCGAGGTCAGCGGCTTCCTGCCCACAGAGGTTTGCTGGCAGTTGTGCGCGGCCATGTCGGCTGGGACGATCACCTCGATGTTGGCGAACGCGCGGTGGATCATGACGTGACCCCCTGAAACTCCTCCAGGAATAGCTAGAGTCCGCCCCTCGAAAGGACGGACGGAATGAAGCGATCACGGTTCACGGAAGAGCAGATCATCG
>Ga0247843_1001060_pt1 | contig 59592 bp, 62 predicted proteins | sample LaCruzMarch2017__FD_192420 | JGI IMG/M metagenome (GOLD analysis project Ga0247843, IMG submission 192420) | Freshwater microbial communities from meromictic Lake La Cruz, Castile-La Mancha, Spain - LaCruzMarch2017_8m | ecosystem: Environmental > Aquatic > Freshwater > Lake | place: Spain...
ATTTTAAAAATGCATGTTTAAACTTTTTTCGCTACATCAGAAAATACCGCAGTGAACTTGCGACGCTTTTGACTGACAATTTTGAAGTTTTAGGAACCTGAAAACTCAAGCGTGATGGGTATAACTGTGCCGACTCTCAATGGTGCCCATCCTGGCCCTCTTTATTACATTTCAGGGGCCAAAGATTTTACTCTTTACCGAATGCATGAGGGTCTGGGCACTCTGAAGTTGGAAAAAGATTGTGAGTTCCTTCGTGCCTGGCAGTTGGATCTTGATTCTGATGATATAAACGATCTGTTGGTTGAATCAAAATGTGAAAATAAGCATCTTAAATATGGGTTTTATGATTTGAAATTTAATCGTCTTTATCCTGATGTCCTTTTTATCCCAACTCTTACGATCTTAAATTATGAAGAATTTGAAGTGATCACTCAAAAAGGTGCTCTTCCTGTTTTTCGTTTTTTAAATGTAGGACTTATTCCACCTTCGGCCTCACCATGGGAAACAAATCTTATCTCAAAGATGAATCATCTCTATGAACTTCGTGCAATCTTCAGTGATGGAAAATGGAAGTTTGAACTCGCGGTTTTAGAAAATCCTAACGAATGGGTGAAGTCTCTGGGATTAAGATACCTTCCTAGTTACCGAGTTCTTCATTCTCTCAATGGAAAAATACTTATTCAACTCATGGGTAAAACAGCTTGGGTCGATATTAAGACTCAAAAAGCAAGTTGGGCCAATTTAGATGATATGCTTCTTTTAGGTAGCCAAAAGCAACCCCTGTATGGAACGACAGATTCAGTGTTACAAAGTTTTATTACACCTTATGAGTACAGAGGTTATATCTTTAATGGTTTAAAACTCAGATTTAAGCAAGGAAATCGACTTGATCCACTGATCGATATTTTAGGAACTCTTAAAAATGCTCAAGGTTATTTAACAGTTGTGAGATCCTTCCAGAATCTTATCTATCTTCAATATAATGAAGCAGGTCTTTTAGTGGCCACCACAAAAACTCAGGTGGATCGGTTTGATTTTTTAACTGCCCAGGATCTTATTGCTTCAGTGATTAATTTGCCTTTTAAGGGACGCATGATTCAAGTCGTGGATGGAACAAAAGTAAACAGTCAGTATCTTGACTTGATGGATGAATTCGATAAAAAAAGTTTTGAAGTTCCTAGCAATTGTGTCACTCAGCGGCCAGTCGTCATAGAGAACGAACTTTTTATGCCACTTTTTTGCGCTAAAACAAAACACGAATTTGAGATGCGGTTTATCAATCTTTAAGAAAAAAAAAGGGCCCGAAGGCCCTTAGAATCTTACTGGCAATTTGCAGCGTATTTTTGTTTAATTTTTGAAGAGAAACCGTAGCGAGAACGAGAGTTCATAACAACTTCAAGATTTACCTTACAAGCTTTTCCGTTAATAGCGTATTTAACTTGGAAAGTTTCATTTGTATTAGCAACATTTTTACAAGTTACTTCGCATTGAGTTGGGTAAACATATTGCCATGTCCAACAGCTCCCTCTAGGAGTTCCATAGTCACACATACTCGCATCTCTAAAACGACGAGTCATGCTTTCAAATGTAGCAAAGGCACGAGTTTCAATGACTGTCATGCTTACGACCTGTGCAGCAGTAGTATCTAGTTTGTTTTCCATAAATGATAAAAGAGCTTCTTTTTTATCTTCTTCTGAGAAGAATGGCGGAGTGCAGTTACAAGCAGCGAAAGAAGTTTGAGACACCATAAGCGTAGCAGCTAACACGATAAAAAATTTCATAAATTCCCCATTGGTTTAAGAATGGGGCACTTCTATCCTTGTCTTACTGTAAAAGCAAGTGGTGCATTATTCACAGAAAGGGTCATTCATCGCTGTAATTTTTGAAACAAAATGGTCACTAGTTAAGCTTGATGTCATGAGAACACGCAGATTGATAATGCAGTTAGTGGCCTCTTTAACGTATTGAATTTCATAGTCTTCGTCGGCATTTCCTGTCTGTTCACATTCTGTAGCACAGGCACGAATATCTTTATTTCTTTCAATGATAGAAAAGGCCGCAAGGCCTGCTTTTTGAGCAAACGTTAAATGCGGTCTTGAGCCAGTCATTGTTATATGGATAATTTTATTTCCTTGAATTTCATGAAATCTATCCATGAAGGATTCGATGGCCTCTGTTTTATTCCGAGGAGTAAAGTTTGGTGAGGCGCATGTGCAAGCAAAAGAAGAAGACACTGCAAATAAGAATGCAACCCCAAGGATAATGACCTGTTTCACTGAAGACCTCTAGTTTAAAAAGTTATTTAGGGAGGCTATCACAAGAAAACACTTGTTGTGCGTTGCGGTATAAAAAAGAAAGGGTTGTGCAAAAAAAAAGGGCCCTCAAATGAGGGCCCTTTAAGTATCTGAAAATTAAGCTTTGATTTTCCAGTAGTACTCAATCACGAGACGCTTTTCGAAAGCGAATGGAATATCTTCAGCAAGTGGTTTTGAAACCATTTTTGCTTTTTCTTTCTCGCCAGTAGCTTCTTTTGTTAAGAAAGCAGGAACTGCAGAGATACGAGGGCGAACCTTCGCTTGAAGATAGTTGCCAGATTTTGCACCCTTATCAGTGATTTCCACCACGTCATTAGGTTGAACAAGGTATCCAGGAACGTTTACAACTTTACCGTTAACTTTGATGTGTTTATGGGTAACAAGTTGGCGAGCGCCTGGAGTTGACGGTGCCCAGTTAAGACGGAAAACCACGTTATCAAGACGTGATTCTAAAGTAACGATCATGGTATCAACCCATGAACCAGTTTTAACTTTTTTAGATTTTTTTACGTAGTTAACTAATTGGCTTTCACGAAGACCATAGTTAAACATAACTTTTTGCTTCTCAACTAGACGAACCGTATAGTCTGAAAGCTTTTTACGTTGCATACCATGTTGGCCTGGACCATATGGTTTTCTTTCTAGGGCACCAGCTTTACCTAGTCCCGGAAGTTCAACTCCTAAACGGCGTTGAATTTTGAAGCGTGCACGCCCCATGTCGATCTTGGCCATGAAATTCTCCTTCAGGCATTAGCAGGAAACATTAATAATAGATAACCCCATCAAGCAGAGCCTGCATCCTCATACATGTTGAGAGATGGCATCTTAATAGAAGGCCAAGCATTCTGACAACCCTTTTGGATGCCAAACAGAGCAAATTACTCCAGATTGGCCATTTTCTAGGAAATCTAGGGAAAATTTGTGATACTTGAGACTGGTTACTACACTTGGTGAGGTTTTATGAAGTTAGGCGTATTCGTGATCATGGTTTTAGCTGTTGCTGCGGCCGGTAGTTATTATGTTCGTTCGACGGAAAATTCAGCTTCTGTCTCTGAGACAGTGGAAGATACTGTCGATCATAACATGTCAGCTGTTCAGCAAGTTTCAGATAAAGACTTAGCTTCAGAAATTAAACACAGATCAGATATTCCGCTATAGGCCTTTTAGTTTTGCCATGAGATTTCCCATCTCGATGGCGGACATGGCCGATTCCCAACCCTTGTTTCCGGCCTTTGTTCCTGCACGTTCAATGGCCTGTTCAATGGTGTCGGTGGTTAAAACTCCAAAAATAACCGGCACGCCAGTTTTGAGAGTGGCATGAGAGATGCCTTTAGCAGTTTCTGAACAGACATAATCGTAATGAGAAGTTGATCCTCTGATGACAGCACCCAAACAAATCACAGCATCATATCTTTTTGATTCGGCCAGAGTTAAAGCGGCCAATGAAATTTCAAAGGCCCCGGGAACCCAGACCTCATCAATGTGAGCGGGATTCATATCGTGGCGAGTGAGGCAGTCAATAGCACCACCTAAAAGTTTAGAAGTAATGAATTCATTAAAACGGGCCGTAACAATAGCGACTCTCATTTTTGATGCATTTAAAGAACCTTCAATTTTCATAGTCTCTCACTTATTGTTTTAATAAATTTTGATTTAAAAGATGGCCAAACTTTGTCTTCTTCGTGAAGAGGTAACGAGCATTTTTAGCTTGGGCTTTGGTCTCTAGAGGAAAACGTTCAATAGATTTAAAGCCAAGTTTAGTTAAGCTTGAAATCTTAAGAGGGTTATTAGTCATCAGTTTCATCTGATCGACTTCAAAATACCGAAGGATCTGAGCGGCCATCGTGTAGTCACGAGAATCCACCGGAAAACCCAAGTGAAGATTGGCCTCGGCCGTATCCATGCCTTGATCCTGCAGCTGATAGGCCTTCACTTTGTTTAATAAACCGATGCCACGACCTTCTTGGCGAAGATAAATCACCATGCCTGTGCCAGCATCTTGAATGTGTTTTAAAGCACTAAAGAGCTGCTCTCCACAGTCGCAACGTAAACTTCCTAGTATATCCCCAGTAAAACATTCTGAATGTACACGAATTAAAGGGGAGGTCTCTTTAAAGGCCGTTTTATCGCCTTTAACGATGGCCATGTGTTCTTGTTTTAAAAGCTCTGAGCGGAAAACATAAAGATCAAAATCTCCATACTCAGTAGGAAGATTAACTGATTCAACAGTTGAAATAAGATTTTCATTAAAACGCCGATAGTCAATCAAGTCTGCAATGGAAATCATTTTTAGATGATGAGTTTTGGCCACTTCACATAACTCTGGCATGCGGGCCATGGTACCGTCAGGATTCATAATTTCACAAATCACACCTACTGGTGCAAAACCAGCAAGTTTTGAGAGATCCACAGAGGCCTCAGTATGACCTGGACGCTCCAGCACTCCACCGTCTTTTGCAATGAGAGGAAAAATATGTCCTGGTCTTACAAAGTCATCTGCCGTGGTGGATGGTTCTGAAAGAAGTTTGATCGAGTAGGCCCGATCAGAGGAAGAGATGCCTGTGCTGATTTTTTCTCTGGCATCAATGGTAACAGTAAAGGCCGTGCCTAAAGAGGCAGTGTTGGCCTCGACTTGAAGTGGAAGATTAAATCTATGTGCAAAGGCCTGGGAGAGTGGTGTGCAGATTAAACCGCGACCAATAGTGGCCATGAAATTTACAGCTTCTGGAGTGATGAGATCAGCGGCCATCACAAAGTCGCCCTCATTTTCACGATCTTCATCATCGACAACGATAATCATCTTACCGAGCTTAAGATCAGCAATTGCATCATCAATGGTATCTAGAGGACGGAGAATTTCAGTCTTCATACTTTACGTTAAAAAAATTATGGGCCCATTCGTCCTTCCTGGTATTTTTATTAAAAAGCAGGAAGTTTTCGATATATTTAGCGACCATATCTACCTCGATATTAAGATGATCACCAACTTTTTTAGTGGAAAAAGTGGTCTTTTCTAAAGTGTGAGGAATGATGGCCACAGTGAGGTTATCTGGACCTAAACGAGCAATAGTGAGACTCACGCCGTCTAAACAGATGGAGCCTTCAGAAATCATGTACTTACGGTATTCAGGAGCAAAACTCACTTGGATTTCCCAATTCTCTCCCGTCGTATTAATGTGTTTGATCTTACCTAAACTATTCACATGGCCCTGAACCATATGTCCGCCTAGACGGTCTTGAGCACGAAGAGAAAGTTCTAAATTCACCTTATCACCACTTTTTAAGAAGCCGATGGAGGTTTTCTCAAGGGTCATATGGATAGCTTGAACCCTAAAAGTTTCTCCTCTAATGGCAGTCGCAGTGAGGCAAACCCCGTTGGTTGCCACAGAGTCATCAATCTGGATGTCTTTAATAAGTTTAGGGGCCTTGATGACAAATTCTTTGCCCTCAGTATTGGTACTAATGGATTCAATGATGCCAACTTCTTGAATTAGTCCTGTGAACATAATAATTTTCCTGAAAGGTAGAGGTCATCACCAAACCAAGAACTTTTAAGTTCAGTTAAGCGAGGTCTATTGTTTAATGAATTGATATTAAGTTCTCCCAAAGCGCTTATGCCATTTCCTAAAAAACTTGGATTAAGAAAAAGACTCACTCTTTGCACCAGATGTTCTTGAATAAAGTGTGATGCCAGATTTTTTCCACCTTCTAGAAAAAGGTTAATCATTTTTTTTTCAAATAAATCCTGCATGGCCTCTTTAAGAGAATGGATCAGTATAATTTGTTCAGAAGGGAAAGGGATATTACATTTGTTATGGGTATAAATAAGGGTTGAAGATTTGAATTCATCACTTAAGAGAAGAGCTTCTTGTGGGAGAATTCCTGACTTCGTAAAAATGATTCTTGCTGGTTGTGGTCCACTATAATCATCGAGTCGCACATTCAGTTTTGGATTATCTTTTCTAACCGTTTCGGCACCCACCATAACGGCCTGATGAAGAGAGCGCATAAAATGAACCTGAGTTCGAGCACTTTCTCCAGTGATCCATTGAGATTCACCATTGGGCATGGCAATTTTTCCATCTAAGGTGGTGGCCAGTTTTAAATGAACAAAAGATGTTTGAGTCCTTTGGGCATGAAAAAAAACTTCGTTAATTTTTTCTCCCTCGGCCTTTAAAATACCGTGTTCAACCTCAATGCCATGAGATCTTAAGAGGTCAACTCCTTTGCCATTAACGGAAGGATTGGGATCTAGATTAGAGATGACGACTTTTTTAATTTTTTCTTCGATAAGTCTTTGAGCGCAGGGAAGAGTGCGTTTGTGAATGTGGCAACAGGGCTCGAGGTTCACATAGATGGTAGCACCTTCAGGGGACTCAGAGCAGTTTTTAAGGGCCTCTACTTCAGCGTGATCTTGTCCCGCCTGATGATGATAACCCTGGCCTATGACCCTGCCATCTTTAACAATGACGGCACCGACTAAAGGATTGGGCCAGGTTTGACCATCGGCTTTTTTAGCAAGTTCGAATGTTTGAAGAATGTATTCTTGATCACGCATGTTCTTCTTCGAGGTCTTTAAACACTTTTCCAATAGGATCTTTTTTAAATTCTTCTAGATATAATTCCAGGGAATAAGAAGGGGTTACCCCTAGCCATTCTTTTATGGTGGCGTGATTGATATTAAGGTTAAGCCATTTAAAAATGCATGACTGGCGTAAAGACTTGGCCGTCATCAGATTTTTTAATTCCCGTCGGATTTCTTCAAAAAAAAGTTCTGTACCACGTGGAGAAAGTCCACCGGATAGGATTTTATAAGGATTCGCATTAAATAAGAGCTCATCTAATTCCAGTTCCTGATGGCCCAGAATTTCTTTATAACGACTTTCATAAAACTGAAAATCTTTTTGAAAAATGGAAGGAAGGGGAACAGAATAAGGATCACGTTTAGGATGCTCAACCATCACCCGGTAATTTTTTTTATCTTTTAAGATGCTTGAGAGATGTAAGTTTGCAAGGTCTGAAACCTTAAGGCCAGCTCCATAGATCAAATGAAAAACGATAATGTTTCTGGCATTCACAAGTTGTGAGAGACCTTCGCTTTTTTCTACTCGTCTTTTTAAAAGATCATAAACGTTTATGATATCTTGAAGACTAGATGGATCAGGGTTGTCTAGAACCTTTGGAGAAACGGCCATTTTTTTGAGAGGATTTTCTGGGAAAAGATTTTGTCCCAAAAGGAAATCAAAAAATAAACGCAAGGCCTGAACTCTTCTTCTGACAGAATTGGGTGAACCATATTTATGATCAAGATATTGAGAATATTCTTGTACTTGAGTGCTGGTGAAAAAAGACATCTTTAGGTTCTGCTGCTTATCAATTAAAAAGCCGTTAAAGCAGGTTAAATCTGCCTTGTAGTTTTTAACCGTGTTGAAGCTTTTCCCCTGATGTTGAAGAAGACTTAAAAACTCTTGTTGTTTATCGATAAGATTCCATTCCATGGGTTCGTATATTACGAATTTTTCTTGGATATGTACAGTAAAAGCGCTAAACTTGGAGCTTCGAAATAATGAGGAAAATATGATTACCGTAGCAAACATAACAAAGTCTTATGGTGGCCAAGTCTTGTATCAAGGTGGCTCGTTTTTTATTGGGCCAGGCGAAAAAGTAGGACTAGTAGGACCAAATGGTGCGGGCAAAACGTCTTTATTTCGTTTGATCATGGGAGAAGAGCGAGCAGATTCTGGAAGCATTAATTATCCCGATAAACTACGCCTCTGTTATTTTTCTCAAAGTGTAGGTGAACTCAGAGGTCGCAGTGCTTTAGAAGAAGTGATTCATGGAAATGAACGTTTGGGGTTTTTGAAAAATGAAATATCAAAAATTGAAAAACGACTCGAAGACGGTGAGTACTCAGATGCTCTTTTAGAAAAATTAGGAGACTACCAAACGGAGTTTGAAAAACTTGGTGGTTATGAAATTGAGTATCAAGCGGCTGAGGTTTTAACAGGGTTGGGAATTTTACCTGAAGAGCACGGCCGTCCAGTGGAGGCCTTCTCCGGTGGTTGGAAAATGCGTATTGCTTTGGCCAAGGTCCTGGCACAAAACCCTGAATTTATTTTAATGGATGAACCGACTAACTATCTTGATTTGGAATCTATTGTTTGGCTGGAGAATTGGTTAAGAAATTTTAAAGGTGCGGTTTTCATGACAAGCCATGACCGAATTTTTATGAACGGATTAGTCAAAAAGATTGTTGAAGTGAATCATAAAACGATTACGGTTTATTCTGGAAACTATGATTATTATGAAAAAGAAAGAGATATCCGTCGTGAGCAATTGGTGGCCAGTTCAGAGCGCCAAGAGGCCATGCTAAAAAAAGAAGAAGAATTTATTGCCAAATTTGCGGCCCGTGCCTCACATGCCGCCCAGGTTCAGTCTCGAGTAAAAAAATTAGATAAGATTGATCGTATAGAAGTTATACCTGAAGATCAGTCCATTCATTTTGAATTTCCTAAACCTCCTCGTTCTGGAAACGATGTGGTGAAAATGGACAGTTTAATGAAAGTTTGGGTTACGCCAGAAGGTAGAGAAAGAAAAGTTTTTTCTAATGTGACTGGCCTGGTGAAAAGACTAGAACGGGTGGCCGTCGTTGGAGTTAACGGAGCTGGAAAATCTACGTTACTAAAATGTATCGCTGGTTTGACTGATGCAACATCCGGAACAGTCAGTATAGGTGCTAATGTGACGGTTGGTTATTTTAGTCAATATTCTATGGATGTGCTTAATCCTCAGAAAACAGTTTTTGATGAAGTCAGAGATCGAGTGAAAGATAAATCAGATGGCTATATGAGAAACCTTCTGGCCGCTTTTTTATTTAGAGGTGATGATGCTGATAAAAAAGTTTCTGTTTTATCAGGGGGAGAAAAATCTCGTTTGATTCTTGCAACGATTCTCACCAATCCTTGTAATTTGCTTATCCTGGATGAGCCTACCAATCATTTGGATATTCGTTCCAGAGAGGTTTTAGTTGAGGCCTTAAAAAATTATGAAGGCACAATCCTCATTGTCTCCCATGATAGGCATTTTTTAAAGCAGCTCACAACTCAGGTTGCAGAAGTTGATAAAGGCGGAGTAACATTTTATCCAGGAACATACTCTGAATATCTTACTTCCATCGGGGAACACTAAATGGCCAACATTGTTAAGCTATCTCCTAATCAAATTCTCCTTAATGAGGGTGAGCATAGCCGGAGCATGTACTGGGTTCAAAGTGGACAATTAGTGGTGACCAAAAAACGAGGCAACGAAGATGTGATTTTAGGTCATGTTTATACAGGAGAGTTAGTGGGGGAGATCTCTTTTTTAGATAAAGAGTCTAGAAGTGCGACTGTTAAGGCCACTATTGAGTCTGAGCTTATTGTGATTCCCCAAGAAACCTTTGATAATATCTTTAAAGGCCAGCCTAAGTGGTTAGATATTCTTGTCAAAACCCTGGCCGAAAGACTTCGTAAAGCAAATGCTCGAATCAAAATCTAATGACTTAGCGCAGCTTTAAACGTAAAATCTACCCTCATTCTTTTGCGGCATTGCTTAATTGAACCAAAACGATTAGTAATGGCTAACAGTTATTTAATTTTGCTTGAGGCTTCCCGAGGGAACTCAAGATAGACGACCTTAGGTGATTATGTCACATCCTCACTTCCATAGTTTATTACAAACTCTGCTCGAAGAGCGTAATCCAGAAGTACTCAATCACTGTTTCCTACACCCAGATTTTGAGACGTTTAAAAAGACCCATTATCTCACTATTCCCAAAGAAGAGTTAGTGAAGGCCTTTATTCATACTTCTTTTTCTCATGAATACCAGATTCCTCATCAGGAGCAATTGGAGTTTTTAGGTGATTCCGTTTTGCAACTGATTCTTACAGACGAACTCTACCATCGTTTTCCAGATGAAAAAGAGGGGAGTCTCTCAAAACGTAGAAGCTCACTTGTAAATGAAAGTTCATTAGCAAAGATTGCACGCTCAATTAAGCTAGATCAGCTGATCCTTGTGGGTAAGGGCGAATTTAAACGTAAGCTTTTTGAGCAAGACGCAACGATAGCAGATACATTTGAGGCGCTCCTGGCCCAGGTGTATCGTTTCCAGGGTTTAGAGTTTGCTCGTCTCTGGGTCCTTGCCCTGTTTAAGGCCTACCGTTCAGATGCCTTTGATATGAATGCTTTGGAGCAGTTTGATGCTAAATCAAAACTTCAGGAAGCGAGTTTGGGTAAATATAAAAAATTACCATTATATACATCTTTACCCGTTGAAGGCGGATTTGAAGTTAAACTCTGGGTTAACGACATACTTTTAGGGTCTGGCATTTATCCCTCAAAAAAAACAGGGGAAAAAGAGCTGGCCTCTCTTGCACTAAAACAGAACCTCATTTAAGGAGATTTTATATGTTATTAACTGACCAACATCCGCACAATAAAGCGATCATGATCGCCGTATTAGGAAAACCCAACGTTGGGAAAAGTTCTTTCATTAACCACCTTTTGGGTTTTGATCTCTCAATTGTAAGTTCTAAGCCTCAGACCACAAGAAATAATTTTCATTGTGCTTTTACAATTGATCGCACGGAAGTGGTTTTAGTCGACACTCCGGGAGTTCACTCTACGAGTCAGGAGATCAATAAACGTATGAATGGCCAGGCCCAAATGGGATCTGAAGGAGTGGATATTAACTTTGTGTTAGTGGACCTCATGACTGATATGGTTTTAGAATTTAAAGAGTTTATGAAAAACTTTGATGCTCCTCTTGGGCGTACATGGATTATCTTCACAAAGGCCGATCTTTTAAACAAAGAAACTATTAACGTTGCTCCCATTGTTGCTCAACTCAAAGAAATTTGCCCAAGCATTGAAAAACATTTTGTGATCAGCGCCAAAGATGGACATAACATCCACGAACTTACTGGTGCTATCCAAGACGTGGCCATCAGTGGGCCACATCTTTATCCGGCCGGTGACGTATCAAATAAGAGTGAAAGATTTTTTGCCACTGAATACATTCGGGAGCAGGCATTCCGTCTTTTGCAAGAGGAACTTCCTTATGAAGTGGCTGTGGTAATTGATGAATATAAAGATGTAAAAAAAGATGATATGAGTCCTGGTGCCTCGCACATTTCTGCTTCTATTCTTGTTAACCGTCCTTCTCAGAGAGCGATTGTGGTAGGAAGAAGTGGTTCAGTGATTAAAGAAATAGGGATCAATGCTCGTAAAAAAATTGAAGCGATGACAGGTGGGAAGGTGCATTTAAATCTCCACGTTAAAGTTTCGCCAAAATGGTTTAATAACAATTACGTATTAGATGAGATAGGCCTACCACGAACACAAAATTCAGCTCGTGTGTGGAGGAAAAAATGAATAAAAGATCTCTGGTCGTTTCCCTTATTGGGAGACCCAATGTCGGGAAGAGTACCATCTTTAACCGATTGATGAAAAAACAACATTTGGCCATGACTCACGATCAGCCAGGTGTCACTCGAGACCGCCATTACGGCATCATGACGTTGGATGAAGTCTATGAAGGGGAAACCATTCATGAAGAACTTATTCTTGTTGATACAGGTGGTTTTTATCCCGAAAAGATAGAAATCGATGCACGTAAAAAAAACAACGTTGATCCTTTTTTTAATATCATGGCAGAGCATGCAAAAATCGCCATTGATGAATCAGATCTTGTATTGTTCATAGTAGATGTTCGAGAAGGGTTTTTGCCTTTTGACAAAGGCATCTGTGATTATATCAAATCAACTAAAAAACCTTTTTGGCTCATCCTCAACAAGTTTGACACTGAAAAACAAGAAGGAGATCAGTACGAATTTTATAAGTTAGGCCTTGATGAAGAAGATATGATGATTGTATCTGCTGAACATAACCGTGGCTTTTATGATCTTCGTGAACGTCTGACAAAAATGTCTCGTGAGTTCCAAGGTCAAGAAGATGAGGAGTTTTTGCAAAAAGGCGTGACCCCACGTCATGATGTCGTTTCTTCAGTGGCCATTATCGGTGCTCCAAATGCTGGAAAATCAACTCTTCTTAATTGTTTAGTAGGAGCTCAGCGAGCTCTTGTTTCAGAAATTGCTGGAACGACAGTTGATCCTATTGAAGGTTATATTGACCTTTATTTTGGGCCAGATGTTGAGATGTTAAGTTCGAAAGAAAATCCATTCAGAAAAGATAATGCAGATATTTATAATGAGATCAAACAGTATCAAGATGCAGGACATGTAGATTTTAGTGTTGATGAGGAAGATTTAACAGAAGAAGAGAAAAAAATCTATTTAGAGTTTGGTCAAACAACTGAAGATGCATTCGCTGATATCGTGGAACCTACAGGTTCAAATGATTTTAGTTTTGATGAGTCTAATGTAGGAGAGGATTATTTTACGGAAAAACAAATCGTTTCAGAAATAGAAAAAAACTGGAATGGGCCGGCAGAAGAAGTTGAAAATCTTGAGCATGCTCATCAGATCAACCGTTGGCGCTCGATAAAAATCGTCGACACTGCTGGAATTCGTAAGTCTAAGCTTGTTGATGGTTTTATTGAAACTCAATCAGTTTATCGCTCTCTTCGTTCAATTACTGAATCTGATATTGTGCTTTTTATGGTAGATTCGACCTTAGGCATTACTCACCAAGATCGTCGTCTTTGTGACATTGCTTTGGAAAAAGGTAAGTCCATCATCATTTGTCTAAATAAGATTGATCTCTTAAGAGAAACTTTTGCTGATGCTAAAAAGAAAAAAGAATGGTTACAAAATCTTAGAGATGATGTGCCTTGGTTAGGTTTTTGTCAGCTAGTGACTATTTCTGCTCAGAAAAACCGTAACATCAATTATCTTCGTGAAGCCGTCAAACGAACAATCGTTGTTCGTAACCGTAAGATCTCAACAGGTGCAGTAAATAGATGCCTTCAGAATCTTACTGATCAGAACCCTGTGGTCATTAAAAAAACCAACGGTGTTCGTTTCAAAGTGAAATATGCTTCAATGCTTAAGACGAGTCCTCCGACGTTCCTACTCTTTAGTAACAAGTCTCAAGGGATTCCTGAGAATTACAGGAAATATTTAGTCAATGGGATCCGTCGTGAATTTGATCTTACGAACACGCCGGTTCATTTGATTTTTAGAACTTCGTCGGACATTGAACGAAGGATGAAAAAAGTTGAAAAGAAATTTGCCTCTACCAAGTAAAGTTATAAGTCACGATAAGTGACATCGCATTTCCTGTCAGGTCATCAATTCCAAAAGTACTACCTTCAACGGTAGTACCGTCGGCATTGAAGGCCTGGCGGTAATTCTGGGTGAACTTATCAAAGAAGTTCACGACATGATAAAGACCTTCCACACTGATATAAGATTCTTTTAAAACTACAGGAAATTCAAATCCCGCTCCGATACCTGTTCCAATACCGCCACCTTTTTCGCGAGGTATAGACGGTTGATCAATAAATTTATTGCTTTGGTACCAGTATTCAAGGCGACCGATGAAGTGAGGATTTGAATATGTGATGGCCGTACCTAAGTCCGTGGTATCAACATAATATTTATAACCCACAAAAACGCGTGTCATATCTGTGACGACCGCACCCAAGGGGCCATTATCTGGGAAGCCATTGACGACAGTATCAAGAACCATGGTGTGTTTTGAATATTCAATACCGAGGGTGATAGCTTTTTGAAAATCTAAAAAATAGTTAACAGAGAGATGGAAAGTCGGGTGATTGTCATCGTAGGCCTTACCACGATTACCGGTGAAAGTTGTTGCCCCTCCACCAAGGTTAACGGAAAAAAAACGGCCGTAACGATAAAAACGTTCGTCTTCTAAAACTTGAGCTGATTCTAGATCTTCATTAAAATCAGAAAAGATGTCACTGCCTAAAGTTGTATCATCTTCCATCTCTTGTAAAACTTGATCAGTCGATTGGGCCATCACTGAGATAGTCGTACAAAAGAAAAAAATGAGGACAAGGCTTTTTAGCACCATATTTTTTTGGTTAAAGATAAAAGTGAACGGCAGCTTTTAGGAAGTTGTCACCCAAGGTTTGAATGGATCTTCCATGATCTGGATCGGTCGTGCGAAGACTAACACCAAACTCAAAACTAAAGCCGATACTTTCAAGTCCTGTGAAGTTAAACTCAGTGCCCATGGTTCCATCGACCTGGTAGCCATTTTTTACATCGTCTTCATTATCTAAATAAGTTTGCGTGGCCAGCATCCCAGCAAAATAAAAATTGAGCTGCGGCTCATCAAATATAATGCGGTACGCCTTAAGCCCGATTCCGTAAAGAGTGTTGTCCTCGTCTGATTTAAATCCAAGAAGGCCACCAAGGGCAAAGGTTTTAGACTGTTGAATCTTAAAAGAAAGGGCCGGTAGATCAGTCGCTAATTGATTCGTGGCACCTACTCCAAGACGGCCTCTTAAGTCCGCAGCAAAAGTGAGTGAGGGAAGCAGCATAAATAAAAAAAGAATTTTTTGTTTCATAACTTAAGTCTAAGAAATCTTTTGATCTTTGACAACGTTGCTCGCAGATTTTAAACTTCTAGGGAATTTAGTACCAAAAGGACCGACCAATGAGCGAAGTGACTCAAGCTACCGATCAATCTCAAACTCTAGAGCAGACCCTTAATAAGACAGATTTAGGTCATCTTATTTATGAAAAGAGAAAAGTGTTTTTTGCACTATTAGTGGCCATTTTAGTTGGAGTCACTGGATATTTTTTATGGAGACAATCTCAGCGCTCTTCGGATCTTAATGATTCAGTAAAAGTTTTTGAATTCAAAAATAAAGTATGGTCTGAGGCCAAGACAGGGAAAATAGCACCGACAGAACTAGTCAGTCAGTTTGAAAAACTGGATTCATCCGTTCAATCCACACCGGTGATGTTGCCAGTTGTTCTTGAGATGGGAAAATTTCTTTATGAAAAAGGTGAATACTCTCAAGCAGAAATAGTGCTTCGTAAAATTGCTGGCACTACAAAACATCCTGTAGGTGCTTTTTTTGTAACTATGCAATTGGCAGTTGTTTTAGAAAAATTAAATAAAGTTGAAGAGGCCATGGTCCTTTTAGAAAAACTTGTTCAGACTAAAGATGGGATTTTACCTGCAAAAGTTAATCTTGAATTAGGTCGGTTGTATTTGTTAAAAGGTGAAAAAGGGAAGGCACAAACTCAGTTTGATACAGTTGTGAGTAATTATCCTAATGATGAGTATGCTAAACTTGCCAAACTTTATCTTTCAAAATTAGCTCAATGAAATTTTTTTTCCTCATTCTTTTTCTTGCGTCATGTGGGCAGTTTAGGCCTCATGCTCCTGCTCAGGAAAAACGATTTTTTTCCCTGAACTGGGCAAAAAATCTTGATCCTGAATATGTCACCGGCAACTTGCCCATTGGTTTGGGTGCTCCCCGTGTTTTTAATGATCTGGTTTATATGGGAAGCATGTCCGGTGTGATGACGGCTTACGATGTAGAAACTGGACGTACTATCTGGTCAAAAAATGATAAAACCCCGCTGGGTGGACCTGTAGAATTTTTTAAAGATCATGTGGCCTATGGTGGACTAAACGGTCGTTTATTTGTTCGTCATTATCTAACGGGAAAACTTAAGTATGCCATTGATCTCATGGCGCCAATTGAGAGTGCTCCCTTCTTTTATAATGATAAACTCCTTATCTATCTTCGTGGACATCAGATTGTTCATTTAGATGCTGAGACAGGAAAAGTTCTTTGGGTGTACAAACGTGCCGTTCCTGTCACAACAACTTTTCAAAGAACCAGTCGACCACTCGTTTCTGGTAATAAAATCTTTATTGGTTTTGCTGACGGATTTGTGGGTGCTCTTTCAGTCGAAGAGGGACTTCTCCTTTGGGAGACAAAGGTTGTCGATCAGCAGAAGTTTGTGGATGCTGATTTAAATCCTCTTATTGCTCAAGGATTATTGATTATGGGTTCTCCATCGGGGGAACTGAAGGCCATCAATCCAGATAGTGGTGCTATCTCTCGCAGTTTTAATGTCAGTGTCATGGCCCATCCCTTTATAAGGGGACAACAACTTCTTCTAGGAACAAATGATGGAGAAGTGGTCATTATGGGTTTAGGTGGAGAGATATTAAAAAGAGTTAAGATCTCTAAACAACCAGTGAGTGCAGTGACCTGGTGGAAGGATACTATCGTAGCTGCAAGTTTTGATGGTTACCTTCGTGCAATTGATCCCCTTACATTGACTGTCATCGATTCCTTTGCTTTAGGTTATGATTACTCTTCTATCTTCTCTGATCTTGTCATCACTGATGAGTACCTCACTTTGTATTCTTCACGAAATAGGCTTTACGTTTTTAGATAAACAATAAACCTTCATTTTAAATTTAGAAATCCGGCCATAACAGACTTTGCCATCCGGCATAAGTCTGGGTAGGATTTTTTAAGGATGCATAACGAAGGATTTCATGATGAAAATAAATGTTGCGCTCGTATTACTCACGTTAAGTTTGCCATGTATGGCCACTGTGAAGATTGAAGAAGAGGTTTTTGTTACCGGACAGAGACCAGAAATTGTTAAAGAGCTCATAGATTCAGGCTCCGTGGAAGTGGATCACGTGAGTTCTGAAGGTTTTGAGCTCTATGGTTCAAAAGGTCTTAAGACTTACCTCGATCAGAAAAACATTTTTTATTTTGACATGAAACTCATGAATAAAAAAATGATGGCAGACTATCCAAGCTACACTCAGATCACAACATCTCTTCAAGAACTGGCGCAGAGATACCCTAAAATTATGAGACTCTTCAGTATTGGAAAAACAGTAAAGGGCCGCTCTCTTTGGATGATGAAAATCTCTGATAATGTAAATCTTGATGAGATTGAACCAGAGTTTAAGTATATATCTTCAATGCATGGAGATGAAATCACTGGGCGCGAACTTATGATAAATCTTATTCAAGAGATTGGGCAAAAGTACGGCTCAGACACGGAGATTACAAATCTCATTAATAATACTGAAATCTATGTTATGCCTTCGATGAATCCCGATGGTAGTGAACTCCGCCAAAGGGCCAATGCTAATGGAACTGATTTGAACCGTAATTTTCCCGATATTTTAAGGGATCGTGACAGTACATCAATCGGTCGCGAAGTTGAAAACCAGGCCGTTATGAAGTTTCAGGCCGAGCGGCATTTTGCTCTTTCTGCAAACTTTCACGGAGGAGTGATTGTTGCTAACTACCCATGGGATTCGACCTATGATCGGCACCCACTTGATGCGTTCGTAAAAGAACTCTCTATAGGTTATGCAGAACTTAATCCAGAGATGAGGAATTCATCAGAGTTTCCATTAGGGGTAACAAATGGTGCTGACTGGTATGTTGTTAAAGGTGGGATGCAAGATTGGAGTTACTTTTGGCATCAAGATCTTCAGATAACGGTTGAACTCTCTTATGCAAAATGGCCAAGTTATAATGATATTCCTGACTTTTATGCTAACAACCGTGACTCACTTATTTTTTATATGAAGCAGGTTCATAGAGGGGCAGGGTTTAAATTCGCTAAGACAAATGCTGAAGGTGTCGTGAGTATCACTCAAATTTCTCCTGAGAAAAAAGACTTTGGAAATTATGCTTTTAGTTCTTCGGAGTTTTATAAAGTAATGCCTGAAGGGAAGTATCGATTCTCAATAAAAGAAAAAAATGGATCAGTTAAAGATCTTGAAGTTGAAGTCCGTAAAGATGAGATCGGAAGTAATGGGAATTTTGCTCTCTTAAACTAAATTTCTTATGATGTTATATTCAGATGAGGTAACCGGTAAAATTGAAAGCCGGTTCCCTCTTTGAAGAAGCCTCATGCCTGCGAGTTCAGGTTGTTTTTTTAATTCCTCCAATGAAATGAACCTTTTTAACTCTTCATGGAAGCTCACATCAATGAGTATCCAGCGAGGGCCATCCTTACTGGGTTTTGAATCAAAATACTCAGACTTTTTATCAAATTGAGTGCTGTCTGGATAAGGAATGGAACTTACACGTGCGATGCCGGCCACTCCGGGGATTTCACAGCTTGAATGATAAAAGAGAATAAGATCACCTATCTTCATCTCATCCCTCATGAAATTACGTGCCTGATAGTTCCTGACCCCATTCCAGGGCTCAGTTTGACTGGGTCTTTTTTTAAGATCCGCAAAAGAAAAAACATCAGGTTCAGATTTCATAAGCCAATAATTCATCTCTCTATAATGGACAGAAAAAGATGGTTAATCAAGTTCTCTTCTGAGTCACCGAGAAGCACAGAATGAAGAGGGGTTTTATGAAAAATATGAGTTTATGTCTTCTCACGTTTTCAGTGGTTAGCTGTTCACACTTAAAGGAAGAAACAAAGATCGTGTATTTTCCTTATGCCAAAGAACTCTTGCAGTCGGTACAAAAGACGGCCTTTAAAGTTCCAGAAACAAAACTTGAAGTTGAAGAGGTAGAAGGTAAGTCTGCTCGTAGGGTTTATTTTAGTTCTCTATATCATCAGTACCTGACATTGGGTCAGCATATGGGTAAAAATCCAGGGATTAAGTTTTGTCCTCAATTTCACCATGACCGGACAGAAGTTGATGCGACTTATGCTGTTCCGGAAGTCTTGATGTATAAAGCTTCAAACGTAGTCAAAGAAGGAAGAGACTATTTCCCCGAACTCGCTTTTACAAAATCTTTTTCGCTTAAAGACCACCATGACATGATGAAAAAAGAATTAAAAGTATTATGTGAGGAAGGAGTGAGTGATAATTATTATAAATTTGATAATCTTGTCACTCATTATGCCAATAAAAAATCTTTTCATTTAGATAAAACGGCCATGGAATCAGTTCTTAAAATTCCCGTATTTGCTAACTTTTATCTTGTGAAAATGCTTCAAGCAGAGAATCTAAGAAAACTTACGTTTCATCCTGAAGAAAAAAGATTTATCAAAATGACTCGGACTGATTGGTTTGAGCAGTATGTTGATGAGGCCAGTAAAATGCGTGGAACTTATATCAAGAACACAATGGTTAAAAGGTAGTTATGAAAATGTGGGCCTTACCTCTTTTTTTATTAGCGGCCTGCGGTGGCAACCCTCCAGGCACAAATAGTGATGCAGTGGTGGGAACTCAGCGCAGTCTTTCACTCATTAATATTGAAAGTGATGATCGTGCCCAGCTGTCGACGATCTGTAATGCTTTAGGGCAAAAGGCCTTGGCACTTAATAATACCACTGCGGACACTTATATTTTTACCGTTAGTCAGAAAAGTTGTATTCAGGCAACAGCTCCGGCCGCTTTTGATGAATCTGTTTATATTCAGCAAGCTGGGACTCAGTACTATTTTAAAAGAGTTTTGGATAATCGAGATTTCATTTTTAGTGAATTACAAACTCCTAACAGTGGTTTAGTCGGAGAGCTATGTAGTAAACTTTCTAGCACCACTAATCCATTAACAAATCCAGTGGTTCTTTCAAGTGGTAAGGCCGTTTGGTTTACAACAAAGGTAAATAGTACAGATTGTTCACCAACCCCCCAAAGTTTGTGTCTTTCAGTCGAGACAGGGAGTCCTAATGGGAACACCTATAAAATTACTGATCGTGACTTTTTCCGTTTTCAAGTTGATCCCACTTTACCTCGCATAGGATTTTTTTTACAACGGACTAATATTTCAACAGGTCTGTGTGCTGTGAATCAAACAACAGAAGTTAGGGCCTTGCTTAAAAACCTATAATAAAATTTGCCAGGATCTCCACGATTAATAACAATTTAATGAGCAAATTAAATTGGAGGATTCCTATGGCGAAGCTGTTCGTATTTCTGAGCCTTTTTATTATATTTTCATGTAACAAAAAAGACCTCAAAAGAACGGATCCCGCAACGGTTTCGGCCCTAATAAGTTACAATCCAGAACTTTTAAGTAATGATGATGCTTCCAAGCTTGCACGCATCTGTAATGCTTTAGATAGTAAAGTAGCTGTGCTTAATGATTTGGGTCCTGATACTCATTTTACGTATTTGTTCTCTGAAAAAAGTTGTGCCGCCGAAAGTGCTTCTCCAGCGCTTGATATCTTAGTTAAAATTGAGCCTTCTCAAGATAATTATATTTTTAAAAAAATCAATAATGATGCTTTTGCTTTTCCAAATGTAGAGACCACTCGGTATGGATCAATGGCCGAAATTTGTAAAAACCTTGGTGATATCAGAAGTCCCATGCAGATTAATTCAAGTATCGCCATCTGGTTTACAGCTCTTACAAGGACGAGTGAATGTGCAGGGGATAATGTGAATACTCTTTGTGTGATGATTAGAAAAGGTCAGCTTGTTGAAGGCAATGATTATCGTATTGGTTCTGAGGAGTGGATTAAGTTTCAGATAACTGGCCCACGTATCGGATTTTTTGTAGAAAGAAAGCTTGTCTCACGTTCAACTTGCGAAATAGGCAAGGTTTTAGTGAGAACGGCCACCCTTAAATAACACAGCCGCGGTACATTTTAACGATCACTGTTTTTTTAGTATCTTCGTCCCATACAGTTTTACAAAATTCGGTCCCAAAAGCTTTTGGGGCCGAAAATGTCTCTGATGGACATTTCACTTCCTGTCTTTTATCTTCGAACTCGCTTAAACGAGAATAATCCGTGGCCACGGCCTTCCAATTTCCTAAACGATCAATTTTGATTGAATAAAAGTAATCATCTTCATCTTTAAGAACATGGATCTCTTTATTTTTAAGATAAAGAGGTTGATCATCCAAAGGTAAAAAATAAACCTCAGGCGTGGGTGAAAAATACACGAGCACTGGCTGAGGAATAAAAAACTCCCCAATGGGAACCTCTATCTGGGCCTGATCTCTCCAAACTGTTGCCTTCTCTTTTGAAAGTGCTTTAATGAAAGCGGTTCCTCTTAAGATTTTTTTTTCTTTGAGATTATGATTTTTACATGGAGAGTTGAAAATCATAGGCCTAAAAGTGAGCTGAGATTTATCATTTGTGTAGAATTCAATCGGTAAACCATACTTTGCTCTAAAGAGTTCCAGGAACTGAACTCTTTTCTCTTCACCCATTTCGGGCGCCTTGAGCTTTGTGATAAGCTCCCTCCAGCGCCCAAGTTGAAGTCCCATAACCTGGTCACATTCAGAGTTTTCAAAACATCCTTTGAACTGATGTTCAAAATCCGCGGCGGTTTTAGGCTCCGGTATGACTTGGATGGGCGGCCTAACCTGTGCAAATAGTGGAAGAGTGATGAAAAAGAGTAAATATCCTGTAAGCATTGTGTCTCCCGTTATTTCCAAAGGACTTCTTTTATTATAAGCTCACCGCAATTATTTTATTGAGGAGGATTTTATGAAAAAGTTAAAAAAGTCGCGCCCTGCGAAAAAATCTAAGAAGAACAACAAAAGCGGTCTTAAATTAAAAAGAATTGCTCGTAAGAAAAAACTTCTAAAAGGGCATAATAACTAATTTTTTAGCCCAAAGCGTTATTTGTATTGTTTCTTGTCAAATTTGTGACGATAAAGAATACTAGATCTAGTGTTTTACGTTTGACGTCTGGCCCTTTTGACATGTTTAATTAAAGTATCTCTTTTAATAAAAGTTTCAACATTCCTGCACACACACAAAGCCTCCGAATGGAGGCTTTTTTTATTCACCCTCTTGCCGGACTCAGTCATGAACTGTACATATCCCCAAAACTAATTTGTTAAGGAGATACATATGTTGAGTTCGCTCGCATTCATTCTCTTCAGCTCTGCTTTTGCAGGTGTTGTTGGGAATACGGTTTTGACTACAACCATCGAAAAAGTTGATATCAGTACTTCACCCACTGAACCAACGCTTGTTTTTGCACACAAAGAAGGCCGTGTTCTTCTTGTTGATAGCACGGACACAAAAATGGTTGAAGCTTTCTCAATCGCTCAGAAAGATAACTTCCTCGTTAAAGTAGAGATCGACACCCATGGAAACGTTATCGGTGCTAAACTTGCAGGTCAATCTAAAGTCAAAGCGGCTTCACGTTTTAAAATTCAGGCCCAGGCCTATGAACCAACAGTTATTTCTTCTTTGGAAACAGCTGATGAGTATTTCTGGGAAATGAATGGTAGAGCAAAAAAAAGATCTCAATGTTTTAATCGTGCCCACGTTTGGGCCAATGATATGTGGAACAGACACTCAGTGAAATCAATGAAAGTCTTTTTGTTCTTCACAACAAAATACATCAGACAATACCGTTATAAGTGGTGGTTCCACGTTTCTCCTTATGTTTTAGTAGACATTAATGGAAAAGCTGAAGAAAGAGTTCTTGATAGAGCTTTTACTGACGCTCCCTATGAAATGAAAGCTTGGACTGATGAATTCATGCAGAATGAAGCTTATTGCCCAACAGTTGCTAAATATTCTGAGTATAACAATAATCAGTACGCTCAATCTTGTTATCTAATGAAAGTTCCAATGTACTATTGGGAACCAAATAATTTAGAACTTATGGAGACTGAGACAGTTCCACAAAGATCTTGGAATCAAAGTGAAGTAAGTACTGCTTGGAAACAAGCTTTTACTGGTTGGTGGTAAGCTTTAATAAGTTATCTTTCGAACATACCTAAGAGTGGGGGAAGTTTGGCCGTATAGGCACCTGCTTCCCTCATTTGTTTTTGATAACGAAGTGTTGTTTCAGGACGTTTTGACCAATGTTCTTGAGGCGAGATGTGATGCTCTTGATGATACCCTTCATTAAACATTACAATATTATAACCTCTCCCATAAAAACTGACTGCATTCCCAAAACGATTTGATGGAGCACGGGCCTTGAAGTGTTCAAAATAATTTTCAACATGGGCCAAAAACCATCCCGCATAAAAAAGTGGCAAGTAAGCACAAATAAAAAATTTCCAATTAATAAAAACTAACATGGACCAAAAAAAAAGTGTGCTTAAAGTTTCAACCAAGAGCTGGGCCGTTTCTTTTTTTTGTAAAGTCTGTTTAAAAGCAAGGGTAGTTCCTTCTCTAAATAACGAACGAGCACTGTAGCTGATCCAGTGTTCCTGCTTTTTATTTTTCCCAAAAAGATAGGTCGATGAAGGATCTTCGAGAGAGTTATTATGACGGTGATGATTGAGGTGATGATATTTATAGAGAATTTGAGGCAGACCAAGATTCATAGAGTTTAAAATGGCAAAAGAGCTATTCATCCAAGAAGAAGTGAAAAAAGGTGTGTGTAAAAAGTTATGAGTGGTTACGATAGGGTTAAAATAAAACAAAAATAATTGCAATAAAAAGATCAGACAGTTTTCGTTGAAATATAAATCGTTAAAATAGATGGCCCACAATAACAGGCCTGATGCCTGAAAAAAAGAGAGCAACACTAAAATAAAGTCATATCGGGAATATTTCATTTGCTTCTCAGAGAGCCTCTAAATTCTTTTTTCATGGCGACTCTTTTTTTAGCATTCTCAAAACGCCGGAATTCATCTTCACTTTGGAGTGTGAGTTCAGGCACAACAACTGGGCGGCCTAAATCATCAAGGGCCACAAACGTAAGGTAGGCCTTGGTCGTTGTGCGACACTCACCAGTGTAGGGATTTTCTGAAGTCACTTTCACACCGATAACCATGGATGTTTTTCCAACATAATTTAGTGAGGCCTGAATAAGCACGTGGTAGCCCATTTTAATGGGAGCGATAAAATCAATGTCATCTATATGGGCCGTGACAACCGGACGTCCACAGTGTCGTGCGGCCACCATCGCAGCGGCAATATCAATCCAGCTCATCACTGTTCCCCCAAATACTGTATTTTGGGGATTGGTGTGGTTAGGCATGACAAGTTCACGCATTTCTACAGAAGTTTCAGAAGGAGTTTTTGCATTTCGTTTCATATTTTAAGGCCTCTAGTCATCACAATATAGGTGGTGGTTCCAGCGGAAACCGTTCATAAAAGCAAAGTATCCCACATCAACAGTTTTTGTGGCATTGGAATTTGTAGCAAAATCTCCAAAAGAATCAACGATATTATATATAGGGATGGCCGATCGTGTGAAAGGGCCTACTGGCTCTGGAGCAAACTGGCCAAAAGCTCCACCTTGGCGAACTGAATTGTTCACACAAAAAGCATTTCCCATCGCCGAAATTTTCTGAATCACGCTTGCATTAAGAACTTTTGGTTCCCCAGTCTGGTCTTCAAAATCAGCTTCCACCAAACCGCCACCTGGTTTGTCAGTACCCACACCTTCGTTAGAAACAAAACGGTTAAAATACACCATCAAATCTGTACCCGCCGGAAGTCTGCAAGTAAAACTGGTGTTGGTCGCATTATTAGAAACACCAAAACCAGAACAACATGTGGCCTGAGAGTTCACCGTTTTACCCAATGGTGAGCAGCATTTAAAATCATTCGCAGAAAAAATGGGCTCATGATCAGTGGCAAATTGGTTCACGAAATGAATTCCGTTGTCTTTAAATGAATTTGTATTGGCCTCAAAACTAGCTCTATCAGGCAAAGATGTTTTAAAAAGTCCAGGAACAACTCTGTCCTCATCATCATTACAATAAAGGGCCTCGTAAGATATTTGTGGAATGCCAAGAAGTTCGAAGTTTCCTAAACGGCGCAGGTAGTATGAGTCTGTTCCTGGTTTGGTACGTGTTTTTGTTAAGGCTTGATAACCAGGTTTAGGACTTAAAAAATTTCTTAGATCTACAGAGCCTACAGCGTGAAATTCAAAAGTTAAACCTAGATCCTCATCGTCTGGAACAGCTCCTCCAATAGAACCAGCTTGAGCAGTTGCAATTATAGTTCGAGTAGCTTGATCATAAGCATAACAGCAGTTGCCATTTATAGGAATGCAGGTCACTGTATCGCCAGTAGTAGGTGATGTGAGTGTAGTTTCAAATGGAAAAGCTAATGAATTAGGAGAACATTCTGTGAAGAATGATTCATCCGCATTGACCAATTTAATCGTGTTGTGAACACCTGCAAGCTCATCTTCGTTTAAACGTTCTTCAAATTCAGAAGAGATATAACTTGGAATTTTTATTTTTATGTTTTTACGTGCATCAGTTGTTGTAAAATTAAGATGAGTTCGAACATCAGTATCTGCACTAAAAGGTTTAAATAGGTAATCAAGTTTATCGACAAAATTTGGAGTCAGAGTATTAACCTGAATGGAGCCTTCATAGGTAAAACTCGGATTTGAATCAGGTGGAGTATCTGCAACGTTTGATTCAAATCCAAATTGCGCGCAACTTGCAACCTCTCCTAAGGGGTCAATACAATAATGTAAAAAATCTTTTGCCACCGTATTGGTAGCATTATTACTAGCAGGAACATAAGTTCTCAAGGGGAGAACAGCGTTGGTTGTTTTTGTAAAAGGAAGTCTATAATAGTCATCAAAGAAAGTAGGATTTGTTAAGAGTGTCGTTCTAGAGTTAAGACATTTAAAGTTTGTCACATCCATAAACAATCGATCACGTTTACTCCAATTATTTGTTCCATCTGCAAACTTACGAACCCAGCCACCTCCACAACAAGTTTCACTGTTGGCCTCGTTTAAAGTTCTCCATTGTTTAGGTGTTCTAACGTTAACATTTAGAAATGTTGATCCAACACCAAGACTTTTTACATTGGTTGCTACTAATGTTTGTGCGGCGGCATTTGTCCAGTTTTGGAAAGCAGTGAGGTAAGGTCTGTCGGGCGTACCCAGATTTTCAACCGTCATGAGTCTTGAATTTTTGAAAGCACTATTCTGTGGAGTATCCGTGACCGCTAGGCTCATGAGTAATTGTGAGGATGCTTCATAAGGAACAGAGTGTACACCACCAGAGAGGGAGGTAACATTTGATGTAGGTATATCACTGGTGAAAGTTGAGATGTCTTTACCGGCCTCACGGCAACAGCGATTTAATCCCATGTTAAAACTTGTGAAGACCGTTCCTTGAGAAGGAAGAGGTTTTGGAGTTTCCTGGCCACAGACAAGATACTCACTGTAATAGGCCTTCTCTGCATCGTTACCAAAAAAAGATGGAAAAAAATCAACTTGGGCCGCATGGAATTTATTTGGCCCACAGTCTAAGTCGGTGTGACAGACTTGGCCCGCTCTTCTTAAACAAGCATCACGGGTTAGAGTCGGATCAATGATTGTTTGAGAAGTATTACTCAGGGGTTTTGCCTCAATGAGTTTAAATGGTGAGAAAATGCTTATTTGGTCGGCGGTGGTACTTGATGAAGTCATGGTGGCCGAGCTCATGCCACTCACAACTTCTAGGCCACATGAGTTTTGATGTCTTGCTGCCTGAGCATGTTCGAGACCTGAAGATGTTAGGGGAAGAGTACTGGTGAACATGGTGTAGTTACCAGAGGTCGCATTTATAACAGGGCATGATGCAAATCGGCCTACGATGGCAGCGGTTGCGTTTTTAAAGTTTTTTGAATCACAACTCGCAATTTGATTGATGAAGTCCGTGCGACTTTCGGTGTCTGCTGATCGATGCTGAGTGAAAGGTGAGTTAGCATTGAGGGCCTTTCCTGGGCGGCATACACCGGTTTCAGCATTTGTAACTTCGGGAGGAATGAGAGTTAAGGCCGAATTATCTTTTAGGATATTGAAGATGTTAGAGGGGAGTGTCGTGGTTTCTAAAGCTGCAGTTGAAGATGACGTGGCCACATAATGAAGTGGACGTCCAAGGACGTTTGTATCTCTTCCATAAAGATGATTTCTTACGACGGGAATGTCTTCAATGGGCCCAGCAAAACGAGAGATCTTAGAGTTAAAAACAGAATTAGTGGCGGCGGTGTTATCCACATCAGCACAGAAAAAATTTGGTGCACAGGTGGCAAAACGTTTTTCATTAACATCCATAAGATTGAGTTGCGCTTCAGTGGCCCTGTTACATAAGGCCCCTGCTCCCCTGTAAATGCATCTCTTGGAGCTGGCGGAGGGAAACTTCTTTTGAGCAAGGATTTGATCTAAGGTTAAGATCGTTGAGCCCGTTTTTTCATTTCCGTCTGCATCAAAAGTTGGCCACTTGGTTTTTACGGTTTTAACGTCAGCACAAGAATATTCCCAACCAAGTTTTGTTACACAATCTGTATCTGTTGAACAAAAGTGATTGGCCTGACAGTTTCCTGCTTCGTTTTGTAGCGGGTGGGAGAGATGAAACTGTGGATCGTAATCTACGGCCGTGGCCTGAGAGATTCCATCAAAGGCAGATATATTTACCACTTGAAGAGTGGGACTTGCGACATCAGCAAATGGAGCATTGATGGCGAGGAAAAGTTTTTTTGATGTGGATCTGACAATTCTGCCTTTTCCAATGGCAAACCAGGTTACTCCATCAAAGGATCCAATGGTCGCACCTTTATTAAAACCGAACCAATCCTTCTGATATCCATTGATAAAAAGAGCGGCCTGAGCACGTAAACGATCAGTTCTTTGAGTGGCGATGGTTGAGTTTGAAGTGTGAGTGAAAGGAATCATCGTTGGTGGTAGCCAGCACGCTCTTCCAAAGATGGTATCTTCGTAATTGCCGCCAGTGATGTTTGTTGAAAGTTCGTCTCGGGCAGTTGAGTGTCCTATGGCCTGAAGTCCTGTTCCAAATGAAGAGGTGGGAAAAGCGGTGAGAGTTGAGAGCCAAGAGTCTTTAGAGCAGGTTGGGCATGGAGTATAAAATCCTTGTCTGGTAGAAATGAGATAGACCTGATCAACCTCAACGTCCACCGTTTTGGCCGGAAGGGCCTTATCCATGGTCACACTCATTTGGCCAAGAATAGAATTCATGCTGAAGTTTTGAGCTTGAGGTATAAGTTTTTGATCATCGGCGTAATTAAAAACCTCACCTTCTTGAGTGAAATTTGCATTTAACGAAAGAACCTGTTCATTACCAGAAGAATCAAAAAAGCGATGAGGAGCAGATCTTGCACTGACGTTAACGTTTTGAGTTGATGGAATGCTAGGTTCAACCACTGCGGGTGTGAAACAATCAATTCTTAAAGGAGCACCAGTCGTACTTGCTTCTTCGATGACATAGTCATAGGCCGGACAAGAACTGACCATGTCCGGAAGGTTTGTTTGAGCGCATCCACAGGTTTGATAAAGACGTCTCATCACACTTTGATAAAACATCGTTGAAGAAGTTTGAGCAGCTGAAGTTAAACATTTTGTTGAAGCATTAAAAGGGTGAAGGCCAGGAGCTAAAAGTGTATCCGAATGAAAAGGAGTAGAACTTGAAAGATTTTTTAAATCCTGGATACAGTTATAATCATTTTTTAACGCTTCAAATGCAGCATCATAAGTAACACCAGTAGTTGGTCCAGTGGTTGTCGTCGTTGGAATAGAATTTCCACACACATAAAAAAGGTGAGGATAATTTAAATAGGCCAAAGGATTTTGAAGTCTCTCCGCTTCGGCCATGGCCAATTGAGTTGTATGGGATAAAGATGCTGAAGGTCTAGGGAATCCATCTCTGACACATTGATTATCTAAACAGCAATCAAAACCTCGGGAGACACACTCAGAATTGCTGCAAATTCCTACCTCTCCAGTGGAGTTAGCATTTGGATCAACTTTGAGAGTAAGAGGAGTTAGAGTAACAAGATTGAGCGAAACTTCATCTAGGGTTGTTCCACGTTTAAAAAGGCGTAATTTGCCTGAAGTTAAAAAACTCGTACAAGTCGAACACAATAAATTGGGGTCAAACTTTGGAGTCGCAAAAGGCTCAACCACTAAAGCACCCGTGGCACTGAATGTTCTAACAGGAAGGTTACATAAACCTTGTGAGTTTGTGACATCAGGAAAGTCCACTCGGAAAACACGTACTGTTTTATTGGCCTTAAAATCAAAATAAGAAATAGGAACCACTCGAGTTCTAAGCTGGGTTGCAGTTCCACTAATGGTGAAGTTTGAGATGAGGCAATATTCCGCTCCGGCGAAGTTGGTAAAAATGCCATCAACAGTTGTATCTAAAAATTTTTCAACGGGTGCCCCAACCAAATAGGCGGTTTGAATATTGGTAACATTAACTGAAATGAGGTTGGCGTTGGTTCCTAAAAAATTCCATATTGTCGTAAGAGAAGTTGAAGTTGATGATCCACCTGTACTGCCCCCGGTGGAAGTGGGACTGACTGAACTGCCTTTGCTCACATCGCCTTGAGGTGTACATGAGATGATGGCAAATAATAAGACCAGTAATAACTTAACATCCATGCTAGTTATATCTCCCAGCTTTTTATGTCGGAATTTTACACCACAGTCTTTATTGTACTCGAGTCGCGGAAAATTGTTCCATTTTCATAGGGGGAAATATGTACCTGAGAAAAACGATTTAAGGAAAAAAAGAGCTCGTTGTTCGCGATCCAAATGAAGTAAAAGGTTGGGTGCCAGGGGTGTTCCGATAAAATCCAAAGCCACCCTGGAAAACGGCCGGTGCTAGAATGCGGTCAGAGATCGACATGGCCCCTCCGCCCCCGTTGGCGTAGGGACTTGCAAAGCCTGGAGGAGGTATCATTGGATAGATAGGAGGAACTGAACTTGGGCTTGCCAGAACTTGTTGTACAAATCCGAATACACTACCTATCTTGTCGGCAATACTGGACTCTTCTCTTTTCCCAGGAGTCGTGAAAACTTCTTCCTCTTTATTTTCTTTTTTCGGAATCTCTAGAGGTGTTTCACTAGCAGGCGGGCCAGTGAGTACCGCACATAATCTTTTTTCATCGTGATTTTTTCCATCTGTTTTACAAATCTCAGAGATATCTGGTTTAGAAGAATTTTCGTTGGATTTTCCGATGACAATCGAGATATCCAAAATATCACTACTTAAAGAGATGGCCTCTGTATTGAGTTTTGGTTCTGCTTCACAAAATTCAATTTCAGTTTGTTCCGAAGTTAAGCAGTTATCCATTTTCATCATCGTGGCAAGAGTGAAGTTTTTTAGATCTGCTTGTTTTTTATTTTCAGAAATGATTTGAGCACGGATAAGATTTAAAGAATGTATCTTATTATATAAGGGGTCAAAGTCTTCCACGTTAAAATCAGGTTTGCTGCAAATGTCTGGGAGTGGATTTTTTTCGGCAGCCGTGCAATTTTTTTGCATCTCCTTTAATTTATCTAAGTAGTTCAAAGAAGCACTCAAGGCCTGCACACCCTTTTGAACATCTGTTCCGGCCGTTCCAATTGCATTATACGATTTATCTAGAAGAGTGAGACATTCTTTTGCGATAGAAATATCTGACTTTGTTTGAGCACATTTGAGCTGATCTGGGCCGGAGAGTTTTGTTCCATAATGAGAAATCAGAATCGACGCTTTAGAACGAATCTCAAGTTCTTGTCTTTTTTTAATATCATCAAGTAAAAACTTATACCGTTCAGAGGATATTTTGTTTTTTAAAGCATCCTTGAGTTCTTTTTCATGGGCCGAATGATCTTTTGTAAAGGAGCCCAGTTTTTGAACGGCCTTTAATTCATCTCTAGACAGAGATTGACTTTCATTCTGAGTAAGTTTGGCCAACGCCAATCCTGCAGTTTTTTCATCTGTATTGGTACTTTTTGAAAGTTCCTCAACAAGCTTTTGAGTCATCTCAGTGAAAGAGACAGGATTCCCTTGAGAATCTTTATTGGAGATGGCCTCTTCTTCTTTCTTTTTAATTTCTGCTTTCGAAATCTCATCAGAGACAGGCGATGCAAATTCATACAGATAAAGGTTTAATTCTTTAACTGCTGCATCTGAGGGATTAAATAATCCCGGTTCACAAAAGGTGTGTTGGCCTGGTTTTATTTGAGATTTTATTTCAGGTTTATTACAAAAAGAAAAAAACTGGGCCCTCATATCTTCTGCCGTGACAATATCCTTACCCTTGATCTCGATCTCAAATTGAGATCTCAAATCAGCATCTAAACGGAGTATGGTTTCAAAAGATTGGCCAATATTAAGTTTTTGAACAAATTGTTTCCCGGCGATTGCGGCCTCGAGACCTGTCGTTTTTTTGGTTTTATCCAATGATTCTTGAATATCCAGACGTAATCTCTGAAGGCCTTTTAAAATGCCTTCTTGGTTTTCAAGAGATCTTAATTCAGTTTCAATGGTATTGAGAGTGTTACATTTTTTCTCATTAAAATATGTTTTTTGTTCTTCAGGTAAATCCTTAATGGAGAATTTATCACAACCATCGGGCGCATTAATGATTGAGCTTACGGACAGGTCTTGTTCAAGACTTTTAAGAATTTTTGAGAGCTCTTGGCAATTAGGTGCCAATTCTTGAGAAAACGCAGGACTGATGAATAAGATCAGGATTAAGAATTTCATACCTCTCTATTTTCGGCTAAAACATCGGAAATCTTGATAGCTTATTTGATACGTCGGGAATTAAGGGGGTTAGCCGTGGCCCGAACTCATGAATACTTCATCGTAGTTGATGAATTTTTGAGCACTTCCAAGGCCTAAAAAGTACTCCTCTGAAATCTTCATGCATTCCTCTAAATTTTGGCATGTAAAGATTCTTGATCTGAAAGCGGCGGCATGGGGAAAACCAGCAGCAAACCAAACCACAAGTTTTCTGATCTGGACCAAGATGGTCCTCTCTTCAGAAAAAGTTTCCGTGGTGTAGTGATGAAGCCTCTGCACCACCTCCCAATAATCAGATCCATTAAAGACAGATCTTTTTTGAGAAGCATAATGAGGATCAAGAGATTCAAGAAAAATAAAAGGATTACGAAGGGCCCCGCGGGCAATCATTAAAGCATCACACTGAGTTTTTTGAAGACGCTCAGAAACTCCATAGGGATGATGGAGGTCACCATTGCCAATAAGAGGAGTTTTTTTAACTTCATTGAGATTTTCGATAAAATCCCAATTTGCTAGGCCCGTGTACTGCTGAGTGCGTGTGCGTCCATGGATGGCGACCCATTCAATGCCTGACTCGGCCGCAATTTTCATCACCTCAGCGGCGTTCAGAGAACTAGAATCCCAGCCTGTTCTAATTTTAATTGATAAAGGGATCTTCATGCGTGAGCGCATTTTTTCAAATAATGGCGCTAGATTTTTAATGTCTTTCATCAAGGCGGAGCCACCACCCTTGGTGACCACTTTGGTCACAGGGCAGCCCATGTTAATATCTAAAAATTTGGGCCCGTAACTTTCTGCCACTTCACTGGCCTTGGCCATCGATTCAGGATCTTCACCAAAAAGTTGGATACCTACATTTCTCTCTAAGGGATGGATCTTGAGCATTTCAAGGGTTCGTTGATTACCATAGTTAATACCGTGGCATGAAATGAGCTCAGAAACAGTACCACCGGCCCCTAAGTCTTCCATGAGAATGCGAAAAGGAATATTACAGATCCCCGCCATAGGGGCCAGGATGAGTTTAGAGTCAAAATCAATCTGGCCCAACTTAATCGGTTTGGCATGACCTCTGAAACTTTTAAGTTTTAGGCTTAATTCTGGGCCAAAAGGGCGTGGATAATTCATGGGCTATGTTTAAACGAAGATGTAATTAGTTGTAAATATCGCTTAACTTTATTTAGAATCTTTACCATGAAGCATGTTGTTTTTGATTGTGACGGAACGATTCTTGATACGTCTGGGGCCAAATATAAACTTTTTCCTGGAATCAAAGAGCTTTTATTAGAGCTTACACAGGACTACATGCTTTATGTGTGGACGGCGAGAGGGCGTGCCTCAACACTGCGCTTCTTTGAAGAGATGGGCATTCTTCATCTTTTTGATCAACTTTGTACACCAGATGATGCTCCTGGTAAGCCTCACGTCGCTGGCCTGTTTTCACTCTTAGGCAGCACTCCCAAACATTCTATTTGTGTCATTGGGGATAGCTCGGCCGATATGGTAGGAGCAAAAAATTTTGGAGTTATGGCCATAGGGGCCATTTGGCAGCGGGATGCATCTTCACAAACCTTAAAGGAATTTGGGGCCGATTTCATAGTGTCGCATCCTTTAGAGTGTAGTAAGCTTCTGCTCGAAAATCTTAAGGGAGATGACCATGTTCGATAATTTAAGTGAGAAGTTTTCAGACGCGTTTCGCGCACTCAAAGGCAGTCACAAAATCTCCGAGGCCAATATTGAGGAAACACTTAAAGGAGTGAAGACCGCACTTTTAGAAGCTGACGTAAATTTTAAAGTCGTAAAAGAATTTGTTGAAAAAGTTAAGAGCGAAGCTCTCGGTGAAAAAGTGCTTAAAGGTGTTGAGCCCGGACAGCAGTTTGTTAAGATTATGCATGATGAATTGGCCCGACTTATGGGTGGTGAGCAGGAGACTCTTAATCTTAATCGCCCACCAGTGATACCCATTTTGATTGTGGGTCTTAATGGTGCTGGTAAAACCACTTTTGCCGGTAAACTGGCCCTTTTTCTTCGTAATAAAAATAAAAAAGAAGTGCTTCTTATTCCTGCGGATAATTTTCGTCCTGCCGCTAAAGATCAGTTGATCACTCATGCTAAAAATTTAGGGGTCGATTATTTTGATTCTGATTTAACTCAATCTCCTGTGGAGATTGTCAAAAATGGTTTAGCTTATGCTCGTAAGATGCATAAAGAAATCGCCATTATTGATACTGCAGGACGTTTGCAAGTTGACGATGAACTTATGAATCAACTCGTTGATGTTCGTAAATCTCTGGATAATCCTGAAGTTCTTATTGTGGCCGATGCGATGACAGGCCAAGAGGCCGTCAACGTTGCCAAGGTTTTCCATGAAAAAGTGGGCCTTACTGGTGTTGTGCTTTCAAAAATGGATTCAGATGCTCGAGGTGGTGCGGCCCTTTCGATTCGTTATGTAACAGGTGTGCCCATAAAATTTATTTCGGTGGGTGAGAAGATGAAGGACCTAGAGTCCTTTCATCCAGATCGTTTGGCCAAACGTATTCTTGATATGGGAGATGTTCTCTCTTTGGTTGAAAAAGCTGAAGAGGCCATTAACCAAGACGATGCCATGGGTATGATGGCCAATCTTGAAAAAGGCAAATTCACCATCAACGATTTTGTTAAACAGATGGAGACCATTAACCGTCTTGGTTCTTTTGGTTCTATTCTTAAAATGATACCAGGGATGGGTGGGGCCCTTCGCCAGATGGGCGATTTAGGTCCGGCCGAAAATGAAATGAAAAAAATGAAGGTCATCATTAACTCGATGACAAAAAAAGAGCGCGAAGACGTGGATCTTATCGATAGTCCTCGTCGTAAGAGAATTGCCTCTGGGGCCGGTCGTACGGTTCAGGAAGTGAATCAATTTATTGAACGATTTGGACAGATGCGTCAGATGATGGTTGGTATGATGGGGATGATGAAAGGAGGAGGACTTCCAAATCTTCCAGGCATGGGTCCCGTCAAAGGATTCCGCCAAGCTCCTCAGAAACAACAGCCATTTGCACAGAAACCTGAAAAGGATAATAAAAAAAGCCCTTTCGGAAAGAAGTATTTTTAAGGGGTTAATGGCCTGCGGAGTTTGACTTTAGCTTTTTGATGAAATATAAAAACACTAAATTTTTTCGCGATCTTTATAGGAGATGCTCAAATGGTAAAAATCAGAATGGCCCGTGGCGGCCGCAAAAACCGTCCTGTTTATACAATCGTGGCCACAAATTCACGTAGTCCTCGTGATGGCCAATTTTTAGAGAAATTAGGACAGTACGATCCTAAGTCTCCAGATATGCTAAAAATGGTGAACGTAGAAGGAATCAAAACGTGGCTCTCTAAAGGTGCTCAACTTTCAGATACTGTAAGAACTTTGCTTAAAAATAATAATATCAAGTTATAATTTTATTCGAGGTTTATTCTCGGATCTGCTCTAACACAAGTAGGTATTATGAGCGAATTGAAAACTCTGATTGAGATTGTTGCCAAGGCCCTCGTAGACATGCCCGATAATGTGGAAGTCAATGAGATCAACGGTGAGCAGACTACGGTTATTGAGCTTAAGGTAGATAAGTCTGACCTTGGTAAAGTGATCGGAAAGCAAGGAAGAACAGCTAGGGCATTAAGAACAATTCTAAATGCAGCTTCGACCAAGCTGAGGAAGAGATCAGTCCTCGAAATTATTGAGTAGTATTCACTTCAAAAATTTTATATACCCCAATTAAGCAGTTTAATGTTTAATTGGGGTATTTTTATTTCATGACAAAATCCAAAGATCAGTTAATTAAGATGGCCTTCGCCGCCCACCCTCATGGTATTAAGGGTGAAGTTGAATTTCGTTTATTAAATCCCAACCAAGATGAAAGTGTTCTTGATGATGATATGGATGTTTGGCTATTTCCAGCTGCGCCGAAATCAAAAATTCCAGAACAAGGTCAGCAGTGGCACATAGTCAAACTTCGTTTTGGGAACAAGGTCATTTGCCAGCTAGATGGCATTCGTGATCGCACCCATCTTGAAACCTTATTGCCATTTGAAATCTTCCTTGATCGAGAATCTTTTCCTGACGTTGATGATGGAGAGGTTTATCTGGTAGACCTCATCGATATGATGGTGGTGGCACCTTCTGGGGAAGAGTTAGGTAAACTTGAAAGTTTTTCTGATAATGGTATGCAGTATCTTTTTGAAGTAAGGCTTGTTAATGGAGAGCTCATAACTCTTCCTTATGTAGATGCTTTTTTTCCCAATGTGGACGTTGAAAATAAAAAAATCACCATGATTATGCCGGAGTTTACGGAGTGATGAGACGTATTTGGATTCTCACTCTTTTTCCAGAATTTTTTAAACCTCTTTTAGAATGTGGCATTGCAGGCCAGGCCTTTCGTGGTGAACGTCATGAAAGGGATTTTAAATTTGATGTTAAGTGTGTAAACGTTCGTGATTACTCCACGACAAAATATAAAAGTGTGGATGATTCACCCTATGGCGGTGGACCTGGTATGGTGATGAAGGCAGATATTCTGCGAGATGCACTTATAAAGGGCGTGGTTGAGGCCGGGGGATATGCATCGGTAGAAGAGCTATGTGTGGTTTACACTTCACCTCGAGGCAGAGTGTGGGATAACAAGGTCGCTCGCGAATTTGCTACCACTCACATGGGCCCAGAAGCAAAAGATCTGGTGTTTATCTGTGGCCGTTATGAGGGAGTGGATGAGCGATTTTTAGAAAAGTATGTTCAAGAGTATTATTCTATTGGAGATGTGGTTCTTACAGGCGGAGAGTTAGCAGTTATGTTGATGCTTGATAGTGCTGTGAGATTTGTTCCGGGCATTTTAGGTAATAAATTATCCAGTGAGGCCGACTCATTTGAAGATGGATTCATTGAATATCCTCAATATACCAAACCTCGTGAATTTGAAGGAATGTTGGTGCCAGATGTTCTGGTCCAAGGGCATCACAAAAAGATCGTAGAGTGGCAGGGCCAAGAAAAACTTCGCATGACAAAAAAACATCGCCCTGATCTTATCAAATAGGCCAAATGGTACGTGACACCTTTCGGTGTTTCTTATATTCATGGGCCATGAAATTACCTACAGCTAGTTACATTGGACTTGTCCACGGGCCTATCAGGTCTAAGGATGGTAAAGAGATCACCACCTCGGTGACTAATCTTGATATTCACGATATTTCTCGTACTGCTCGAACTTTTGGGTTTAAGCATTATTTTCTCATTACCCCTATTAAGACCCAACAGGCCATGGTTAAAAAAATCTTAGGTTTTTGGGAAGCGGACTCTGGACTGATCTATAATCCAGACCGAAAAAATGCCTTAGCAGAGGCGGAAGTCATTGATTCAATAGAGCTGGCCATTGAAGAAATCACTAAGATTGAAGGGCAGCGTCCTTTTGTTGTGGTGACCGGTGCGAATTTTGAAAAATATGATGGAAAAGAAAAAGCGCTCCTAGAGCAGATTCGTCTTGACGGAAAACCTATGTTCTTGTTATTTGGTACAGGATGGGGATTAACTGCCTCGGTTGTTGAACAGGCCGATTTTCGGCTAGAGCCAATATTTGGCATAGCAGATGACGGATATAATCATCTGTCTGTTCGATCAGCTGTCGCAATTTATTGTGACCGGCTCGCCAGAAGCCTCTGATCCTTTAATTTTTTCCTTCCCTCTGGGCACAAGTTCGCCGAATGGAAGACAAGTCTATGTGAGGACGTTATGAATTTAGTTGATCTTGTTGAAAAACAGCATGCGAACCCAAACGTTGCGAAACTCCCTGCTTTCAGAACTGGTGACACAATTGAAGTTGCCGTTCGAATCAAAGAGGGTGAAAAAACTCGTATTCAGGTATTCCAAGGTACATGTATTGCTATGAAGCACCCTGGACAAGTTAACGGTCACTTCCGTGTTCGTAAAATGTCTGATGGTGTTGGTGTTGAACGTGTATTTCCATTCCATTCACCAGCAGTTGAAGGTGTTACGATTATCTCTAAAGGGAAATCTCGTCGCGCTAAACACAACTATCTACGTGAACGTACTGGTAAAGCAGCTCGTGTAGCTATCGATTACTCTCGTTAATCAAAAGTTTTTCCAAAAGAGGGCCCCGAAAGGGGCCTTTTTTGTTTGTGCACACTATCCTGATTTTAGAAAATTTCTTTTATTCTCTTTCTGCATGAGGTAAAAATATGAAAGAGATAAATAAAAGTTATGCAACTTTTATTTATTAGGATTTAACCTGGGTTACACCTTCTCATGATTGAACTTAAGCTTGTTCAGAATTTTCCTCAAGAAATTATCGCTGTTGATGAAGTGGGAAGAGGTCCCTTGGGTGGACCTGTTGTCATTGGAGCGGTACGTGTTTTATTTGAGTCGGCCGAAAATCTAAAAGTATTTCTTAAGTTTCTTAAATCAAAAGGTATTAAAGACTCTAAAAAACTCAGTTCTGCGGATAGGCTTAAAGTTTTGCAGAAGCTGGGCGTTTTTTTTCTCTCCTATCGAGCAAGTGGTGAAATTGAGTTTAAAGGCATTAAATTAACTTTTACCACTTGGGATATGGACCACAATATTATTGATGAAGAGAATATTTTAGGGGCCAGTCTGCGAGGGATGAAAGAGGCAGCACAGTTTCTTTCAAAGTCGAAAAAAGGCTCAACGACAATCCTAATTGATGGGCCTATGAAACTTCGTCACGGTAATAAGCTCTCTTCTTGGAATGAGATTCCTATTATTAAAGGGGATTCAAAATCTCTATTAATTGGGCTCGCCTCCATCATCGCTAAAGAAAAGCGTGATGCTTTTATGAGAGACATGCATGAAATTTATCCTCAATACGGATTTAACATTCACTTCGGATATCCCACATCGGCCCACCGTGAGGCCATCAAGCTCCATGGGCCAAGTCCCATCCATCGTAAAACCTTTAAAGGTGTGCGGGAATTCGTTACACGCCATTGAGATAGAAAAAAAAGCGTCAGAGAATTTTCATGCTAAAGGATTGCCTCTTCTTGTTTCTCCTCAGCTTTTAAGAGCTAGGGGATTAGGGCAAGTGGATGTGGCCAGGATGATAAAACAGTATGGGGGATGGGTCATCGAAGTTGGAGAAGTCAAAAGTTCCCTCGTTGGATCAGAGAGTATGTTACGGAATCAAATGAATCGATTACGAAACTCACAATATTTTTTATCTGGACTTTTTGGAGCACCATCAAGGTTTATTGAAATAGTCGGTCAATTGTTTGTTTTGCAAATATTATTAATGTTCATTACTCTAAGAGTATGAAAAAAATCGCTACATTTTTTATGGCCATGATTGTGATGGCGACACTCACTAGACCTCTACCTGCTCAAGCGGCCATGCCGGCCAAGGCCCGGGCCGTCCTGACAATTATTGGTTATGGGACTGCTGGTGGTGCTCTTTTAGGAACAGCGTCGTTAGCATTCGGAACGTCTACTCGTGCAGTGGCACAAGGGGCCTCTATTGGTTTGTATGCAGGGATTCTTTTTGGGGCCTATGTTATTTTTTCGGCCGGTAGGAATAAACAAGGCACATACGATGATAGTAATTATGATCAAGCCACTGATGTTTATGGTGAAGATTATGATGCTCAAGAAGGTGGCGGTGAGGAGGGGAGAGATCCTCAAGGAAGTTTTAACCGCTTCAGTATTTTGCAAGAAGGCCTTCATGGGCAGGCCTTTACTGGTGACTCTCAAAAAGTAAGAGGAAGCTCATTGCCCCCTCTTACTGTAAACATCATTAATTTTAATTTTTAGTTTTCGAAAGTATTTGTACGATTCGCAAAACGAGAACTGAGATTTTCAGTTTCATCGTTATCGAAATTGAAGAGTTCCGCTACATAATCGGCTTCATTAAGTGAATAAAGCTTAAAAATCTTGATAAATTCTGGCTTCACGTTTGAGAGATGAACCGATGCTTCACGGCCTTCTTTGAGAAATTTGACTGTCTCAACAAAATGGCAAATTCCAGAAGAACCTACAAAATCAATCGCACCAATATCAATTGTGATTTTGGAGTTCGGATTGTCTTTAGCAATGGTCTGTAATTGACCACGAAGCGGTCCGGAATGGTCGTAATTAAGATCACCCTGCATATGAATGAGGATATTTCCGTTGGCGTCGCGCAGAACATTGGCCTTCATACTCATTGGGTTTACTCCTTGGTGTATGCCCGGTACTGTAGATAACTCTATCACGGTATAAGAAAGGGGTTTAGAGTGGGAAAAATCATTCTCTTAAATACACCTATTGGAAATCTTGGCGATCTTACAGCTCGCGTAAGAGAGGCCTTGGAGAAGGGAGAGGTCTTTGCGGCCGAAGACACTCGGGTATTTAAAGAACTCTTAAACCATTTAGGAATTTCCCTTCAAGGTAAAAGAGTTTTTTCTTTGCATGATCAGTCTGAACCTGGGCAAGTGGAAAAACTTCTTGATCAGGCCGAGCGGGAAGATCTCTATGTGGCCTCAGAAGCTGGAAGTCCTATCGTTTCAGATCCAGCGTATCCTCTAGTGGCCGGGGCCTATAAAAGAGGGATTAAGGTAGAATCTTATTCAGGTGTTTCTTCACCTATAATGGCCTTAGAGCTTTCTGGTTTGCCTCCCATTCCTTTTCATTTTCATGGTTTTTTACCCCGAGAAAAGGGGAAAAAAATTAAAACTTTCCAAGAAACCACTGTGGGCACTCACATCTTTTTTGAGGCACCGCCAAGAGTGGAAGATACCTTAGATGATTTGGCCGAATTCAATCCTGATTTACCAGTGGTGGTTGTCAGAGAGCTTTCTAAAAAATTTGAACAAGTCCTACGTTTTAAAAGTGGGGACTGGGCAAAAGTGAAGAGTGAGGTCAATTTTAAAGGTGAATTTGTGATTCTTTTTCATCGAGATGAGGTGAAAACTATTCAGGGGCAGGAGCTCACAAATATTGCGGAAGAGATGATGGCCAGTGGCGCGACTCCTAAACAGGTGGCAAAATTACTAGGGCTTATTCTTGACCGATCTTCTAAAGATATTTACACAGAGCTTAATAAATTAAGAGGCAGTTGATGCCTTGATTGAGAATCGCCATTATTCTTAATAAAATAAATGAATGAAAGTACAAGTCCTTGGTGGCCATGGTGGATTGGCCCTTGGTTTTAACACCACCTCATTTTTAATTGATGGAAAGCTCCTTCTGGACGCAGGTGCAGTTGCGAGTACTTTAACTATTGATGAACAAGTTAACATTGATCACATTCTCATCACTCATTGCCACCTCGACCATATCAAAGATCTCGCTTTTATTTGTGATAACTGTTTTGGTATGAAAAAAGAAAGTTTTCATGTTCATACTCATATGACGGTTAAAAAAATGATTCAAGAACATTTGTTAAACGATATTGTTTGGCCAGATTTTACGAAGCTTCCCAATCGTGAACATCCGACGATGAAGATTCATAGTCTTCAGTCTGAAGTTAAAACCGTGATCGGAGATTATGGTGTCACTCCAGTAAAAGTTAATCATGCTCACGATGCAATGGGATTTATCATCGAAAAAGATGAGGTGGCCTTACTTTTTACAGGGGATACTGGGCCTACTGAAAAAATTTGGGAGCGAGGCAAAGAAATACAAAATCTAAAAGGTATTTTTACTGAAGTGAGTTTTCCAAATAAGTTACAGAACATTGCCGATCTCTCAGATCATCACACACCATGGTCCATGCATAAAGAAATGGCCAAAATGCCCAAGGATATACCCGTTATCCTGACTCACCTGAAACCGAATTTTAAAACAGAGATCTTATTAGAGCTTAAAAATTTAAAAGAGTCTCGACTTAGAGTCCTTGAGCACGATGGAATGATTTTTTCATTTTAAAAAATTATCTCACTCCGCTGCGACTGCTATCTCCACGACCTGAAGCATTTGGTTGTACGGGTGGAAGTCTAATCATGCCAGGAGCACGAGGAGGAGGGGCGGCAGTAGGCGCCTTAGGGATGGAGACACATTCTGGGGCACCGACTTCTTTACCATCTTTGATTTTCGTAGCACAGAGTTGGTAGTCGGCCGTAGATCTTGGGGCATCCACTTCAAAGTTGGTGGAGACCACACCATCAGGTAGTTTGGGCCCCGTTTTTTCTTTTTCAGTAGGCCCATCAGACTGACCTTCATCAGGAGCAAGTCTATCTTCAGTTGCTATTTTAGGTTTAGGTTCTATTTTGGGTTTTGGTAAGTTCAATTTCTCAGCACCTTTTCTTTTCCAGATTATAGTGAAACCATCTTTTTCTTGAGCTTTACCATCGAGAGTGGCCTTCACCGATATCTTAGTATCAGTTTCTTTTTCTTTTTTAACCTCTAGGGCAGGAACTTTTTCGTTATCTTTTGTAGGTTCTTCTTCCGTAGCAGGAACTTCGGCCACTAAGTTTTCAGGTTTAATCTCAATCTCAGGACAGCTCACTTCTTTTGTCCCGATCGTGGCCGTGGCACTTACTTTAAGGCCCTCTGAGGTGACAGTGTATTTTGCCTGATTTAATTTTGATTCATTCTCTTGAGACCATTTAAAAAGCACATTTTCTTCTGATTGGGGCCCAATTTTTGCACTGACAATATAAATCGCCTGAGTGGCCTTTTTCTCTTCAGGCCTTTCTTCTTCGCGAGCAGCTTCAGGAATTTGTGACGATGGTTCACGGGTCGGAATGAGCTCATAACTGAGCTTGCAATCTGCATCTCCAATGGAGGCTTGAGTTTTTGAAACAGTACATTGGGCAGATAAATTATCTTTTAAGGCGGTGGCCTTTGACTGCAATTCTTCTTCTTTGATGAGCTCAGGTCCTGTGGTGGCACCTTCGACCGCGCTTCCATCTGTATTAGTGACCTCATACTTACAGCGGTTGATTTTTGAAGGAGGGACTGTGGCCGGAGCAACATCTTCTTCAGTACATGTGGTCTTACACAACAGACCCTGGATTACGACCGCAGGAGTAACTGGAGGTGCTTCAACGACAGGAGCTGGCCCAGCAGCTTTGGAAGTGGAGACTGCTGCGACGGATGGAGTAACAACTGGAGTCACGACGATGGCAGGAGTTTTCCCTTTGTCATCCACTTCTCTGGTGTGGCCATCACAAATGGTGTCGTCTTTATTATCTTCATTGCCTTTTAAAAAGGCGATAAATAAATCTTTATAATAAAGAGAGTCCTTTTTCTTACCTTTCTTGTCTTTTTTATCAAGCAGATTATCGTGAAGTTTACTTTGAAGATTTTTAAAAAGATTAGTGTCAACTCCCTCAATCGTACATTGAGAAGTCATCTCACTGATTGTTCTCATGAGCCCATAACAAGTCTGGTGAGTTTTCACGGCATCCATATACTGTTTGTTGATCACTCCAGGAGTGTCATTGCAGATGCATGATTTATAAATAAATTTCTGAATGAATTCAAACTTTTTCGGATCACCCTCAAGATGGCCTTTCATGAAGGCCAGGCGTTGAGCTGGACTATCAGCTTTAACGTCGGTGGTGGAGAGGGCCTCTTTCATACAGTTAAGAGCAGCATCTTGTTGACCCTTAGCTCCAGCAGGAACACAGAAAAGGGTTTTATCTTGTTCATTTTTATAACCAAAGACTGCTGGGTTACAAAGAATCTCGGATGGGTCTGCACCATGCTTACAGTCAGATCCTTTATGAATATAAGCTTTATACTCTTCAGGTTCTGGCAAAGGAGCAGGAAAATGCATTCTTAAATAGGCCGGATGAATACAACCTGGTTTACCGTTACTCATAATGACGTATCGAGAAACCCATCCAGCATAAAAACATTTTCCCTCTTGAGGAGGACCTTCGATCAATTCTTTAAATTTTGAAGCATACTCTTCCCAAGATCGAACATCTTTTTGAGTAGGACCAGAAGATGATTTTTTTTTAGGTGTTGGTTTTTTTTTCTCAGGTATCGTCTTTGGAGGTTCAGCGGCATAGGCCGAGCTGATTAAAAAAGAGCGGATCTGGTTTAATATTTGGGTGTATTTTTTTATTTTTTCAGGATTTTTTTCAACGTCTAATAGGTATTCATACTCAGATTCGACGGCCACAAAATATTCCATGACTTGGATGACGATTTTATTTTTGTCACTTTCAGAGAGAGAAAGAAATTGGTCATGGTTTATATAGGGAACTCCCGCCCATGAGGGAGTGGTCTTAAATGAACTAAGGCATAAAAAGAATAAAAAAAAGGGGACTTTAAGCATAAACTCTCTTTGAACTCTTTTCGGAGGATTTGACTTCAAGCTTAAGCCATTGCCCGATAAATTTTGTCTTATTATAGGGGATGGTGCTGCAGCTCATAATTTTCCAAGACTTATAGGTTAAAAAAGCTATGTTTTTTAGAGACATCTGCCTTGGTAAAATGGCATTTTTCTTCTCAATGAGTCTTTTAAGAGAGTAAGATTAGGCTTTAAAAAGGTAGGCCCTATGGGATGGTTTCATCAGGTTAAAAACCCGAAACTTAAAAACGCTAAAAAAGTTTTGTCCAATACTCCGGTTGGATTATGGAAAAAATGTAATCAATGTCATGAGATTTTGCAGGCAGATAAGTTAGAAGAAAATTTAAGTGTATGCCCGTTATGCCATTATCATTATCGTATTTCTGCGTATGAGCGTATTGCCGTGATGACGGATGAAAATTCTTTTGAAGAAATCAGTCCTGATCTTATCTCCAATGATCCCCTACAGTTTAAAGATAAAATAACCTACATCCAACGTTTGCAAACGGCCGTGAAAGGTACTGGCCTTAAGGATTCGACGGTTTGTGGAACGGCACTCATTGAGGGAAAACCAGTGGCCCTGGCCGTCATGGATTTTCGTTTCATGGGTGGATCTATGGGAGTGGTGACTGGAGAAAAAATTGCTCTGGCCATGGATATTGGTTATGAAAAAAGAATTCCGGTGATTGTTGTTTCTTGTTCAGGCGGAGCGCGTATGCAGGAGGGGATCTTATCTCTTATGCAAATGGCAAAAACGTCGGCTTCCCGATCGAGATTAAAGTCTGTAGGCGTTCCTTATATCTCACTTCTTACTGATCCTACTACTGGCGGATGTGCCGCGAGTTTTGCGATGTTGGGTGATCTGAATATTTCTGAGCCAAAGGCCCTCATTGGTTTTGCTGGACCACGAGTGATTGAGCAATCTATCAGACAAACATTACCTGAAGGCTTTCAGCGTTCAGAGTTTTTAAAAGAGCACGGTTTTATTGATAGAATTATTCATCGTAAAGATCTCAAAAAAGAACTGAGTTTTTTTATTAAAATGTTTGGCCCTTAAATGCATCAGAATCTCTTGGATTGGCTGATTTCTCATTATGGCCAAGAGAAAATGAAACCAGGCCTTGAGCGTATAAAGAGCGCCATTGTGCCGCTCATGCCTTTTTTTGAAAAAACTAAGATTATCACCATCGCTGGAACCAATGGGAAAGGCGAAACTTCATTGTGGCTCTCGCGATATTTTAAAAATCATACTCATTGCACTTGGATTTCGCCTCACATTGAAAGAATCAATGAAAGGTTTGTTTCACAAAATGGGGAAATTGAAACTTCTGTGCTGACTGCTCTTATGACTGAGTGTCATGAAAAAGTGTTAGAGCATAAATATGAACTCAGTTTTTATGAGTTTTTGTTTTTTGTTTTTTGTACTTGGGCATCTCGGCAAGCGCCTCAATACTTATTGTTGGAGGTGGGGCTTGGCGGAAGATTAGATGCTGTAAATGTTTTTGATGCAGACTATCTTCTTTTGCCTTCGATCTCTCGGGATCATCAAGAATTTTTAGGTCATCGATATGATCAGATTCTTCTCGAAAAGCTGGCACTTTTGAGACCAAAAACACTTCTTTTAAGTTATTTGTCTCTGGATTATCTCCGCGAGAAGGCCGCTGCAGAGGTTTCTAGACTAAAAGCTCAGTGGATTGATTTAGAAGAATTAAAACGATTTCAAGATTTTGACTTCTCCGCCCGTAATCAATTCTTGGCCTATGCGGCATACAGAAACATTCAAGATCTGCCTTTTGAGAGTGAAAAGTGGCATCCTGTAAGAGAATTTTTAGAACACCGGGGTGAAGTCTGGGGGGATAACGGTGAGTGGATCTTTTTTGGTTCTCATAATCCCGATGGACTAAGAAAACTTATTCAATTTTTACATTCTGGGAACTATAATTTTACAAGGCCACCATTTGATGCCGTCATTATTGCTTTTTCCAAGAGAAGTGAAAAAGATCTGAGAGTCATGCTCAAAATGGTTCGTGAGTCCGGACTAGGGAAAATTGTTATCACTTCATTTGATCACCCTAAGTCCGTTTCTCTCAAAGTAATAGAAAGCTTGGCCAGTCAAGAAGGACTAGAATTTGTTAAAGATATTGGGCCTATTGTTCAGAAGAACAACCACCGTTTGTTGGTCGCTGGCTCTTATTATTTTATTGGCCACTTTCAAGAGCGTTTTGGCCGCAGGTGATAAAGCACAACTTGAGGTAGGCGATAAACTTTCTGTCTTTTCTGATAAGGCCTACAGAAAAAATAACGGTCGTTATTTTGAAGCTGTCGGTAATGTGATCATTATCAGCAAACAAGATACGGTTTATGGGGAGCTTGCCACTCTTGATCAAGACACCATGATGGTCAAGCTTGAGGGTAACGTACGTCTTATTACTAAAGACATGACGCTTTATGGATCGAGAGTGGATTATAATATTACCACTGGTGAAGCTGTTGTTAAAAACGCTCGAATACTAACCAGTCAGTTTAACCTTGTGGCCGATGAGCTTATACGTGTTTCTGCATCAGAGTACCTTGCCAAGAATGCAGAATTCTCAACTTGTAAGGACTGTACCGAGTCTTGGTCCATTTATGGAAAAAATATCCGGCTAGTTGTGGGTAAATACATCCAGATTAAACATGGCCTGGCCAAAATTAAAGGTGTGAACGTTCTTTATGTTCCTTATCTTGTGCTTCCGATTTTAAGTGAACGTAAGACAGGATTATTATTTCCGCGTCTATCCAGTCGGTTAAGTGAGGGGATGTCTTTTGAGCAGCCTTTTTTCTGGGCCATCGATGATTCAAAAGATATGACGATTAGCCCAACTTATTGGGCCACACGAGGTTATGGATCTGATCTTCAATACCGTCAAAGATTTACTGACAAGAACTGGGTTGAATTTAATGGTCGAGGGGTCAACGACACCATTTATGAACCAGGAAGATCAAATCAAGAGAAATCGGGAGATGAATTCTTTCGATATTTTACTGAGATCGAAACTCATCAACAGTGGAGTCCTAACTTTAGTATGCATGAGAGGTATACAGGTACAAGAGATCTTGATTTTGTCCGAGATTATCCACAATTCACTGACACAAAAGTTTTAGGTAGTGATATTGGTTTTACAGGATTTGCTAACTTGCGCCAGGATATTTTTAGTTTAGGCGTAGAATCTCAGTATTCAAGAAATCAACTTTTTTCTGACTCTATTGGTTTTGACCGAACTTATGTGCAGACCATGCCACGAGTCACTCTTTCTTCAACTCCTTATTCGATCATCCAGTCCACAGTTCCCATGTTCCAGCATGTGTTTATTGGTTTAGATAGTTCCTATACACGATTTGCCCAGGTCGATAAAGTTGAAACGCCATTTTTAAGAAATGCGAATCGATTTTCTTCTCAGCCCTACATTAACTGGCATTTTTTAACTTTGGGGCCAGTAAATTTAAAAAGTAGATTCACCCTAGATCAGCAGGCCTATCAGTTTGATGACCATAGGGAGGCAAGTTTTGGTAAGAATGCAGGTCTCTTTCAGAACGAAGTGAGTTTTACGTTAGATAAAATATTTGGTTTGGCCTATGATGAAAATGTTCCATTAAAGTATCTCTCTAATAAAGATCTTCAACGTATTCAGAATACAAAAGACAAAAAAAGTCTGACTCCGCTACAGAAAATACAAAAAGAAAATCGATTAGTGGGAAAAGTTCCAAAGTTTGAAGCGGAACTCGCTCAAGATACATTTATGCAGCAGCGGAGCAGTTACCGTCATTCTCAAGAATATAAATTTATCCATCGTTTTATTTCATCTGAAAATGAGTTTGGTAACCGCCGTTTTGGGGATCAACTAAAGACATTTGATGGCTGGTTTGATTATGAAGATTCTGTGAGATCCCTTGAACAAACATTTGGTTCTAGTGCCACAAGAACGATGATTTCTCCTGAAAACACCGTTGAGTTTCAGTGGAATAATGCTTTGATTAAAAAAACGCCGAAATTGTTAAATTATCTCACGGACGAAAAATACTTAAGAGATAACTTTTCTTATCAGACGATGGGTTATTTCAATGTGTCTCAAGGTTATTTTGTTGATTCCGAAGATGTTAAGGATTATCGACAGAAATTAACCCGGCTTGGAATATCAACGGGATACTCAGCGGGCCTTTGGTCTGTGACGGCAGGGGAAAACTATTTTCATTATGAAAATGAAAACATTTTTAACATCAGTGCGACAAGACGATTTGAGTCACTGAATGTGTTTACTAATTATAATTACAATTCATTCCAGAACTCTCCTTTGAGTACAATCTCTTTGGGTGCTCAATTTAGACCTACTGATGTGTTGGGTCTTGCGATGGTTAAGGATATGGATCTTAATGCCAATAAGAATATGAGAACAATTTATTCCATCGACATTATGCCAAATAACAATTGTTGGATCTTAAATTTAAATTATCGAGAAAGTTTGGTGGATTCACGAACTTCATTTGAGATTATTTTTAACTTCGGTGATGGTGCTTTTGAGCGCTACCGGGCAGACTATTTTGCTGTGAGACGTTTATGAAGACAGCTCTCTTCATCGATTTTGATGATAGTTTTTCTTATAATATCATTCAAGAATTAATGGAGCTAGGGATCAAAGTTAAGGCCATACATTGGAAAGATTTTGAATCTCGTCCGACTGAAGATTTATTAGTTTTAGGGCCCGGGCCTGGGCATCCTGATGATTATCAAAATATTTATCCTCTCGTGCAAGAGTGGCTTGATCAAAAAAGGCCATTTTTTGGTGTCTGTTTGGGGCATCAGATTTTTTGGAGATTGCAGGGAGAAGAGATCATTCGTTCTAAAACACCACTTCATGGTCAGAAAATTTTATTAAATTTAGATAAGATGTGGAGGAGTTGGCTGAACTTATCGGGTAAAGTATTTGTCCAAAGGTATAATTCATTATGTGTTCCTGCTCAGGCAACTCTTAGGAATCCTTACATTGAAAATTTTATTCAAGACGATGAAGTTCTCATCAGTAAGGGGTCACATTTTATAACATACCAGTTTCATCCAGAATCTTTGGGAACTAGTTACCGCAAGTCCTTTTTTATGCCGATTCTCAGAGTTATTGTATAATTCTTAGATGAATTCTCTTCTTATCCATGGTGTTTACGATCTACCCACATTTCAAACTCTTTCTCAGATTGGGATTGCTCAATTTGGTTTTGATATGCGAGGAAGAAGCCGCAACTTTATTCCTTTTAAAGATTTAAATTTTTTGCTTTCAAGATTGATTGTGCCTAGAGCATTTCTTATTTTTGAAGATGATAAAAAAGAGACCATTTTTTCTTTTTTAAATATACTCAAAGATGCACCCATCAAACTGATCTTAGAGTTTCGAGATAATCAGGATGCTCAATTTTACCAATCCATTGATCATGATTTTGTCTGGATGTACCGCCCTGGGAGTGATTGGAAAAAAATTCTGAGTTGTGAAAAGCTTGTTGGTATTATTTTACCTTATCAGTGGCGTGAACATTATCAAGACATGTCCCTGTTGTGGGAAACAATTGAGAAAAGAAATCTTGAAGTTTTTATTCATGCAGAGAATTTAGAAGAGGCCATTTCTATCCCTCATGCACAAGATATAAAATTGAGCATTGATCTTACTCTTGAGGTTGAAAAAGGTTTCCGAGACGTTGATCAAGATTTACTAAAAAAATCACCTCTGTGGAGTAACTATCATGAGAATTTTACTCGCCAATGATGATGGAGTTCACGCTCCAGGCATTCGTGGCCTTTATAATGAATTAAGTCCTCATCATCAAACCTATATCATTGCACCATTAGAAGAGCGCTCTACTACTGGCCATAGTTTAAGTTTAGATAGGCCTCTGCGACTTGAGAAGTTTGATGAAACTATTTACGGTTGTTCTGGGTATCCCGCTGATTGTATCTTGATGGGCCTTGGGCATTTAATGAAAAATAACCGTCCTGATGTTGTCGTTTCTGGGATTAATCGAGGTGCAAATCTAGGGCAAGATTTATATTATTCAGGCACAGTGGCAGCTGCTAGAGAGGCCGCTTTTCATGGAGTACCTGCCTTGGCCGTGAGTTTAGTTTTTGATCGAGTTAACGAAGAGCATCGTTATCATACAGCAGCACAATTTATTAAATGGTGCCTTGAATTTGAGCTACACAAGGCCTGTCCACCCATGACACTTCTGAATATTAACGTGCCAAATGTTGAATTCTCAAAACTTCAGGGCGCTAAATTAACTGAAGTAGGATTTAGGCGTTATTCAGAGGAAATCCATGCTAGAATTGATTCTAGAAATAGAGATTATTTTTGGATAGCAGGCCTATACGAGGGATTTGATTCAAATCCCGACTCCGATTGTCATGCCCTCAATGAGGGAAAGGTTGCTATTACACCCCATGCTTTGGTGGATCGGTATGAACGTGATTATACCAAGCTTCGCCAAGTGATTGAGAGATTGAATGCTAAACTTTTTGCTTAATTCAGTTCTGGCCCTCTTTTTATTGACCTCATGTTCCTCCATGAAAAGTGGTCAATACGTTTATGTCGAAAGACAATATCATGTAAAAAAAGTTGCAAAAAAATATGGTGTGACTCTAGAAGAACTTAAATTTGCTAATCCTGACAAAAATTTTAATGGTAACGAGTGGATTTTTGTTCCAACGAAAGTGGGAGTGGCCTATCTCTTAAGAGATACCATTGTTGTAGAAGATTACGCCTCTTTAGGTACCGGCCGTTTTTTATGGCCAGTTCCAGGTCATTACCGAGTCTCTTCACAGTTTGGTCCAAGAGGCCGCCGTCACCATGACGGGATTGATGTTCCAGCTCCTCGTGGCACACCTATCATTTCAGTTGATGAAGGAGTGGTGATTTATTCAGATAATGGAATTCGTGGTTATGGAAATATGATCGTGATTGCTCATGGCGAAGAGATCTTTACGGTTTATGCGCACAATAGAAAAAACAAAGTTTCTAAGGGTGATCGGGTTCATAAGGGAGATGTGATCGCTGAAGTAGGCAACACAGGAAGATCCACAGGACCACATCTTCATTTTGAAATTCGCTACAAAAACAAGGTGCGAAATCCAGCTCAATTCTTATCTAAAAAATCTGATAACTAAGATTTTTTTCCAAACTTGTCTAAAAGTTTTAGATACATAATGGCAGTATTTTTTGCATCTTCTAGGGCAGTGTGAGCAACCGCCCCCATGCCTAGATGGTTCATAAGATTTGTTCCAGAGTCCATGCCTTGCGGCAATAGCCCGAGATCAATGAGTCCATAACCCAAACCTGATAGATCAAGGTTTCGGTGATGGAAATACTTGCGCATAAACTCCCACCCTAGATCTCGAGTGAGGAATGGCAAATCAATGGCCGTCATAGACTTACCAAAAAGCACAATTTTTTGATTATTAAAGTACTGACGAACTTCTGGGCCCTCGAGATACTTTACTAAAAATTCTTTAAACTCTGAATGCATGAGGCCCTCATGATGGGCCTTTCGGATGATCTTTTCATTGTGCTCACGTACCCAAGGATCAAGACTTGTTTTGAGATCTTCAAATGATGGGCAGTGAATATAAACGGAGCGAGCAAGGGATTCTTCTAAACGCTTAAACTGCGTATCAAAAGGAATCATGGCAAATTCAATGATCTGACAATCTTCTGCAAGGCCAGTGGCCTCAATATCAATGCTCAAATATTTCATGAAAACTCCTTATGATCTATTCTAGAAGTGGACATGAGAGGTAGGCAATTGAAAACAGGGGATGGAGGCATCCCCTGTACGAATTTTTTATTGGATAGTAGCAGTCATCGGGCAATGATCAGAAACGCCTTCATAACTAATACCAAGCTCAGAGGCAGGAACTTGACGGCAAGAAACAAGCTCACAATGTCCATGAACATTGGCCTGAGTTTGTTTTTTCATAAGTCCTGGTGTCACGATCACATGATCGAGAAGGGAAGGAGTTTCAATTCCATCATCAGAGCCTCCCCACCAGTAAGCAGAACACTGTAAAGATTGGGCCAAATCGATCATCGATAGGTCTTTAACAACTTTTGTAAGCGCTTTGTAGTCGCGACCTTTATTGAGGTACTCAGTTGTATTAAGGTCACCAGCGATGAAAAAATCTACTACACCAGTTTTTGACTTAAGCTCAATAACAGTTTGTTTAAGAAGTTCATACTGCTTAAGTCTTTTTGACATAGCTTCAGGATTTGAGCCTGATTTTAAATGAGCAGTCATGCCATAGAAGCGCTGATTTGAAGCTTTCACTTTGAATAAACCAATCGCAAGTGGTCTAGAACCTGCATCACATGTGCCTTGGCCACCAGGCTCAGACATTGCGAGATCTTCATTAAAAGTAAGAAGCTCAACGTTTTTTGTATTATAGAGGAAACCAAGACGTTGTCCGTGAGCTCCACCGCAAGTAGAAAGAGCGACTTCGTAACCTGGAAGATTTTTGGCCACGAAATTTTCAAATTCTTTTGTATTATTAATCTCTTCAACACTCAAAACATCAACATTAAGGTCAGTGATGATGGTTTTAAGAGCTGGTTTGTTGGTGCTAATTTTATATCGTTCATCATAATCGAAATTTCTGATGTTGTAGGCGCCCACCGTAAGAGCAAAGGCCTGTGCAGATGTTAATAAGAAGAGGATGGAAAGAAGACGAGTCATCATAGTTTCACCTTTTCTGGTATAAGGAGCTTTAACTTAGAGTATTAGCTACGCTTATGGTTTTGAGTGCCCAGACAATACAGAAAAATGTTTCAAATCGCCAATCTTTTTATTTTGTTACGGGTGTAAACTTATGACGTTGCGCGCTTTGTCTTACCTTCTGACGCGCGCAATGTTTTTGTTTGACTTTGCTTGTCGTTAATGATTTTAAGCTGATGAGGAAAATTCTAAATCCGGGGGGATAGATGAATAAGAATCTAAGATTTTTGAGTGCCGCATTGCTTTTATTCGCAGCAACCAATGTCATGAGTCAAGAGGTTGATAAAATCGACTACTTGACCATCTCCAAAGTGGAATTTAGAGAAATTACCGTTGATGTGCTTAATCAAGAAAAATCAGAACTCCTTCAAGTTAAAAACATCCCAGAAGAACCAAAAAAAGATGCGATTGAAGAGGTCGGTAAAGTTATAAAAGTGGCCCGAGATTTAGTGGCCTTGGGGGAAGATGTTTATAAACTCGTCACCAAAGGCCGTCCATCGGCCATTACGAAGTCTGCTCCAATAAGTGTTATTCCTATCGTTGATGGCCAGCCGGTTGATCTTTTCAATACAGAAAATTGGAAAGAACCTATTAAAAAAACCTATGAAATTAATTATTTCAATATTTATAAATTTAACGTCGTGAAGTTCCGATTTTCAGTTCTTTTTTCTTACGGCGGAACTTATGATGGAAAAGGTGCCTATATAACGGCCGCTCAAATTATTCCTGATCAGGTTCATGCTTTATTTGGTTATGATTTTTCTGCCACGATGAAGTTAGGTGGAATCCAGAATAATGGTACAAAGGCCAACCGTATAGCGGGAGCGACGTTACTTATGGAGCATACTGTAAATACTTTGGTTAAGGCCGATGTGGTTGTGAATAGTTTTTTCATCACTGGAAAGGGTGAAGTTAAAAAATATTAAAGATAAGATATTTCGATAACGCCATCAGGTTGGCGCTGGAGAAAAATTTCCAGCGTCAACTCGCAAGTTAACCAGCCATTTTGAATCCCGCATTTTTTGCAGACACCCTTTCCATCACAGGAAGAGGCAATGGGGATTTTTTTATCTCTTAACCAATCTAAGAGTAAAAGTTTTTTTTCATGTTCTAAATATGAGAGAAATAGGGAATGACCTGAAGCCATTCCTTTAATCTCTATTTGCACAAAAATGTTCCGGAATTTCTATCATCAATAATAAAACGGTTTTGTTCTCCAAACGAAGTGTAGGCCCATACGTTGCCTAGGGCATCGGCGTTGTAGATGGGAAGATTGAGTTTTAATAAATTATCAATCTGAGACTGAGTACTACGCAAAGATTCAATGACTAACCGTACAGGATCGGACAAAAAAAGGTGTCGTGAGTGTTTGATGAGTTTATCAACTTCAAAAGTTGATTTTGTTTCATGGAGACCATACTTAAAGATATGAAAAAGATGCTGTCCGGGATCACGGCTGCTTGTTGAAAAAGTCCAGATTTTGTTATGTTGATTATCTAGGGAACAAACGGCCGAACTTCTCACCTTTGAGCTTCCTTGAAAGATGGGCAGTTCTTTAAAAGGAAGGATCTCCTCAATTTTGAGTGAAGATGAAGACAAAAAGCTCATATGAGGTTTGGCCATTCCAAAAATGTTGCTAGATGGACTTGTTTTATCGATAAGAAATATGGAATTCTCATAGAGGTTAAAGTCATAGTTACAGTTGCCCTTAACACCTTTGATATCAAAAGGGGTTAAATCTGTTTTTACGTTGATAAACTGAGAGGACTCTGCCAAACGATAGTGCCTAATAACTTCGCTATATCGCAAAAAAGGCACACTCTCATTTTCTTTCAAAACTTCATTGCCTCTGATGAAATAGGCCGAGAGGACGGGATCATTTTTCATCGACTTGTAGACCCCACCCAAAAAGCCTTCAAGATCTTTGTCGGCCCTAAGACTGCCTTTAAGATGGCCTTCCAGTATTTTGGCATAAAATTCAAGTTTTGTTGTTTTACCAAATTTTTTCAGAATCCATTCAATAGCATAGAGATAGGGATACTGATCTTTTGATTTATCTGAATAAAAATCAAAATAAAAGGTCTGATCCTTGTAGTGGAAAAGAGTTTGAAGTCTTGAATTCGGGGAAGATTGATCCGGTCGTATAGAGAACTGAATAAGGCTCCATAAAGCAAAATGATCAAAAAAATCAAGTCCCTTAAGTTGAGGATGATCCACCATCTTCTGAAAACTCTCTTGGGCATAACGATTGGTACCTACCAGTTGAAGCTGGACTTTTTTCTCCAGTGAACAGTAGGTCTCCCTGACGGGAATGTTCTTTTTATAAAGTTCGGAATCAATGATTGGAGAGTCAATCGTTCCGATAAAAAACGAACAACTAGATAATAATAAAAGAAGGAAAAAACTATTCATCATCCATATCCAAAGTAATGTCTGGGGAAGAGTGCGTCTGAGAGAGCTGAAATTTTTCTTGAAGATCTAAGTTTAGATCTGTGTTGAAGATTTTTTGTGTACGGGCCTTAATAAGGGCCACCAGAAACACACCATTTGAAACAGGGGCCGCATGAAAAGAGATGATTTCAAATCCGGAAGTCAGGATCCCTTGCATGATTTTATCAAACTCCCGTTCCCTATAACCGGACTTCCGTTGGGTCGGTTCGGGAATATAATAGGTAAATGTTTTAGTGAGTGAGAAAGAAGTGACCTTCTTAGAAATGGGCCTGCCCATGCGTATTACTCCAGTATTCTTTTGGTTTCCATGCCTTATCAGTTTTGATTCTACTATCGTAAGCTAAGATTCGGCAAATGATAGAGTCCAAGCTCGTCGAGTTTAAATAAGATCGCTTGGAAAAGATTTCCTACCGATATTTTTCTTTGTCCTGAAAAAAGATTGGGTATAATGAATGTAAGATGTGACAGGATGTCACTCTCGTAGGCAGGATGCCGAAAAAGAAGGGAGCCAAGCAGGGGCTCCCTTTTTTTATGTACTCAGTCTTAAATTGTTAATAATACTGCCTAAAAATTCACGATATTTTGGGCTTCCTTACACTATTTTCTAAAAAGTTTTTCCGCTCGAAGAATAAATCCAGCTACTTTTTCGTTTATATCAAGTCCCGCTTCTTTTCTAGAGTAAGTTCCCATGGAATGTCGAAGAAGGTGAGTGCCAGGAGTCGTCTTCGTACCCAGATAGAATCAGTGTTTTATTTCATTTCATTCTTTCCGGATCATTTGATAACGAAGCATTTTTCTTGATCTCTCTTAATCAAATCTGGTGCGAAGTTTTTAGAAAATAAAATGATGGGAGGGGGAGTTGTGTAATTGATAACACCTTATTTAAAGTCATTTGTAAAAAAACTTTCTCAAAAAAAAGCCGAGCAACTTGGCCCGGCCTGGATCGTATTTCTTAAGTCATGTTTTCAGAGTTCAGACTAAAGCCTAGGGTTATAAACTTTATTCTTTGAGTTTTGCGACACATTTTACCCAGTGTTCATCTACAACAGGGGGCCATCTTTCCGGAGCAAACGCGTATGGTTGACCATTTTCTCTAACACCCCAGTAAACACTTATTCCCATATGAGGAAGGACTGCTTCAACTTTACCAACTCTTGCATCTTTCCACTCATCCTCTCTAGGCAATCTCCAACCAGAAATTCCCCTGATACCGATCCATTCTGCAAGATTTTGTCCTTTGCATTCGGCCATGGCGCCTGAGAAGCTAGACGTTGCATATCTGCTGGCATCGACCCAAAGAAGATTAGAGGTGGTATCTAACCACATTTCCCATGGCTGATGAAGGGTATTCAACCTACGGACAAGTTTCCAATCCCAGCGAGTTGACTCTGAAACATCTGAACAATCCTTAATCATTTCAATTATCGATCCTGAGTAACCGCAATAATATTTTGGAGGTTTTGGTGTAGGGGCTGGCACTGGTGCAGGAAGCACTGCAAGTTGATCAATCAAATCCTGGTTACTATTAATTGCTAAAAGTTCAGCAGTTAACTTCCTTGATCTTTGTGAATTTGTATCACCGATAGTTCTGCGAATGGCATAAATCGCTTCATGCAAATAAAGAGAAGCTTTATTCAAATTATCAAGCTCATCATAGATCTCTTGAGAGATGAGAACCTCACCATCTTCTGTGTAATTTGCCAGCTGTTCAAACTTGCAGCCCTTCTTTGCAATGACTGGGAAAGCATCATCAGTTGGTAGAACTTCGTTCCCTTCTTTGATGAAGACTATGTTTGCTTTAACTTGGGAAATCTCCTTTTGAAGTTTGTCCAGATAGTTGACGTGTTTAACAAGCTTAAGCTGAGCGAGCTGAATTAAAACATCAATGTCAAGTGGAGTGGCTGCGTAAATCTTTTGGTACCGTTCACGCCCTTCATAGATGTCCAGAGTTTCAGCACTTGTGATTGATTCATTAGCATCTCTACATACGACGGAGACTCCACCATTGCCACCCTTGTCATTGGCGAAGACCAGAGTCGATAAGACTACAAGCAAGGCAGTTAAAAGCTTCTTCATTGGTTATTCCTTGTTAGTTTCGTTAAAGGTATGAGTTGAATGGCCATTCGGTAAACTTCGGTCATGTCGGATTTGTCTTGTACCATATCTAAGAATTCATCTTGAAACTTGCGGATGAGAGCCTTGGCCTCTTTCATGCGGTTTGGATCAAAGGCGAAGGTTACCCAGGTAAAGTCCCGCTCATCTACGGTCAGGGTATCTAGGCAGTTGTGGGCGAGATCTAAGGTTTCATGATGGGACTTTCTCATGGACAGGTTCGCTACATCGTCAGGGGTTCGGTACTTGGAGCTTGCCCGCTTTATGGCACCCTTTTCATCATAAATAATAAGGCCTAGGCGCTCCATGCGGGAAAGAGCATCGGTAACTTTTTTAATCGAGAGACCTAGACGTTCAGCAATCCAAAAGACATCGCTTTTAAAGTTTTTAGTTTTAATGAGATTGAGAATGGCGAAATGTTGCCATTCTCCCACGATACTAAATTGATCACTAGTGATCTTGACGTAATTAGCTTCATCCGTCATTTTAGTCTTTTTTTCCAGAAACTTACCAAGAACCTGAGCACGCTCTTGAGGGTCAAGCAGGAGATTGTCTGCGATCTGAGCTGCCATCTTTTCAGAGACATTTCTTTTACCAAGCATCACCAGGCTTAAAGTTCCCGGAGTCACGCCTACTTTTTTGGCGAAGCTTCGGATTGAATAACTTGAATTTTTGGACTTCAACTCTGTGTAGCGTGAGTGAAGGATCTTTTGGATCTTGGTCTGCTGATTCATGAGCCATGGAGTAACAAAAGCATCATCGTATTAGCAAGTTTTAAAGATACAAAGTGTATCCAAGGCTAGATACAGAGAAAAGTAATATATGAATTTTATGAAACATAGGAACATTTGAAGTGAAGGTGGAACAGTAATTACTAGCTAATAATTTTAAGAAACGTCGTGGTTGGATATCTTTGGCCTAAATATACAGTGCGCCTAGAGAAGCGTACTTTAATAAACCGAGGGTGAAAGTCCCTACCTAGAGGAAGGCGAGTGATCGCATTACATAAGTACTACCCAGTACACTAGGAATCGAGCTTTGGGCCAATGGAGGTAACAACATGGGTTAAGCGTAAGCAGAGAGACAGTAGGCCGCCAAAGCGATTGAGCCCCGCTATAAGGCAAACTATGGTCGATGACAGTTTTGTATTCCTGGAAATCAATAATCTCTGATAGCGAAATGGGTTGTGAGCTATCGAGATGGCCATCGGGGTCTTAGAGCGCGGCATGCTGTTAAGGTTTAAGTATGAACTAGGGAGATCCTAATACTTCTCCATGAAGAGAGTATCGCTCGACAAGCTTAATAAGCAAGGATTGCGAGATGAGTATCAGGGAGTCGGCCGGGCCGTATTATCTATGAAGCGAGTAACGACCGTGGAGAAAAGGGCCCTGGGCAATAGTGCCCTTTGAGAGGAAACATGAAAACAAAATGCCACAAGCATGGAAACAAAATTAAGAAGGATAACAAAACTCTCTCGTGAGAATTCAAAAATGGAGTTCTGTGGATTAATCCAACACTTCAATAAAGAAAACCTCATGAGATGCTTTCACGAGCTGGATGGAAAGAAGGCAGTGGGAATAGACAAAGTAAGTAAGGAAGAATATTCAGTCGATCTCGAGAAGAATATTGAAAACCTAATCGCGAGGATGAAAACCTTAAAATATTATCCGGCACCAGTTAGGGAGGTTTTAATCCCAAAGGGAAACGGAAAGTATCGGCCTCTCGGCATTAGCAATATTGAAGATAAAATTTTTCAGTCAATGTACGCTAAAATTCTAAGTGCTATCTATGAACCTCTCTTCATTGAAGAGTCCTTTGGTTTTAGGCCTGGAAGAAGCTGCCACGACGCCATGAAATCACTCTATAAATATTTAAATGAAATGATTGAAGGCGTAGTGATTGATATTGATCTAAGTAATTTCTTCGGCACTATTAATCACCGAAAGCTAATCCAGATTCTCGAAATGAAAATCCAGGACAAAACTTTTATCAGATACATTGTGCGAATGTTGCGTGCGGGAGTTCTTGCAAAGGGGGAGCTCAGGAAAGACGACAACGGATCTCCACAAGGATCAATCTGTTCACCTATCCTAGCAAATATTTTTGCTCATTATTGCATTGATCAATGGGTCAAGCATGAAATCCCGAGGTATCTTCACGGAAACATCCACATTGTGAGATATGCGGATGACACTGTCATCATTGCTATACCCATCACGCTTGAGTTTTCAGGTTCCTAAAACTTCAAAATTGTCAGTCAAAAGCGTCGCAAGTTCACTGCGGTATTTTCTGATGTAGCGAA
>Ga0247843_1001062_pt1 | contig 59587 bp, 56 predicted proteins | sample LaCruzMarch2017__FD_192420 | JGI IMG/M metagenome (GOLD analysis project Ga0247843, IMG submission 192420) | Freshwater microbial communities from meromictic Lake La Cruz, Castile-La Mancha, Spain - LaCruzMarch2017_8m | ecosystem: Environmental > Aquatic > Freshwater > Lake | place: Spain...
AGAGGCAAAGGCCAAGTCGAGAAATTGATTCAAAATCTAAAAACAAAAGTTGATTCATTGGAACGATCAGCTTAAGAAACCAAAGTCCGCCGAATCAAAGCCTAACGGCTTTCGGGGCAAGCTCTTTCGGTCTGAAGTTTCTCAAAGTCAGAAAGTAACTCTAAAAAAACTGGAAGATCCTTGGGGCCATAAAGCTCAATGCCAAAATCGAGCACGAGGCCAGACTTTTTTTCCAGCTCCAGGCGTCGATCCAGCGCACGCAAATATTGGCCCAGCACGTTCCCGATTTCCACATCCAATGTGAGCTCATTCCGCTGGCTATCAAACTCAGAATAAATTGTAACCACGATCCGGGAGATAACATTCTTTCGCGCGATCAATTCTGCTTTCTGAGTTGTCAATGCTTGCCAAAACAGAGGCAGCTTGCTGCGGAAATTTTCTCCCGGAAGCTGAGGAACATTGTTATCAACTTCCACGACAATTCCTGCTGCTGCCAAATCCTTAACAATCTGTGGGCGAAGATCTTCCGGAGCTGGAGTGGGTCCTGGAGTTGGGGAAGGCGTGGGACCAGGTGGCGGTGTTGGAGTCGGTGTCGGCAAAGTCACCACCGGAGGCGCAGAAAAGTCACCGCTGCATTTCCACTTTTTGAATTCCTCGCCTCGAGCACGCCAATGGCAGCTTTCATGGGCAGTCTCGTTCTTTAAGAAATCACAATGGTCTTTCAGACTCTGCATGCGCTGAACTTTTGGATCTGCAGTTGTGCAGCTCCGATTGAGGCGGGAATCCCAGCCGTAAGCTGCAAAGAAAGGAATATTTGTTGGCTCAAAGTCATCGCCACAATTGCTTTTATAAGTTGCAGCTCGAAGAGTCCCAGCACAGTCATCATTCTTAAGTTCATCTTGCAGAGACAAGCAGTATTCGAATTTTTTTGGAAAGTTGAAAGGGCCAGCTTCACAGCGCTGTCCATTAATCGACAATTTGAGATGATAGCGAAAGTCGCCAGTTTCCGGCCATCTTTGCTCGGGAGAGGGCTTCGAAGGGTTATTCGGATCCTGAGGTGCTGGGCCTTTGCCTCCTCCAGAATCAGAATTCGAACAGCCGATTGTAAAAGCCATTGCTAAAATAAGCGAGTGCTTAAAAAATGAAATCGAATGCTTCATCGAATCGGCCCCTTTGTAAAAGCTTAAAGCTAGATCGATTCGGACTCCAAAGTCATCCTTGCTGCTCTGTAGCTTAATTATTTCTTATTGAGAAAGAGGTCCTTTTGCTTTTTTGCCTACTTTAAAAGAGCCAAGTGAACATACTTTAGATAGCGCAGTTCCCGGCAGGAGTGAGGATAAGGGTGATCGGGGCCTTGTCCTGAGACCCGAAGTATTTGGCCCGTTCGACGCGCTGTCGAGAGTGCTTCATCAATAATCTCAAAAAAATCATCGAAGGAAACATGGCTCGAGCAAGAGCTGAGTGAAAGTTCGCCGCCAGCTTTTACTCGGCCCGCGGCCGCAGCAAAAAGCGTGATGTACTTATTTTTCGCCGTTTCACGTTGATCCTCCGAGTGACTCATTGAAGGCGGGTCAACAATGATATGATCCCAAGTTTCGGCAGCCCCACCCAAATATTCGAATACATCGACGCAAAGTCCGGTGTGATTCTGTTTCTGAAGTCCGTTGAGCGCCCAATTTTCTTGGGCCATTTCAATGGCTCCGGCTGAGATATCAAGACTCGCTACTTTTTCGGCGCCGCCCATCCCTGCATAAACTGAAAAACCTCCGGAATAACTAAACAGATTCAGCACGGACTTTCCCGCGCTCGATCTTCGCACATAATCGCGGTTGTCTCTCTGATCCAAAAAAAAGCCGGTTTTTTGACCTTTCTCCAAATTCACACGGAAGGAAACCCCATTTTCTTGGATAGTGATTTCTGAGCCCGAGGGCACACCAGCGAGTTGAACGATTGTGCGATCTGTGCTTCGCCGAGTTTTTTCAATCACGGATTTCACAGGAGTGCTGGCAAGCAGCCACCGCGCCACCTGTTCTTTATCCCAAAATTCGCCGGGGCCTTCGCCATCAAACTGGAGGACGGCCACGCTGTCATAGATATCACAGACAAGTCCTGGCAACAGATCGCCCTCGCCATTGAAAAGGCGAAAGGCATTTGTTTTGTCTGTCTGGACTCCTTTTCTGAGGGCAAGAGCTCTTAAAAATCTTTGCTCAAAAAATGTAGCATTGGGAGGAGCACTGGCTGTGCTTAAGATTCGCAAACAAAGCGGCCCATGGGGATCATAAATTGCCCAAGCCAATTCCTCACCTTTGGCATCAAAGACTTGGGCCAATTGAGCGCGGTCCACATTTCCAGGCGCCTGAACGGCTTCTTTAAAAACCCAAGGGTGACCTCTTAGAATGGATCTGCGGAGGTTGCGTGTTAGCCTGACTTTCAGTCGCGCCATCGGATTTTGCTCCTTGAAGTAGACCTAGTTAGTCGATTGAAGGCCCTTCTGTCCAAAGCAAAAGTCAGAATTTGGACTTTTATTGTCTGGTTCCTGCTTACTGCTGCAACAACTTTTCTGTTTTTGTTTTCCAGGATTGTCCAGACCAAAGCCAATCCGGAAGATCTGGCTGATGTTCAACATCAAGACTATCGAAGGCCCGATTTTCCTGGATCAAACGAGAGCCTTCATTGAAATCTAGAAAGTATTCTTTTTGCTGAACGAGTCTTTCTGAAACGACTGTGATTGTGTTCGGAATAAAGATGGTGAGGCTACCATACAGGTCGTCTCTCCATTGTGAATTAGGTAGTTCGCCCTCGCCTACGTGAAGCGTACCACCCGCGGTTCCTTGAAGCTCAGAACCAAGAAATTTTACTCTGCATGTTCGACTGAGAAGATTCACAAAAATTTCACAGGCACTTGCGCAGTCGGGTCCTATCCAAGCGATCTTTGCGCTTTCATTTTTTGAAGAATCGAAAATCGGGGTGGTCATAGGCTGAAGGTTGCCGCCCGAAACAAATGGCAAATAGGCCTCTTTGAGGTCAATTGCTCGATAAAGGCCCGATAGCAAAAGCTGAAGTGAATATTCTGGAGCCGAAGTGCCAAGCCAGTCTTCCCCCAGGGAAAGTTTTGAAAGTACTTCTGATAAATGCCGAGTTCTGCGACCGCTGGTCAGTAAGCCCGGCAAAATTTGATTAGCTTCTGCGAAGAGCCTTGCAGCTTTCATTGCTAAGGCGGGGTCTCCCCCGGAATTCCATCGAAGATCCAAGACAATCGGCATTGAACTCTGATTGCAGGCCTTTAGAAAATCATGAATGGGACCTTCAAAAGGCAAGTTCTGACCTTTCGGTCCACGCCATTTTGGGGCAGAGAAAGTCAAAAGCTGAAGATAGCACCTTTTTTGACTTTCAAATTCATACTGTCCCATTCGCAAACCGGGCCGCCCGTTTTCATCACGAAAAACGACCAGTTCCAGTTCAGACATTGGCTTTCGAACAGAGTAGCCTTCAATTCTTTCGTCCAAATCTTCGATTCGAAAAACATTCTTAAGGCTGAAGCGAATGTTCTTTATTCCCAGCTGCTCTAACCTCTGTTGACTGTCGTGATTTTGGTTTATGCCGACGCTGTACCAAGGAAGTCTAATCGGAAGAGCTCTTCCCTTGACCTGTATCAAGGCAAAGCCTCTGCTGGGCCAAAGATGCCGACGCTGAGTGATGTTCTCAAGCGCTAGATTCATAGATGCAGCGGGAGTGCCTGCAGAAAAAAAGCGAGCATGTTTCTTCAATAGATAGGAAATCGGAAGTCCATCGAGACTTGAAATTTCATCGCCGATCTTGAGCGGGCTGGTTCCGCCGGCTAAGCCCGGGAGCCTTCCCGAGACATAAAATCGACCTTTTGATTCGGAAAGGTAAAGTCCAAGAGTGAGAACGGGTCGGGGGGTTTGAAGCCTTGCATAGAGGTGAAAATCTCTAAATTGTGCGAGGCAGGTTTGAATGGCGTCGATAAAGTCTATGCCGTCCTGATTCATCCCCTTTCGACAAGACTCGAACACGATTTCAGAATCGATGCCGACTTGATTTTTTTTCCATTCAAGAAAAGTGTATTTCTGCTGTATTGCCTGGATTGCAGATTCGAGGACTTGGTGTTTCTGCTGCTTAGATAGCTGGAGCTCTAAAGGCTCATCAGAGGCAAATACATTGAGGGAAGAAACAAGAATCAAAAAACTGAATAGGAAGATTCGTTTCACAAAAAACCCCCGATCACAGGTGGAAGCAGTTTAGTAGCTTTCCTGTGATCGGAGAACAACAACAACCTTTACGGTTGAAAATTATTTCTGTGTGTTACCACGGTTAGCAATGCACTCCCAAAAAAGGTCGCCACGGCCTTCAGTGATGTAATCGTTGCAAGATTTGCTAGAGTCAAAGCCACCTTTGTTGCCACGGTTAGCTTGGCATTCCCAGAAAAGATCGCCACGACCGATGTCTAAATAGTCGCCGCAAGAAAGGCTGGAATCGAAACCGTTGCTGTTACCTTGGTTAGCGATGCACTCGAAAAAGAGCTCGCCGCAACCTGCAGCAGCGTAATCACCGCAAGACATGCTGCTGTCGAATTCACATTTTGACTTTGCAGAAGCAGTCAATCCACCCGCCAATACGATCAGTACCAATAATGCTTTCATTCTCTATCTCCTTTTGTGTTGTGTGTGTGCGTTTGCACGGGGCAGTCTATTCTTCATTTTTAAAAAAGAAGCAAAGACTCAAAGGGATTCATTGAAACATCTGACAAATCATCGGAAAATTGCCGACCTGTGGCTTCTAAATTAACTTTAACAAAACTTGCATCACTCAAAAATGGACTCGAATGTTGTGTCGGTCCGAACAAATTTGATTCATTCTCGAGTGTAAAAAGATTGTTCATGTAATAAGGTAACTCTTTCATTGTGTTCAGCTGCCCCGAACATAGCGAATTTGCATTTCCATTCTTGTTTGAGGTCAACGCATTGAAAAAGTTAGGCCAAAAACATATACTCCGCTTTGTGGAAATCAAAAAATTCAGCCAATTTTTAAAAGACCGATTTGATCAACAGCGAAAGCTCAATCCGCGACTTTCTTTGCGTGGATTTGCAAAGCAGATCGAGCTGTCGCCCTCATCTGTTTCAGAATTGTTTTCTGGAACTGCAAAGTGGAAACTGACTCCTGATCGCGCTGGTGAAATTATTCAAAAGCTTGGCTTTAAGAAGTCGGAAGAAAAAAGAGCCCTTCTAAAATTCGGCATTGATCTTGATTTTGTTGAAACTGAAAAGAAGGAAATCCAGCCTGGGAATTATGACGCCCTGACAGACTGGACGGTGATTCCGATTTTGGTCTCTCATGAGCTCGGCGAAAAAACTCCCTCTGTTCAGGAGATCGCTCGGCGCATGGAAGTCGCGCCAGAAAAAGTTCAGTCTGTGATTTCGGATCTGATCAATCGCGGGCTTCTTGAGAGGGACCTTGATGGCCGAGTTCGAAAAGCGCCACAGCCACTGAGGACTAGCGATGATGTGCCGAATGCAAAGATTCGGATGTTTCATATCGAAAGCCTGAAATTGTCAGAACGGGCCATCGAAAAGTTGCCGACTCTCGAGCGTGATTTTAACGCCATCACCTTTGCTGGGAATCGAAAACAATTGGCAGCTCTTAAAGAAGAAATTCGAGCCCTTTGTGAGAAAGCTACTGCGATAATGAATTCAGAAGAAGAAAATGACGAAGTCTACCGCCTTCAGGTCGGACTTTTTCCAATAAACTTTCAGGGGAAGCAATAGATATGTTTTTTTATAAAAACGTGAATGCGAGCTTTTTGTTTCTCCGTCAACTTTTTGTGCTGGTAATATTGTGCACTGGTTCCGGGGTCTGGTCACAGGTGCACGTGGGAAATGGCGGCGAAGGAGTTGTTGTTGAGGGCCGTGTTTTTTCGCGAGATCTTGTCGAAGCCAAGCTGGAGCAGGATTTCTGGATTGGAGATCGATCACCTGAGTTTTTTAGGAATTCGAATGAAGCGGATCTTAAGCCATCTTTAGAGATACTGCAAAAACTCGGAATTTCGGCGCCTCTTTTTTTGCGAAAGCTGGGTGATATTTCTCAAATTGACCAGCGTCTTGCCGTGGCGCTTTGGCTGGGGCTGAATAGTTTTGATTGGAACTTGAATCGCGATAAGCTTGGCCAAATCTATGACGACAGCCCGGCACCAAGATGGTTTGATGCTCAGCGAGTTCAAGTGGCTGTGCGCTTTCTTAAGTCCATTCAAATTTCTGAACCTGCTTGGTTGTTGATGGATCAACCTCAGCGAATAGCTTTGGTGCTGCACGAATTGATCTATGCCTTTCAATTTTCGGAATGTGATTCCAATGATATCTGTTCACAAAGTCCTGGGCAGACTCGTGAATTTGTGGCCGCTCTTTTTCATCCAGCGACCTATAGTCAGCTTGAACAACTGGAGGAAGGGCTGAATTCAACTCGGGTCACTCAGCTGAAAAAATCTCTGGGGCAGTTTTTAGATCTTTCGGAACCTTCTCAGGAAACTGACTCTAGATTATTGAGTGCTTTTGAAGTCGTCTATCTTGAATACCCCTCACGCTTTGATGTTCAGCTGCGGTTGGGGCTTCGGCTGAAACCCTAATTTGAGAGTTTGCGACCGCATGCAGACTCTTCATGAGAGAGACTCTTTTTTCAAAATTGACCTGTTTAGCTCTGCCAATCCCCAGCTTAGGGCTCACGATCTTCGAGCAGAGGATCTCGAATCTCAAAATCGTAGGGCCCCGCAGCTCGAAATGAGAATGAAGCATCCGCAAGATCGAGCTTAGGCAGAAAGCAAATGAAGCATTCAAAGTTTCCCTCATACAATTCGAATTGTCTTCTCGGGCAAAGCCGTCAAAGCTTCCTTAGCTTTTGCTTGTCAGTCAGGCTCCTCAACCAGTAAGTTCTTGCTTTAATCTTTCAGCTTCACCAATGGACAGGAGAATTTTAAAACATGATCCGGAAATCAACTGCAATTAGAAGGCTTTTTACGAATCTTGCTTTTGCAACGCTCTCCTATGCAACCTTTTCCAGCATTGACCTCTCCATTGCCAATCCTGAACTTGCCTCAAGCTCCTCAATGTCAGCGACTTCCACGAGCCTCAAGACAGAGCCAGCGGATTTGATCAAAGAGTGCCAATCCATCCGGCCAAAGAAAAAGCTCACTCAACCTTTGCTAGTTGAAAAAAAACTCGCAGAACTAGGAGATTTCTACTGGAAATTTTTGATGAATGAATTTCCCGAGTGGGCGACCTACGTGGGTTATCCAGAAGGGAATGATCGCTGGACTGATTTGAGTCCTGAGGCCTTCGAGAACAGAAAGAAAGTTCGAAATTGCCTCAAAGAATCTTTGCTTTTCTTGGATTCAAAAAAACTCGCAGGTGTTGCAAAAACCAACTACGATCTTCTCTTTCGCCGCATCACCAATGAAATTGATGAGGCAGAGCTTCCCGGACATTTGCTTCCAGTGTCGCAAATGGAAGGCATTCACCTCAATTTACCGGACTATATCTTCGCAGCGCCAAAAGCTCGAGTGATGGACTACGAGGATCGAATCAAACGCCTGCGTTCGCTCCCAGCTCATATCGATCAGCTGATTGGGCTGATGAAAGAAGGCCTGCAGAAAAAAGTGACTTTGCCAAAGTTCTTGATGGAAAAGGTGCCCGGTCAAATCGAGCAAGTGACTCAAGTAGAACTTTCGAAAAATCCGATTTATGCTGGATTCGAAGATCTGCCTCGGTTTTTTTCAGAAGAAGAAAAAAAGTCCATTCAAGCGCAGGCAGCTGCTGTCATTCGAGAGCAAGCGATCCCTGCTTTGAGTCGCTTGAAAAAGTTTTTTGAGGAAGAATATATTCCTGGCTGTCGCACCCAGATTTCTTGGAAAGAAATGCCTGAGGGTGAAAAGTGGTATGCTTTCCTTTCTCGCTCGCACACCACTACAAATATGACTCCTCAGCAAATTCATGAGCTGGGTCTGCGAGAAGTCGAGCGCATTTCCCAAGCAATGGATAAGATCCGCACTGATCTAAAATTCAAAGGAAATGCTGAAGATTTCAAAAAGTTTCTGAATTCGGATGATCAGTTCTATTTTAAAAATTCGATGGACCTTCTGAAAGAATATCGCGATATTGCAAAACGGATTGATCCAGAACTTTATAGACTCTTCAAGCAGATCCCTCAGCTCCAGTACGGCATTCGAGAAATGCCGGCCTACAAAGCGGCCTCGGCACCAACAGCTTACTATCAATCCGGGAGTGTAACGACAGGCCGATCCGGATTTTTTGAAGCCAATACCTACGATCTTCGCTCGCGGCCAAAATTTGAAATGGAAGCTTTGACGGTTCACGAAGCGGTGCCCGGTCATCATTTACAAATTTCCTTGGCTCAAGAAGTTGAAGGTCTGCCAGAGTTTCGGCGGCAAACAGGTTATACCGCATTTTCAGAAGGCTGGGGACTTTACTCCGAAGTTTTAGGCTATGATTTAGGGCTCTACAAAGATCTTTATTCCCAGTATGGCCAACTGAGCTATGAAATGTGGCGGGCTGTCCGACTTGTTGTGGATACTGGGATGCACATGCGTGGCTGGTCCAAGCAAGAGGCTCTGGATTATTTTATGAAGAACGTAGGAAAGGGAAAGCTTCAATCCGAAAATGAGATTGATCGATACATCATCTGGCCGGGTCAAGCGCTGGCTTATAAAATCGGCCAGCTAAAGATTCTTGAGCTGAGAGACCTTTCTCGCGCTCAGCTGAAAGACAAATTTGATATTCGCGATTTTCATTTCGAAGTTTTAAGGCATGGAGCACTCCCTCTCGATGTGCTGGAGACAAAAATTCAGAACTGGTTGAAAGAAACTCAGTCCAAGCAAAAAAAAGAAACCTCTCAGAAAATATGATGGCAACCGAAAAGGAGCCTATGAGTGGAGTCCTCATCCTCTGCCCTCTGCGCGCGGAGCTTACGGCTCTGCAAGAGGCGATGAAGCTTGATGGAGGCCCTTCAGAGCTGGTGAAAGTGCAGGGTATGACCGCCTTCAAAAGCGGAGCTTTCATTTTGGCTCAGGGTGGACATGGTAAGGCTCAGTTTGCCTGTCAGGCCTCTTTCTATCTCTCGATGTTTCCGGAAGTGAGTGCCCTCATTTGTGCTGGAGCCGGAGGAAGTTTGAGTTCGGAAGTGAAGGCCTTTGATATTGTTGTGGGCACTCAAACAATCGAACATGATTATCGAGAAAAGTTTGAGCCTTCTTCCTTGCCAAAATTTCCGGCCTCACCAGAATTGCTTGAAAAGTTTTTGTTCAATAATAAGCCCTTTGAGTCAAAGAAAGTTTCTGTATCCTTCAAAGTTCATCAGGGTCCCATCGCAAGTGGGGATGAAGATGTTGTCGAAGGATTGAGGGCTCAAGAAATTTATTCTCAAACCGGAGCACTGGCTGTTGCATGGGAAGGTGCAGGTGGAGCAAGAGCTGCCTCCTTTCACCGCAAGAATTTTCTTGAGCTGCGAGCTATTACCGATATGGCTAATGGATCCTCTGTTCATGATTTTCGTAATAATCTCAAGCAAGCTATGAGGCATCTGTGGCTAAGCCTTCGTGAAGCATTTCCCTCCGCTTGACACTGATTCTTGAGAAGCATTCAATGGACCACCTAAAACACAAGGAGGTTTTTCATGACAAAGATTATTGGTTTCATCAGTGCTCTAGCATTTGTTGGATTCGCGGGTTCGGTGCAGGCGCAAGTAAACACAATGGCTAAGACAAAAGTAATCGGCATTGGCGTTTCTATTCAGACTGAGAATGGAACACATTCGATTCAGGCGTTAGTTCCCGGAGCTCCGGCTGAAAAAAGTGGTTTGATCGCCGTCGGCGACCAAATTCTAGCCGTGCAATCTTTGCCAAATCTTCCATGGACTTTGGTGACTGGAAAGACGATCGAAGAGTTGGCTCCACTCATACGGGGCGACCTGGGCACTCAAGTGGGTTTGAGACTCAATCGTGGAAACACCACTTTTGATGTCATGCTGACTCGTGCTGAATTTGAATTTGACGATCAGAATCCATAACTGACAAAAGAGGTCTGTATCAGAGCCTCAGATTCGATGGATCCCAGTTTGGGGTCCATCGCTAGTTTGCAGAAGTTCTTGCTCAGCAGCCTCAGAATTATTTTCTATAATCACAAATGAGATATCATCATCCAAAGCTTTTCCAACAGCCATTTGCTCACAGGCATTCAATAGTCCTTCCACGGCTGTTTTTGAACTCTGCCCTGGAGCGCAGCAATCCAAAGCTAACTTGATGAATTTACGCTCTGAAAAAGGCCGTCCCTTTTCATCATTCAAGCTAAAAATTCCATCGCTATAAATAAGAAGTCTTTGTTTATTCTTAAGCAAGAATTGACCTTGGTTCCAGCTCACTCCGGATTCTCCCAATCGGTGATTGATTGGACAATCAAGGTAGTCGGCAGAAGAGGCCTCTCCATTATTGTCAATCAGTAGCGGTGATTCATGACTGGAGTTGATGTACTTGGCTTCTCCCGTGACGGCGTTCACTTCGATGATGAATCCGGTCATAAAAATGCTACCATTGGAACACGCGTAAACGGCTTCATCCCAAGCCTTCATCATGCCCTCTAAATCAATAGCAGCTTTTTCCATTAAACTGAAAACGGATCTTGCTGCCGCAGTGATAAGGGCTGCTGGCGTCCCGTGGCCGGTCGCATCTGCCACAAGCACATAAATTTTGTCACCCTTCTGAAAGTAGTACCACCAATCACCACTGCACTCGGTGCTGGCCTGCAGAGCCCCGGCAACGGAAATGTTTTTGATGCGTGTGAAAGGCGTTTTCGGAAAAAGATTATCTTGAACCAACCTTGCTGTTTTTAGCTCCTGTTCCATGCGCGTCTTTTCAATGACCTGAGCAATCAGTCTTTTAATTTCTGCCGCCATCACAATGAACGCTTGGGCAAGGATCCCGATTTCGTCGCGACTTTCAAAGTTGGGCTTGGCATCGAAGTGTCCGGTGGATATTTCCTTTGCTGTCATGGTCAGAGCCATGATGTGCCGGGTGAGCTGATTGGATAAAAGCACTGCTAAAATTGTTGTCGCAAAGACTGAAAAGAGCACAAAAAGAATGGATCGTTGAAAAAGAAGTTTGAGGGCTCCTAGAGCAACTTCCTCTTTGACGAAGGAAAGATAACGGAACTGTCCTATTCCTGTTGCTACCGAGGAAATCAGAAAGGGTGTCTCTCCAATGGATTTTTGAATGGTGCTGTCCGTGGGACTTCCTGAGAGATCCTGAACAAAAGCTTGCACTGTGGATTGATCGAAAGCCTCACCCTCAGTCAGTCGAATCAAATTTTTGCCTTCGATCAGTGCGAAAAATTGACCTTCGTTAGGATTGGGAAATAGTTTTGGGAAATCAACCAAGGCTTGCGCATAGAGCTGTGCATTCGGATCGAGTGCATCTTTGATCGTGATTAGAAATAGTGAATCTTTGAGATGCGTCAGTGTAAATGCTGTTTCAAAATCAGGGATCTGATCCATTTTCAAGACTTCGAGGTCGACATCAGGACGACCAAGGCTGAGAGTGATTTTGGCTTCCTTGAGGTCAAAAACGCGAAGGCCCAAGATGGATTGACTTTTTTGTATCAGCACTGTGGTTGCATATTGTCTCTCTGTTTTGTCAGCTCGAGTGGAATTGAGTACGGCCTGCATTTCAAAGGCGGCTTGAGCGATCTGAGTTTGGAAAAGCTGGCTCTGTATTTCTATCTCTCGCTGCTGGGATTCAAAAATGTAAGATATTTTGTCGAACTCAAAAGTTTCTTTTGCAAGATAGACATAGAGGCCAATGAAGCCCAAAGAGAGTCCTATGAAGCTGAGGGAGAGTTTCCACTTGAGAGGAAAGTGTTTCATTAATAGCTCCAGCGTATGACTGAGTAGGCTTCACCGTAGGCTTCTCGAAATGGAAGTCCTATGGGTGATGTGGTTGATGATCTGGATTCAAAAAGGTTCATGCGATAACCAGCTCCAACGGACCAAGTCTGATCAAAGTAAAAGTGTGCAAATCCTGATATCTCATACTTCCGTGAACCTTCTAAACCTTGGCCGTAGGCCAGGTCTCCTCCCATTGCCCAATGCTGCGCCAAGGGAAAGTGAAGTGAATAGCCCAACTTGAGCAAATCATATCGAGGGGAATAAAGCTGAGTGTTGTTGGTGTTTCGATAAATTTCGATGCCACCAAAAAGACTCGACTGCAAACTGCGAGTCAATCCCCACGGAAGGGAACCAAAATTCCGACGGTGCAGCCGACCTTCGAGGTGGCTGGGATTCGTCCCTTTGCCACTATCGTTTGTGGAAGCAAGTTTGGTTTTCATTTTGCCTTCGAAGCCAAACTTTTCAAACCAATGAAGCCAGCCAATATTAATCAGCGCTCCCGATGGTTCTGCAGTCTTCGCTTCGATTTGGCTTTTTGAAAACATGGAAAAAAACGCTCCCTCGACTTGAAAAACAGATTTACGAAAGTTCTCATTGATAAATTCTTTGACGGATTCCAGGGGCACACTGGATTGAGGCAGCTGAGTGGTGGGATCGTGGACCTCGACGGCGGCGGGAATTCGATCAACATCTTTAGAGCTGATTTCGGGCGAGGCAGAAACCGGAAGTTGGGCAGTTTTTAAAAATTCTTTAGGTGGCATAGGAGCTGAAGCAATTTCGGCAGCAGGTGAAAGAGGGCGCTGCGCAGCTGATTGAGCTTCCATTAAATTCTGAGGCAAGGGAGCCAAAGGTGGCACCACAAGAGGGGGCGGTTCGTGATATTCGTAGACGATCACCTGGGGCAGGGCTGCTGGCAGGATTGGGGTCGCGATGATTTCCACAGAAAGCTCCAGAGGTAACTGTAGGGGAGGTGCTTCAGGGGTTAAAGCTTGAGTGCCCATGGATTTCGATTCGACCTGTGCCGTGCCCTCAAGCAAAACGATTTCGGGAGCCTTTTTATCCTCAATTTTGATTTGTACACTGGAGTTGCTGCTTTCTATTTGCGTGAGTTCCCCGCGAATAGAAACTTGCTGGCGGCCATTCGATTTCAGTTTGAAGTTTCCAAGGTCAAGGCGAGGAACTTGGATTCCATTCACCTCAGCAAAAGTGACCAATGAATTTTCGCCAACCTCTAAAGTGGCGCCTGAGTTTAGACCCACATGGGCCTGTGATTTTTCTCCAGTGAAGAGCGAATCCCCCAAACGAATGGCTTGATTAGCTTCTGTTGAATTCCAATGGAAGGCTCGGCGCCCTTTGATTCGGGTGTCACTGACTTGAGAACTGATGCGTCCAACCGTTTTTATTTGCTGAGGCGAAAGTCCAAAACTGCTGGAGTCTAAAAAAGGATAGATCAAGAAAAACAAACCAGATAGGCATAAGCCTGCAGTCGCAACGAACAAAACAAACAATTCCATGAAGCTAAAGTGAAAGCCCCAGCTTTTGAGCCACTTGATCCAGTTCATCAGTTAGTTTATCGGAGACTTGGCCTAGATCCATAAGTCGAGATCCCTACGTCGAGGTCCTAATTGAAAAAATGTTTAGGCATTTCATTGCAGCGAGAGGCGAGGTTGGCCTAGTACTTTTGACTTGAACTGATGCCAAAAAACAAAACGCAGACCGAGCTGATTTTCCCTGACCCAAACGACCTCAGCACTCAAGTAATGTGTTTTTTCCACTTTCGATAGCAAGATGGTAAGTGCAACCAAATCTCCAGATCGAAAGCTGTGATTGCCTGTTTTAATTTCGATACAGGCGCCAGAATGAGAAAGGTTTTTGAGTCTCGAAGAAAGAGCTTTTTGTGCACCAATTGGAGTTACGATAACTCTTTCATTGGTCTCATAGCGATGCGCTTTTCTAAAACTAAAATTGGCATTGTTCATTGATTTCAAAGATACCACTTTGAGTCGCCTTATTCCTAGACGAAACGCAGTTCTTTCTCAAAATGAGACACTACTATTTTACTTGTTTTTGCCGGACTCGGGCAATTCTTTGAAACCGCCGATAGGAGACAAGATGTATGTTGGATCGAGCCAAAATGTGGTTGGCCAATGAGGGGGGACTTTTGCTCAAGAAAATTTTAGCTGAGCATCGCTTTTCGCTGGAAATTGCTGCTAAGGAAAAAGATGAATTCATAAATCGTTTTCGGCAAGTGTATCTTTTACTCGGAAGCTCCGCTGCCGTCGTGTTTGCCACGGTCGACTATTTTTATTCTCCCGAAATGTTTCAATCATTTCTCTATTTTCGTCTGTTCGCAATTTTCATCTCGATTTCCGCCTGGTATAGTTACCGTCTCGATTTTTTTCGGAAAAAGCACTACACTTGGCCCGCCTACTATGCGGCAATCTACTTAAGTTCTCTGCACTGGTATTTGATTTTCAACTCAGGCAACGAGAAAAGTCCTCACATCGGCGGACTGGTATTGGCGACTGTTTTTCTGGTGGGAAATTTACCTTGGACTTTTCGGCAGGCCTGCGTGCTGTTTGCAATTATGTGGACACCTTTTTTCGGAACATTGTCGACCTTGCAGGATACCCATTTTCCAACCGTGGTTGCCAATTTCTTTATGTTTAAGCTCTCTATCTTCTGCTCTTTGACTTTTCTTTTTATTACCTGGATCTATCGTGCCAAGGAATACCGACACAAACAGCAACTCGAAACACGAAATCAAGAACAAGCTAGAATCATTGATGAAAAAACCAAAGAGGGAATCTACCTTGAAAAACTAGCCAATCAATTCTCACCGCAAGTGATTCATTCTATTAAAGACGGAACGATCGATTTGGAATCGCGACTGCGCAGACAGGTCGCAGTTATTTTCATTGATGTCGAAAACTCCACAGTGCGTTCGAATCGACTGGATCATCAGAATTATTCTTCTTTGCTTGCGGACTTTTTTTCGGAATGCGTAAGGATCTTACTTCGCCATAATGTGACAGTGGGAACTTTTCAGGGCGACGGAATTATGGCCTTTAGTAATGCACCTTCGGATGACAATCACTTTCGTGAAAACTCTTTGCACGCCTGTCTTGAGATTCTGCAGTTTCATGAAAAAATGAAGGACGTCTATTTTGAAAAGTGGCGGACGGACTTCAATATTCGTATTGGACTTGATGCGGGTTGGGCCACCGTCGGATTTTTTCCAAGCCGAGAGCGAGGCACCTATACGGCCTTGGGCGACTGTACTAATCTGGCCGCGAGACTTTGCTCGAGAGCTCCTGTTAATTCCATTGCTGCGACCCAGACCTTTCTGAACAGCTTGAATTTGCAAAATGGAATCATGCATGTGCAGTCCGCAGGTCAGTGGCAAGACATCAAAGGTTTTGAGGGGGAGGCTTTTGAAATATTTACTTTAAGGCCAGTGATTCAAGTAAGGTCGTTAAAGAATATTTGTCCTTCTTGTGATGAAAAACTTGAGATCTTCAGCCATCAGGTGGGTGGTGCTTTAATTCGGTGTCCAAAGTGTGACTATAGGAAAGTGGAAACTGATGGCGGAAAAACTGCGGATCAGAATATCTTGGAGATCAGTCCCTTCAAGAAAAGAGCAACAGGTACTTAACAATGATTTGATTGCGCCCAAGAAGAGACGGTGGCAGCATTTGAACAATGAAGCAGTTCCTTCTAGTCTTTGCTTTTATTTTTTCTAGCCAGCTTGTGCTGGCGCAGGATATTAAAAAATTCTCGTTTCTCACTAATAATCGCTTTGCAATCAATTATGCGATGAATGAGTTTAAAGACATCAAGGCCACAAACATCAATCAATTTAAATGGGCCCATGGGGTCAATCTGGACTATGAGTTCGGTGCACCTCTCGTCATTGTTTCAGGACTTAATTATTTTCAAAATAAAGATGTCCAAGTTAGCTGGAAGGGTTCGCCGAACACGCCGGTCGAGCTCTATGGATATTTGGTTAAGCTTGGGTTAAAAATTCTGCTTCCCATTGGTTTTTTTCAGCCCTGGGTGGGAGGCGGTTATAGTTTTGGAGTGATTACCTATTCGAACACCCGTGATCGGGAAACGAGTAATTTTTCGGTGGTACTCTATTCCAGAGGGAGTCAGACCGTGAAGCAGTTTTATACAACGGCAGGACTTGATATCGCTCTAGGAAGTTCAGGGATCAGATTAGGAGCAGAACAGCGTAGCATCCGAACAGCGCTTGTCTCAGAAATTGGAGACCAGCCTTACGACGCTGAAATTGTCACATATTCCGCTGGAGTATTCACTAACTTTTAAGCTGCCGAAGAGTAGTGATTTCCGTCGCTAGAATAGTGAATCACGATACGACCAGCGATTCCGCGGATCTGCTGCTCTTCACGGTTTCCAAAGAACGCTTTCATCTCCTGTGGCAAATTCATAAAAATTTCATCGGTGAGTATCAGCTGGGTATTTAATCTTTTGCAAAGCCCCTCGGCTCGAGCTGCACGATTGACGGAGTCTCCGATAATTGTGTACTGCAGCCGGGTCTTAGAGCCCATCGCACCAAGAACAACGTCTCCGAAGTGGAGGCCAACGCCTATCTTTAGCTCTGGCAATTTCTTGGCTTTCAATTTTTTATTCGTCTCCTGCAATTTTAGAATCATCTCCTGAGAGCTTCGCACAGCCCTTTCGCAGGCAGCCGCCGCATTGACACCATTTTCCACCGGCACGTAGGCGAGGAGGCCATCACCAATGAATTTGTCTATCGTGACTTGGTGTTTAGAGAGCACTTCGATCATATCTTGAAAGTAGATATTCAGTAAATCGACGACTTCGCTTGGTTTCAGCTGCGAAGAGATGTTTGTAAAGTCTCGGAGATCAGTCATGAGGATGGCGCATTGAACGGAGTGACCTTCCATTTGATCTACTGATTCAGAAACAACTTTTTCGATCAGACGATCAGATACAAATCTAGAAAAATTCATTATGAGGCTGCGCCGTTCGCCGAGTTGAATCAAAGATTGGTTCATAGCTTGGCCAATAGGTTCTAAAGATCCCAAATTGCTGAGGCTGATTGCTTGAGCTTTTTCAGGATTTTTGTCGCTGAAAATTTCTTTCAAGGCCTCCGCAGCGCGATTGAGCCTTGCAACAAGCAGTTGTTGCGAACTGAACAAGACTAAGGAATAACCCGCAAGCCAGCCCACGAGGGCACCTGAGAAAGTCAAAAGTTTAGCTTTTTGTTCTTCAAGAGAATTCCAACCCTCGGACTGGGCATCAAATACAGAAATCGAAAAATAGAGATAAGCGCCGACTACCATCAATGGTCCGAAATAAGTCAGAAACTGCTGCCAGAGAGTTGTAGAAATACTTCTATTTCGTGAGGGCTCTGTGACTTTCTGATCTTTATTTTCCTGACTCAACAAGAATTGCATCAGAAGGGCTGTTAAAAAAAATGTCGAGGCAAGACCACTCACCATCAAGATCCAGCTTATTTGTAAGCCATAGGGGGAAGTCGCTGCACCAATTTGGCTTTCAATCTTAAGCTGAGACATTCTCAGTAGACCAAAAGTGAGGGTGAAGAACAGAATAGAAAGTAGGGTGGCGGGATCAAAGTATTTCTGCAATCGGATCTGCCAGTTCTTATTTTGATGAAGGAAGAGAATCGAGTTTCCGGCGAAGAGAGTCCACGCCATAAGGCTTCCCACATATTTTGCGTTCACTTCACAGCCAAACCAGAATCCCTTTTCTGCCATGATGGGACAGATGGATAGCCCAACATCTGCCAGCATGGGGGATAGAGGAGCGATTAAAAGAATTGCAACTATTGAAAAAAGAAAATGTGCCATGCATTCTTGTCGGCTATTCAGTTCAAAATATTGAGGCGATTTATATCAATCTCGCCCAAGGTCCAGGGTTTTTGAAAATGCCTAGTTTGATCCAGACTTATTTGAGCTGAGTCCAATTGAAGCGAACCTTTTCGTAGCTAGTCTAGTCGGGTTCAGTCCTGCAACTGAAGAATCAAATCAACGCGGCATTTGTTCTGTACTAATATTCACTCTGGAGGACGAACATGAAATTAATTTACTCTATTCTAATACCTTTATTTCTGCTGGGAGCTTGCTCGAAAAAAAATGAATCTAAGGAAACAACAACCACCAATCTTTCATCTACGGTTGTTTCTAATCTCTCCACAGTGAGTGCAGGATTTAGTCCCACCTCTCTTGCGAGTTCCTCTTCTTCCTCAGTTGTTCAGCCGCAATCTGAAGTCTGCTCTGATAGTGATGGTTTTGCAGTTTGCCAATCCAATCTCATTCGAGAGTATTTAAAAATCGGAAAGGAAATGGTCGATCTTCTTTCCACAATCACGGGGTCAATTGGCACCAGTCTTGGTAATCTTCCCGATGGCGCTAGCGGAGCTTCCAGTGATGGAGCCATTCAATATAGTAAAGTGAGTTCATCGGTTTGGTCAGTCTTGGCAAAAGGCGCCAGCGGAGCCTCACAAGCCTATTTTTCAATTAGTGAAAGCGTCTACACTTTGAAGTTGGATCAATCTGTGTCAGCGACCAATCCTACGGCACTTCAAGCAGAGGCTTCCGTGAACTATACAGACGCCAACAATTGGTCCGTCGACGTTTTCTTTTCTAACACAGACTGCGACAGCACTGATGTTAGTCAGCCTTCTAAAGCAAGTATCAAAATTACAAAAGCTAACGGCTTATGGACTGGCAAGGCGATGTTGTATCAGCCTCGCTGGGAAGCACCCGGACAGACACTGACTTGCTCCACTGCAGCGGGTACTTCGGAGATCACAATGTTCACAGATTTCATAGGCAATGACACTTCGACCAAGGCAGCTCTTTATCTGATTCCAGCTACTGTTTCAGATCTGTCGGGAAGCCTTCCAGCTTCGACCATCGGAAGCTATGATCTTATGGACTTTTGCGCAAACTTTCCAAGCTCTTGTGGTGGCAGCGGCCAGCCGACAACAGGCTTTTTAGCAGCCTATCCAAACAACTGGTGCACGACAGGACCTAGCATAGCCCCCACATGGGGAAACAACTGTACGGATAATGCTCCGGTTGCAGCGGCGGCCTTTGGCGCGTCGGCAGATTGGATTGTGCCTTCTGTCTTGAAAACAAAATCTGTGACTTTGCCTACGAGTCTATAGTTTGAGAAAACAGCTGCACCCACTTTTGTTTGCTATTGCAGTTGCTTTGATTCTTGCGCCCCTCGGTAATTTTGCATTGTCCTTTCATTTTTATGGAATTGAGGGCTGGTACAGGCCCTCAATTTTTTTGCACCTTGCTTCGCAGGTGCTAGCTATCGACTGGATTTGGAATGCTGCAGTTTTTCTGAGTGGCTGTTTTCTGATTCTACGAACAAAGCTTGCATGGGCTTTTGCAGTGGTCGCAATATTGTCTGCCTCGGGAATTAATTTCTACAAGTTCCTTTTTGATCCTGATCCTAACTTTGGATGGAGTCACTTTTCCATTACGATTGCGGGATCTATGTTGGCAATCTTAGTGGTTTTCTTTTTCCGTTATCCTCACTTGGATCGGCGCGATCGCTGGTTCAAAATTCATCGACGTGTACCGGTTCATCTGAAAGCAAAGCTTTCGAATCGCGGTCAAGCTTCTGTTCTGGTTTCAAATATTTCTCTTGGGGGTCTTTTCTTTAGGGTCGAAGATTCCGAAAAAGCCATCAAAGGCACTGAGGAATCCGAAATTCTCATGGGGCAGGTTTTAGAGCTTTCAATCGACGGTCAAACTGAAGCTTTTAAAGTTCAAGTCAACTCGGCCCGCACTGAAGAAGCTACAGGGCTCAAGGGCTACGGTGCTGAATTTATTGCTCTCACTGAATCCCAAATAGGCTATCTGAGATCCATGCTGAAATAGTTTCAAAGCAGGTGACCTTTCCTGTCCTTTCTTGTCATCGACCTATTCGTCAACTAAGAGTCTTCGCTAACACAATCTTAAGTAGCTTATTTTTTTGGGAGTCTTGGTTATGTCTCATTTCCAACTTTCTGGCTGGAGTCTTGCAATTAAAACATTCCTGTTTGGGAAAAGTTTTTGGTTCTGTATTCCGTTCCTAGTCATGCTCTCTTCAGAAGTTCTTGCGACGCCGATCTGGAGTTCACCCTGCGCCAAAAGATTCAATCAAAGGATGCCGGAAGCGGCTGGATCAAAATCCCAACTGACTTGTGTGAATACAGTCGGGGAATTGGCCGAAAAAGCTTTTACAGACGGTAACTTCGCCTACACCAAGCTTGCGCTCACGGGTGTAAAATATCTGAACATTGATCCCGATTTAGTTCTTGGAGATTCAAGTGCACCAGCCGAAACAGGGGCAGCAGAAAAAAAATCTGCACCTGCGAAGAGTCCCATTCAGCTCAAGTTCAAAAAAGGATTTATTCTGGATCCTTGCTCGATGGCATTTGGATCCTATAGGAATTTTCTTTTTGATTGGTATTTTTGTAATGGAACTCGAGGCTACTCTCATTACAAACCAAATCTGCAGAGTGAAGGCATCGCTGAGGGAAAATATCGAGGCAAAAACACTTTTGTCTCGAATTTCCAAGGACACCGAGCGCCCGTGAGCCTTTGCATTCAAGAACGAACCAGCAAAATGTTGGGAGGAATTGCTCCCGGACCTGTCTTGATTGCGGTCTATGATCTCGAAGGCTTTTCGCAAAAGCCGAGAGTGGGTGGCTGTTTCTTCTTGGTCACGGGCCCGGTGGAGAAAAAAAATTGGCTGAGTCAGCCCGAAGGAACAATCATGCAGGCTGGAATTTTTCCCGAACATCCTGATCCGAGACTTAGAAATCAAGAAGTCATCAAGCTCTATCCTGACGTCCCGGCCGTAAAGCTGAAGAAGCCAATGTAAAAAGGAGCACTCTCTGAGGATTGCTCGTTCTCTATTTTTTGCAGCTTCGGCTTTTTTGATGACCATTCTTTAGGCAGTTCCGTTTCGCGTACCTAGACCTTTTTATTGAGTCTAGTCGGGTTTCATTGACACGAATTCTCTTTCTCGGTTTTATAAATCTAACTTAAACGGGAATTACAACTACAAGGGGTCTCAGCATGTTCTTGAAAACAACTTACCTTTTCGCCTTTCTCACTTTTTTTTCTAGCGCTCCAGTCTTGGCAGGTGCTCAGCTCGACATAAGAATGGATCACGTTTCCCGCTCTGGAAACAAGGAATCCGGAATCAAGCCATCCTCAGCTTTCCAGATTCAGCGAGCGCGACTTCTTATGAAGGGTAATTTAGGCGAACTCAACGAGTACACGGTGCGATTGCATCTTTTGAACTCTGCGGAGGCAAAGCGAACTCGAGACGCTGCTTCTACATTTATTGATTATGCTTTTATCAAAAGAAAACTCAGCGACGAGCTATCACTGTCTGTGGGAAAAATTATTCTAGGAATGGGTGGAATTGAAGCCACGATCAATCCAGCGGATTACTACCTTGTATCTGTTGCTGGTGGAGAATTGTCGAGCATCTACTGGGCAGGTGGAGCTGCTCTTGAAGCCGCTTTCGATGTCCACAATATTAAATTGGCCGTTGCGAACTTGTCGGAAGACGTGTTTGACGCGGGGGGAACAACTCTAGAGCAGAGCAGACACCTTGTTGGCTTAGTTTACACCTCAAAACTGATGGACGGAATGATCCAACCAAACCTTTCTTACTACAGTGAGAAATTTGAAAGCTCTGCCACTTCGGGCACCAAAGATAACAGTTATCTGGCTGCTGGTGCACGGCTGAACTTTGAACCGATCACTCTCGATTTAGACTACTTGAACAACAAGTTCACCAGCGATCCAAAGGTGAATGCTGCCAAAGTGAACACGAATTCTATTATTGCTAACCTGAGATACGGAATCATGGAAGCAAGCTCTATTTTGCTGAAGTTAGAAAGTTCGACAGCAAAAACTTTGGATACGGCACTTCTTGAAACAGACAAAAAAGTCACCGGCACAACCTTGGCTTATGAGTATAAGCCATCCAAAGAAGAAAACTGGAGAGCCCATGTTGCTGTCACTCAGGCAAGTACTAAGCCTGCAACTGGCGACACCAAGATGGAACAGAAGCTAATGGTCGGTATGCGCATGGTTGCCGATATTTTGAAGTAAGGCATTCAGCTAATAATTCTTTCTCTTTAAGCAGCGCCGCGAACGACGATTCGGAGTTCGCGGATCACGTCATTGACTGACTCCACTTGAGTCATGATCTCACTCGCGGAACCAGCAATTTCTTGGCCGTTTTGCATATTGTGAGAGGTCGATTCGTTTATTTGTCGAATGCTCGTGGCGATTTCAGAAACACCCCGAGTTTGTTCTGATGAAGCCTGAGCAATTTCCTGGACCAAGCGATTGATCTCTTCCGATTGGGCACCAATCTGATCCAGAGTTTGGAAGCTTTCTTGGAGGGCTCTTTCGCTATTTTTGATTCGCGCCAGAGTGGATTCTGTGGCTTGGTTAATATCTTTTTTAGATTGTTGAAGAATCGAATTCACTTCGCCATTTGATTTTTCCAAGAGCTGTGAAATCTCAAGTGCAGCGCTGCCACTCGAGCGAGCCAAATTTCCAACCTCTTCTGCGACTATGGCAAAGCCCTTGCCGTGTTCACCGGCGCGAGCTGCTTCGACCGAAGCATTGAAGGAAAGCAGTTTCGTTTGAAAAACAATGTCATTAATCATTGCTGTTTTTGCTGAGATTTCTTGAATGACTTTCATGATACCATCGATTTTTTTATTGTTCTGATCGACGACATCCACCATGGTGTCCGTTGCCGAGCGGATTTCATCAAAAGATTTGTTCACAATATCCAATTGGGAGCGGCCCATTTGAGCCGAATGCACATTGGTTTGCGAAGACTGCAGTGAACGACTGGCGTTTTGCGAGCTTCTTTCAACCATACCGCGAATCTCTTCGACGGCTGAACTAATTTCTTGAACTGCACTGGCCGTTTCGGTAGCGCTTTGAGCTAAATTTTCAGAGGAAGAGGCCATTAATGTGGCTCCGTTTTTTGTAGAATCTGCTTCGCTCTGCAGCCGCACGGAGAGCTTTGAAAGGCGAGTCGAAATTCGAGTCACCATGAAGAAAGAAACAAACAGGGAGACCAAAACAGCAAATGCTGAAGAGCCAATTGCAATCATCGTAGCGCGAGAAGAAGTCTTTTTTGTGTTTTCTCGTTCAACTTCGATGACATCGGCATTATTCAGTTCGACATTTTGAATGTTCTCTTTTAAGTTGTGAAAAGCCGTCTTAATATTTTCTTCGAAAAATTTAGGAATTTGTTCAAACTTTTTTTCTTCACCCATCTTAATAAGTTCTGTCAGTTTCGGCTTTGCTTGACTCCAGTCGGGGCCCAATTTGGCTCGAATATTTCCTGCCACTTCGCCAATTTTTAATTCCATGTAACGTTCGAAAGAGGTATCGAATCGACTGATTGACGAATCCAGATTCGAAAGATGACTGGCGGTCAGTTCTTCATCATCTTTGTGAAGTTGTAAGCCCCAAACCAAACTTTCGATTCTCGTCAGTTCCAACTGCAGCTTTTTGCTGCCAGTGAGCGCGGGGACGGTTTCTTCGAGAATATGACTTAGATCTTTGGAGAGAAAATTAATTTGCGAGAGTATCACAAGGCTAATCCCCACCATAAAAAGGATTGGTATCGCAAGCAGGGCCAATACTTTTCCCCTGAGACCGCCAAATCCCAGCTTCAATTGCTCGGAACCTAGTTCCTCGTCTTTAACGAAGAACCGATTCCACCATTGTGACTTTGAATTAGGGTTTTTCATATTGGCCTCCCAATCTAATTTGCTCCGTTTTCAGTCTGGCCTTCTAGGCCAAACTAGTGCTGACGCTAAAACTTGAGGATTACTTTTTGTAACCCACGTAATAAACGCCGATGACTTTGTCTCCGTCTTTGATGGCTTCATAGCACGTATTGTAGGGAGTGCCCAAAATATCAGTGGGTCCGCAATATTTATCCCCCTTATTCACCGCTACAAAAGCAGGATTTTCGGAGCCATCAGCCTTTGTTTTTCCAAGTTCCGTTCCGACAGCGCGGGCACCATCTTTCAGAACATTTGTAGTCACACGAATAAATTTATCGCCGTGTTTTACAAAGACCGTGGCTGTGCCTCCAAATTCTTCTTTCACCTGATCCACCACAGTCCAATCGTTGTTGAGGACTTTCTTTCCGAAAAGGAGTTCGGGAACGTCGGCGGTCGCACCGACTTTAGTTTTTTTATCACCCAGTTTAGGTGCCCCCAGCTTGGCTAACTTGTCCTTGAGGCCCTTGAGGGATTTCTCCGGATCGTTGGCGAGTGCTTGCGTTGCTGTGAAGAAAAATAGAACAGTTGCTAGTACACGGATGCTTTTTGTCATTTTGGATCCCCTTGTTGAAATCAGTTGAGTAACATATCGGTCGGGGATCCAAAAGGAAGAGTCAGCAAGTTCTGATTTTAACAATTTCTCTACTTAAGTCCTAAGCGAGCCTTGATTTTTGGAGCTCTTTTCACCACTTCGTCTATTTCATGATCAATTCCATCTTTATTTTCGCGCAGAAGTGCCAGAGCCATATAGGGATGCACGACCAGGGAGCGTCCCTGATAACAGTGAGTCGGTGCTTGGATGAGGCCTTCACCATCGTGATATTTTTTTTCGAGCCATTCAAAGTTGCTGTCCCTCATCTCTGAATCGAGCTTTTGAACTTCGTCGTATTGAGCTTTGCATTCTGGATATTTTTGAATAAAGAGGCTCATGATCTGATAGCCCAAAGGTACAAGCTCAGTGAGCTGTTTTGAAAGGATCGCCGGATCGACTGGTGTGGCTTTCAGCTGACGGATGATCTGTTCGCCTTTCTCTGCATACGCAGAAAAAACATCTGCCTGCGCATTGGTCGCAAGAAGGGAAAAAAAAGTGGTTGTAATCAGTGCTACTTGACGAAATCGATTCATGAAAATCTCCTTTGTAGATGGCTAAAATATTTTAAAGATGAGCCAATAGGGCCGAAGGAGACCAAAAAATCCGGCTGAGGTCAAAAGTTGAGGCCCTCACAATGAACTTACAACTTCGCTGCAAGACAAGTGAAAGCCAATTGCAAGGGATCAAAAAAGATGGCTTACATCTGATATGAGCCAGTTAGAAAGAATGCCATATTGGTGCGTTCGATGGTCTGAATTTCGGTGCTACCGCCAATGGCTTGGCCTTGGCCTTTGCCGCTGCCGAGAGATGTCCCCAGTGAAAAGGTGGATCCTTCGGAAGAAAGCGAATAGCCCAGCGTCAGATTGTAAACATCGACATGAGGGCGCTGATCTGTTGAACCTTGAGTGAGTTTAGGGGTGTTTGAATTGTTGGTAAAAAATCCCAAACGAAGAGCGGATTTTTCAGAAGTAAAATATTCAAGACCAGCTGAAATGTTGATGGTCGATTGTGCTGCAAAATCACTGCTCGTATCTGCAGAATAATAAACAAGATCGAATGATGTGAGCACCGCAGGGTTTGGAAAATAAGAAAGCCCCATTCCTAGCTCCAACGGACTAATATCTTTCGTGGTCGTCGAAATGCTGGAGGAGGGTAGATCTGTGGCCAGTGTTCCTGTCAAATCTGCGGGTGTACCTGTGGCAGTGGTTGCATTTTGATAACGTTTGATTTTCATGTTGCCTGAAATGGGTAATTTTTTGGAAAGAGTTGCTCCGACTGAAAAATCTTTGATTGGCATCCACTGAAAACCCAGCTTCGGCATGAGCGATAGAATGCCAATATCTAGATTTGCATTTGAAATCAAAAAACGTTGCTTAGTCGCAGCGTCTGTATTGTAGAGGATCAATTGATTGTCGATGATACGATTGGATTTATAGATTCCAAAAGTGGAAATACCCCAGGTGAAATTTTTGAAGACTTCACTGGCCCAGGCCACTCCCACGGCCGTTGATGTGTTCTGCTGATAGAATTTTCGGCTCAATGTATTGGGTTTCCCGACTCCAGTTGAGATATTTGTAATTTCGTCACTCTGATCGATGCGATCATCATTGTAGACAATGATTGCAAAGCCCCATTTTGACTTGCCATAATTTTGCGTGAAGCCAAAAAAGCTGGGGACTAAACCTGAAGATGTGTAAGTATAGTCTTGACCCGCGATGGTGCTTTTGAAAACTTCCTTTGTGACATTGTAAACATTGGCAGAAAGACTGAAATAGTTCTCAAAACTGAACATGATACCCGCAGGGTTGTACCAAATTCCACTCGGATCATCCGCAACAGCAATGTAAGCTCCACCAAGACCTGCCGCTCTTTCGCCAATGAGGGCTTCACGGTAATGGTAGTCATCGGCGACAGCAGGGATGCAGAGAAGGGCCACCAGTGTTGCTATAAAAGTTTGTCGAATCATGGATGCTCCGGTCAAGTTGTCAAAAGGTGTTAGGCAGTTTGATCTGATTATCTGATCGCTGATGCAAAGCGCTTTTTCAAAATTCCTGCATTTAACTTCAGCTCTGAATTCAATCCTTCGGCCGTGATTAAATCTTCAATGGATTTTATGCGGGCGTCAAAAGGTGGATGAGTTTTGTGAAAAACAGTTTTACCTTTCAGCTTGGCCAGACGACCCAAGACACGGTTCATGGCGCTGGGATCGTAGCCCAGTGCCGACATATACATGACACCCGTAGTGTCCGCGTCGATTTCATTTGCTTGGGTGAGGCCTTCTTCCAATAAGGTTTTCATACCAGCCGTGACCGCTTGCGAAAGTGATTTCCCAATGTCGCCAGCTCCTCGGCTCAGAATCCTGCCGATTGTCTCTCCCGTGCTGACTTCTTTCTTGGCCCGGACTTTCAGGTACATGTGTTTATGATTCACATGCACCAGCTCATGGGCGAGCACTGCTGCCAACTCAGATTCATCTTTTAATTGCTTGAGCAAACCATGAGTAACAAAAATATAGCCACCTGGGGTTGCAAAGGCATTTGGCGCCTTGTCGTCGATGACAGCAAAATGAAACTTGAGTTCGGGCCGACCGAATTCTTTTGCCAAGGAGGATCCGACTTGCCTTATGTAGACCTGAGCTTTCTCGTCTTTTTCGTAATAACCAAAAGTTCCCAGCATCTTTGAAGCCATCGTTCGTCCTATAGCAATTTCTTCTTTCGTAGCTACGACGGCTGCTTCGGCCTCGGAAAGTCGGGTTTCCGCTGCTGTGTCGGCAGCAGGATCCACCGGAGAACTTGTGCAGGCTGTCAGCAGAGCTAATCCAGCGACCAACAGGCAAGTTAAATTAATTGGTCGAATAGCTAACCCAATTCCCAATCGAAACTGAAAACTAATTTCCTTTAGCATTCTTTGCCTCGTCTTGGAACTGAATGATTTCTTCTGGCTTTAAAGATTTTTTTTCGAGTTCATCAAGAGCTTGATTATTGGATCGAAATTGTTCACCGCGCTGATTGCGCGAAGTTGCGGAGAGGCCACGAGTGGCCGCCGAAACTGAGTAGCCCGAAGAGCGTTTGCGACTCATCTGCTCATCAGTTACTGCATTTTCTTTCAGGAGGTCATTCTGCCCAATGGGTTTTGAATTTGAGACAAAGAGTTTTGAAATCCAGCCAGTCTTTGCACCTTGGCTGACCTGATACCAACTTCCTGACTCGGAAAGCACAGACAGCTGCGTCCCTCGATCGACCTGAGAGACATCAGCAGAACCTGCTTTAGCTTCGGTTTTAAGTTTGGCGTTGGCTGCCGTGACATACACAAGTTTTCCATCAGCCGCCTGGAGGAGTGCTGTGCAGAGGCACGCAAGTAGGACCATAAAAATTCGATTCGTTCTGAGAAAAAACATGGGACCTCCCGGATCATTCTATTTTTTAATGTCCGGGACTGGATGTAAATGCTTATTTTGATTTAGCAGTATAGGTCCCAGTCCACTGAAGAGGTGGCTCCAATTTGAGATCCTGAATTCGCTCCACATAGAGAGCCGTCAGTGGGTCCTTTCTAATTTTGAGAACTGCCTGAAACTGCAGCTCAGAAAGGGTAAAATCACCTTTTAGGTAGGACTTATGTCCAAGCTCAAACTGTTCGCAAAATTTGATGTCTTCAGGCTTCGCCTCGGCGCGGAGGCAAAGAGGCTCGTAGATGCGAACAGCTTCGGTTTTACCTTTGACGACCACATGATCGACAGGACGACAGAGGAATACATTTTTGATTCGGTCGTATGTTTCAGGACCGATGATGATTTCGACTCCATATTGTTTGGTCAGTCCCTCAAGCCGAGATGCTAAATTGACGTTGTCACCTATGATTGTATAGTCGAGTCGGCGTTCGCTGCCGATATTGCCGACGATGGCCTCGCCTGTATGGACTCCAATGCCAATAGCCAGGGGATCAATCCCTTTTTCTGCGAAGCCTTGGTTCAGTTCTTTCAAGGCCAAGGACATTTGCAGGGCAGCCATCACTGCAGATTCAGGATGGCGTGGGTTTTCAGAAGGTGCGTTCCAAAAACACATGACAGCGTCGCCAATGAATTTGTCGAGAGTTCCTTTTTGGCTGAATACAATTTCCGTCATTTTTCCTAAATATTTATTGAGCACGGCCACGATCTCTTCCGCAGGTCGGGACTCCGAAAGCGTGGTGAAACCACGGATATCTGAAAATAATATTGTTAGACTTCGGCGTTGACCGACCTCTGCTGTGGGATCAATTCCTTTGCGGATCAGTTCTTCAGCGACTTCAGGAGGTAAAAATTTTGACAAGGTGAGCATCATCTTCTTTTTAGCTTGGCCCTCAACAAAGGTCATATGAACGAAGGCGTCCAAGAGGGCTAAAAATCCAAAAAGAAAAGGGGTTGCCAGAGGAAGATGGGTTTCCTTTATTTGGAAGCTCCAAAGTGCCAGTGCCGCATAGGTCGCAAGCATCAAGATTGGCAAAAGTGCTCGAGCCAGAATTGCTTCACAAAAAAATACACTGCCGTAAATAAAGAGCATCATTGTGCCCGTAATGAGCCAATGACTCCAGATCGGCAGGGACTTCAAATACCTCTGGTCTAAGATGTTAGAGATTGTCGTCGCGTGAAGCAGAACTCCAGGAAGGCTTTGGTGAATGGGTGTCGCTTTGAGGTCCTCAAGGCCGACGGCACTGGCTCCAATCAAGACAATTTTGTCTTTGAAGGCCTCTAGAGGGTTTGGGTCTAGAGTGCCCGGATCTTCAATTTCACCTTTGTCGATTTTATCTTTCTGCTGAAGCAGGCGGCCGATTTGAAATACTTTGAAGGGCTTGTCATTTCTGTAGAAATGGTAGGCGATTTGTCCTTTTGAATCAATTGGGATCATAAAGTCTAAAGAATTCCCGGCTTGGCTTTTTCCTAAAATTCTGAGTTTTGAAGGGCCGATATTAATTTTTGCATCTGTAAGATTGGATAAAACTCCCTTCAGGGCGAGTCCTGGGAACCATTGTTGGTCGTATTCGAAAAGGCTGTGGCCTCTGCGGAAAATTCCATCCGGGTCTTTGATTGCATTGACGATATGAATTTCTGGATTGCTTTCCAGCAAGCTTGAGTTTGGTGCGAGATAGTCATGGAAGCCATAGCGATAGCGCGGACTGAGTGCCCGATCGGAAAAGTCCACTCCGGAAAGTTTGCGGTTTTGCAGGGCTGTTTTTAGATCTGCGTGCTGTTTTCCTTCGACGACGGTTTGTTCCATAAATTTGAGAGCATGTGAAATGCCTGGATAGGAGCTGCTAGCTTCCGCCAGCAATTGGTCTTGCACTGGATCCTTCTGCCGTTCTGAAAAGATAATATCGAAGAGAACTGCTTTCGGTTGGCTTAGAGAGAGATATTCTATGACTTTTTTATAAACTGAGCGGGGCCAGGGCCATGCCCCGAATTCGGGTTCGAAAAATTTTAAAGACTCATCATCAATGTCGATGACAACAATTTGATCTGAGGGCTTGGCGTCAGAATTCCATGATCGATAGCGGTAGTCTGTGGTGAGAGTTTCAAGACGATCAAAAAAGGAGCTAAAGGTCGATATACTGGCAGCGGCAATCATGAGGATCGCCATTCCAAGAGAAATTCTTTTGAAGCTTCTGAGGTGAGCTGGATTCAGATTTATTTTCATAGTGCTCTCCATCGACAGATCGGAGGTTTTGCTGAAGAGGGACTTTGGTCGGGTTCGAGGCAAGAAGCTCAGTCTTTACTGGCGTGAGATTTCGAGTTCAGTCTTAAAGATTGAGATTCAAGATAAAATTGAGTAACTTTTTATTGTTCGCCAATTAATCAGCCCACAGATATAACTAAAATTGCTTTACAATATTTACGTTGCCTGTTTTTCTAGGGCTCTGTTATCTATTCACTTCCAGATAAAAAACTTGAGGAATTCAATTGGCCCCCACTGAAATGATTTTAGTCACTGAGTATGATTTAATTCCGGGTTTTCCGATTCCTGCGGACATTTTCATTCATTTGCCGACAGAGGGCTGGATTCTTGTCGCACGCAAAGGTTCGAAAAGCTCCCTCCAAGATTTGCATGTGACGCAGACGCAGGAAGGTGCAGCATTTTTTATTAAAAGAACTGAATATCTTCAGGTCGTGGACCAAAATGTTCGCGTGGCCAATGTCATGCTCCGGCGCCCAGAGGTCTCAATCTTAAGAAAATCTGAATTTCTTGGAAAAGCACTGGATTCGGTATTACGCGAACTGCGTGAAATCGGCGTTCAGCCGAGCCTTGCTGAAAAGGCTACTTTGCTTGCAAAGAGCTTGATCGAGGTCGTTCGAACGGGTGAAGAGCTTCGGCAAGTTTTGGAAGTTATTGAGGCCCAACAGTCTCACTTCCTCAAAGACAGCATCGCGGTGGCATCCATTTCCGTGATGATGGGAAGAATGATTGGTTGGCCTTCGTCTTCCCTCGAGATTTTAGCTCTCGGGGGTTATCTTTCCAATGTCGGCTATGCAGAGTTGCCAGCCGAACTTTTAAATAAGAGTCCCAGCCAAATGAGCATGCAGGAGCTTGCGAAATGGCAAAAACATCCACAGCTGGGTAATGAGCTAATTTCAAAGCTAAAAGCTTTTCCCTCAGAAATCGCACTCATAATCCTTGAACATCATGAGAACTCAGCTGGAACGGGCTTTCCACTTCAGAAAAAAGAATCCACTCTTCATCAGTTCTCAAAAGTAGTGGCATTGGCAGCAGCTTTTGCTGACTTGACTCTTCAGTCGCCCCACAATCCAACACCAATGAACGCTTCTGAAGCCGTTCATCATATTGAAAGAAAATTGCAGGTTCCTTACAATGCATCCTGCTGGCTGGCACTGAAGCGCAGTCTTGATTTGAAGTAGCGCTGCTATTGGGCAGAAGTCGCGGGATCTTAAGTTCGTTGTGCAGCCAGAGATTTTTTTAACTAAAAACCTATTTCTTCGCTTTAAGGCATTCCTCGAAGTTGAACTGCTGCACGCAAGAAACATTTTTCTTTTTGCCCTCATCCGCTTTCGCCGAATCCAGGGGGGTCATTCCTTCGCGCACTTGACAGGCCTGCTCCTCCACTCTTTTTTCAAAACGGAGCTTGAGGCATTTATCCTGAATCGATTTTGTGGGGAGTGCTTTTAGAAATCCTTCGAAATCTTTGCGAAGAGTTTTGTCTTTTTCAACCCATTCGCCCACAAAGCCCGTGAGCTGGGACTCGCCATCAAAAGGAATCGCTTTCATAGCGAAATCCAAGAGCTTTGGAAAAAGAGTGTCTTTAGCGGCAGTCTTTGATTTTTGTTCATCAAAATTTGAAAAGGAATTGATTGAGTTTTGAATCAAGTCGACCCCTTGAATGAGATCCTCTTTTTTAGAAGCATCTAGCTTTTGGATCGCCTGAATCGCTGCATCCAGAGTTTTGCAATCGCTGCAAGCTTTGGTTGCGAGGGCCGAATAATTCATTGCTGAAACAGCAAAAGCTGCTAGCAAAGCTTTCTGGAAGTATGGCATCATTCGAAAGTTAGTTTTTTTCAAATTCATAAAATATTTCTCCTAGCCAGAATCGCGACTGAGCCTATGCAACTTGTTTCTTCGCCTTTTACTTTTACTTCATAGCTTTACAGCGACCGACATACTGGCGAATCATCCTTTCATTGGGAACCATAATTGCCACGACGTTTCTGATTTTACTGCGATTTTTTTCGCTGGACCAGCCGATAGCGGGCTCCGCGGTCTTCCCGTCGGTGTAATAGAATCCGTCATCACCTTTGATTGCGACGTGACCGACATAATTTCCATAGGGCCGCGACATGCGGCCTGTTCTTAAATAAGAACTTGTATTGGGTCCATCAAAGACAATCACAGCACCCGGGGGGGCTTTTCTCGGATCGCGAATTCCAGTGTCAACATACCCATAGCGAGTCAGTCTTGATTTAAAATCAATAGCGTGACCGATACCACCCTGAATACCACCAACCCCCGAAGCTTGCAGGGCTTGTCGGACGCCGAGAGCGCATTGACCGCCGCTGTAGCTGCGATTACCCCATCTTTTCCGAACCGTAGTCTTGGCAGCCTGCAACAGAAGGCTGCGAGCGCAATTGGGAGCCAGCAAACCACGTGAGGGTTCCTCGACTTCTTCGGGAGGTTCTGGCTTGACGGGTGCCGGTTTAGGTTTCGTTGGAGTGGGAACTTTCACGGGTGGTTTGACAGGAGGTCTGGGCTCTGATGGAGCAGGAGCGACACCGCCGTTGCAACTTTCACGTGTGGATACATATTGTTCCGAGATCCAGCCCGATTTTCCTTTTGAAGGAAATTTTGCAGAAACGTAGGCGTGCCGAATTCCTCTAATAGTTCTCGATTTTTTGCCCGCATTCTTCTGAATGATGACAGCTTCGCCTTTATAGACGTCGAACAGCGGAGTACTCAATTTGGAGTCCCGAACAATCACTCCATCTTCACGCGTACAAACGATCATTTGTTTGGAGTTCGAACTTGTTTGGGCTTGGGCCTCTGGATTTTGTTCGTCTTCCTCTTCTGTAGCTGCAACTTTATTTTGTGCCTTTAGATCCTGCTGCATCGATTGAATCGCCGATGGTAGATCAGCACGGGCAGGCGTGGTGGCGGCTGTTGTGCTGATTCTCAGTGAAGAGTCTTCAGGTTTTTCCATTCCGCCGGTTTTAAAAACGCAGTTCAACTTTAAGCGCTCTTCGCGTTTTTCGTAACCAAAGTAGGCCGCTGAAAAATTGCTTTTTGATTCTAGCAAACGGTCCATTTTTAAGTCATCCCGACCTGTCGGCCACACGATGTGTCCGATGGGAAGATCAGCACTGGCTTTTTCGCAGCTTAAACAATGGACATTGATTTCATTGTTGTCACCGCGAACAAATTCTACTTTACGAATTTCTTTGCAAGTGTCGCCCATACATTGCGAAATTTGCCCTATGGTTTCACCTTCTTGGCTGCTGAATCGAAAGAATCGCTCGTTTTTAATTTGGCTGGAACAGAAAAAGCCTGTCTGGATCTGATTGAGAGGGAACTCTTGCTGAGACTCTTCAGATGTGTTTCTTTGAATTACAATATCTGCGAAGGACAAGACTGGAGCCAAGATGGCCAGAGCTAAAAAAATATGAATCGACAGATCCGCTTTGAATTTTCCAAATTTGTTTTTTCTGAGTTTGATCATACTAGCTTTCCTTGCTCGTGTTTGAAACGCTTGTTCAGAATTGGCAGAAGGATAGCCGAAGGCTGATTGAGCCGACATAGGGAATAAATTTAGACTTGGACTAAAACTGATCAGGTGATTTTTTCACGGTCGATGGGATGAACGAAAATCCAAAAATTTGGTTGAGTTTCAAAGCTTTGGATTGCAAGCCTTGGTCGCTTAGGCCTTCCCAAAAGTGGCAGAAGACCAAGAATGTCATGGATTCATAAAAAATATTTTGGACTTTCCATCACGCTCAGGAAATATCATGGATTAATTTCAAAAAATGGGTCTAACGAGCCAGAGGGAATTCATTCAGGCCTGGGGCCAATAGTCTCTCAGGATGCTGATCGCCAACGACGATCAACCGATAATTCTGTGTGAACGGCAGAATGTCCTGGCGATCAATCCGCAAAGAAACTTTTTGTCCTTGTTGCAAGTAGAACTGAAGGAAATTAACGTGGCCCTCTTCTTTGGATTGGAGCAGGATTTTTCCAGAGGAGTCTTTCACTTCAAGCGAAAAATTATGCATTTTTGGAAATCCGAAGTTGGTCGCAGTCGGAATGTAGTCCGGTAGAACGAAAACTGTGACAAGTGTATTTTCTGAAGCCCTCACATTGAAATCCAAATTAGTTTGATTGGTTCTAAAATAGCCGTCGACCATGAATGATAGATCCAGCTGTCCTTTGCGGCTCAGTTGCAAAGCAAATTCTTCTTTGTAATACTCAAAAATTGGAAAGCGCCCTAAGCCATTCTTCATCGGCACTTGCACGCTTTCAACAACCGCATTGCTGTTGACATCACGATATTGCCCGTTCGTGTCTGGACCTTTCAGATTCTTCCACTGAGGTGCGCCGATGGGGCCAAGAGGGCCTAGAGGCCCCAGTGGACCTAATGGACCACCTGTTCCCAAAACATTGTAAGGTCCCTCATGCCGAATTCCGAGAGGACCCTGTGGACCCAAGGGACCGCTTTCACCTAGCGGTCCGTAAGGAGCAAATAGATCTACGAGTTTTTGATTTTTCCAGGCAATTTGATCCCATACATGATCGTTCCAGAATGAAGGCTGCCACCAATTTTTACCGATCGCGCCATAGGTTCTGCTGAGTGGGCCCAGTGGACCCAGGGGGCCGCCGAGACTGAGAATTTGACTGATCACTGAAGGCGAAGCCCAGGCTTCGGGTACCCAGACTTGGGAATCGCGGCCGCTCAGGGTGTTATTGATCAGCGAACGCGTATTGGACAAATTTTGGAAGGGTTTGGTGGGCAGCACCGCCTGAACCTTTTTCGGTGATTCTTGCAAAAACACTTCTGCACAGGGGCGGGCCGCTATGGCAGTTTCTAAAGAAAATATGGGGGTCAGGCAAAAACTTGAAAGGAGCAAAAAAGTTAGTTTCATAATTGAAGGGATTAACTGCAAGTGAAGGGCCCAGTCAATCTGGATTGGACTGAATTTGAACAGAAAACGAAAGATCAAAAGCGCCATATTTGGCAAATCTGTCGAAGGACTCGACAGCAGCAGTTTTTTCCCCTTTTTAACGTTTTGGCCTGAGACAAACAAAGCCATTCAGTTGAAACGACAGCTAGACCCCATTAACTTGGAACTATGGAAGCCTTGAAAAGACGACCTTCAAAATGGATTTGGATTGGCCTAGTGGGTTTACTGATGGTGTTCTTTCAGAACTTTACACCCAGTAAACCTTTGCCCATAGAACCCCTCAAGCCGCGCTCGGAGGTATCTGTTTCTAAGTTAAAAATGGATTCTAAGGTAAAAATGGAAATCCAAAGCCCGCTCAGGGATTCGATCGAAATGGCGGCTTCCTATGCTGATTTTATCGAAACCGAAAATCCTAGAAAAATGTCTGACGCCGAAATTCTAAGTCGAATCCGAGATCAAATAGTGACGTCCATGGAAATTGCGCAAATGAACGTCGAGGGTCTACCTAAAGATTCAAATCTGCGCCATCAAGTCAAAACAAAGTCGCAAGAACTTAGAGCTTTGCTGCGGCAATTGGATGCGAACCGTCAGATGAAGCAAGAATTGCTCGCGGAGCTCAGGTCCTCTTCTCGAATTCACTAAGCTCAAGAAATTCACAAATTGACTCGGTCCCATTTCATTGTTGTTCTTTCCGTCTATGAACGATTTATTTCAAAATCAACGGACCAGCAATGTGACGGGCGATCTTTCCAGCAATGCTTTCAAAGAGCCAAGGGTCCAGGCTCCACATCTTCTCGGCAGTCTCTATCAGTGGTCCCAGCAGGCTCCTCAGGATATTGCTCATCGATGGAAGGAGGTTGGGAAAGTTGGTGAATCAGAATGTTCGCGGACTTCTGCTCAGCTGGCTGAAGATGTTTTGTCTTTGGCAAAATACTTTCAAAAAATTGGAATTCATAAGGGACAGGTGGGCTGTCTTTTTGCCTATAATTCTTCAGACTGGGTTGTGACAGATTTGGCCCTCATGCTGAGTGGCTGCGCCAGTGCAGGGATTTATTTGAATGCCTCGACTGGGCAGTTTGAATACATCCTGCGGCACACAGACGCAGTTTTGCTTTTTGCAGACCGCTGGGAAGATCTTGCTCGTATTTGTGGGGGTAAAGATCCTGCATCTGTATTTCCCAATCTAAAAAAAGTGATTCTCCGAAACACTGCGGGCCTGGATCAAGCTTCGGAGACCTTTGTGAGTTTGGAGTTCGCTCTTCAGGAAGGTCAAAGTTCTTCGGCTCGAAGGATGCAGGATTTTTTGAATGAAATCGATCCACAGGCGATGGCGACTTTGATTTACACTTCAGGCACCACTGGCAATCCTAAAGGTGTGGCATTGTCCCATGCGAACTTATGGTTTGCTGCCAATTCCTACAGTTCGACTTGGGAGCCTCCGCAGCAGGGTCGTCTTTTTTCATTCTTACCTTTGTCCCACATTGCTGAACGCATGTCGACACTCGGTCTTGGTTTGACCCTTCGGTACTGTGTACATTTTAGCTCGAGTCCAATGTCTATTGCAGGGGAGCTCAAAGAAGTCCAACCAACAATCCTACTTTGCGTGCCTAGACTCTGGGAAAAATTGAAAGAGGGTGTGGAGTCAAAACTTGATCGAGCGCCAGAGCGCAAACAAAAGCTGGTGGCCTGGGCCATGAAGCTTTCCAAAACTTACTGGAAGAACCGTCTTTCGGGTAAAAGCAATTCCCCTTGGTTTTGGTTTCAATATCAGTTTGCAGACAAAAAAATTCTGCAAAAAGTCCGGGAACAACTGGGACTGTCCAAAGCGCTGCGCACAGCCAGTGGTGCCGCCGCCTTGAATGATGCCACTTACGAATGGTATTTGAGCATCGGAGTTCATCTGATTGAAGCCTATGCTCTGTCCGAATCGAGCGGGACCCTCAGCTGTGGGCTCGGCGATGAGGACACTTCCCATACAGTAGGTAAAGCCTATCCGGGTGTGGAGCTGAGACTTGCAGAAGATGGTGAAATTGAAACCCGCGGCCCCCACGTTTTTATGGGCTACTACAAAGACCCTGCTGCCACGGCGCAAATGCTTCACAATGGTTGGCTTAAAACGGGTGATTTGGGTGGATATTCTGCCAAAGGTTTTTTGAAAATCGTGGGACGAAAGAGGGAAATTATCAAGACCAGCGAGGGTAAAATGATTTCTCCAGCTATGATTGAGGCAAAAATTCAAGGGCTGCGGGAAGTGGATCAAGCAGTGGTCTTCGGCAGCGAAAGGCCCTATCTGATCGCCTTGATTAGCCTGAGTCCAGACCAGATTTCTAGTGATGATTTGAAAGCTCGGATTCAAGAGCAAATCAAGGTCATCAATCAGGATCTGGCATCGCATGAAAGGATCAAAAGATTCGAAGTTATACAAACTGGCTTTTCAATCGAAGCGGAAGAAGTGACTGCCACCCTTAAAATCCGTCGCCACATTATTGAGAAGAAATACAGCAGCATTATACAAGGATTGTACAGCTAGATTTTCTACAAAAGATATTTTAGCGTGAAAAGTATGAAATACATTTTTTCACTAGTTTCTGCTTTGCTTTCAGCTGGCTGTTCCTCCGAGGTCGTTCAAAAGCAATCCTCAATGATAAGGGCACCCTTCATCAATGGACGATTCGAGAATTTAGAGCCCTTTCCCGATAAAAGTTTTTGGCAGGTGCTGCAGTGGCGCTTCTTTGAGCCTCGTAAAGCATGGCCAAAATGGGTGGAGGCCCCGCAATATAAAATAGAAGTCGAGCGATCCGAGGAACTGCGCTGGACAGTGATCAATCATGCCACCGTGCTGATTCAAATGAATGGTCTTAATATTCTGACGGATCCCATTTTTTCGGATCGAACTTCGCCAGTGTCTTTTGCGGGACCTCAGCGCGTGCGTCCCCCGGGTGTGAGTTTTGAATCTCTTCCAAACATTGACATTGTACTGGTTAGTCATAATCACTATGACCATTTAGATTTGCCGACGCTCAAATTATTAAATGATCGCTTTCGTCCTCGATTTTTTGTCGGACTTGGAAATGGTCCCTTACTTGATGAAGCGCAGATTCAGCAAGTCACAGAAGTCGATTGGTGGGACGAAATTCAAATTCAAGCCCTGTCGATACAGTTCGTGCCAGCCCAGCACTGGTCGGCAAGGGGCCTTTTTGATCGCCGTAAGACACTCTGGGGAGGCTTTTATCTAAAGGGTAAAAAGACAGTTTATTTCGCCGGCGACACGGGCTACGGATCATTTTTCAACACCCTTCAGGAAAAAGTGGGAACGCCGGATCTTGCCTTTATTCCGATTGGAGCCTACGCACCCCGCTGGTTTATGAAATATGCTCATATGAATCCGGAGGATGCAGTTAAAGCTGCTCTTGATTTGAAAGCTAAAAAATCAGTTGGAATTCATTTTGGTACATTTCAGCTGACGGATGAGGGGATTGATGATCCGACTGCCGAGCTGGCAGCCGTCATCAAATCAAAGAATTTTACTCAGGATTTTTTCGTCGTTCCAGAGTTTGGAAAGTCGGTAGCAGAAGCCGATCCATGAGTGGTCGATAAATAATTGACACTGCCTTGCTTTGAATTATTCGCAGGCGCCAATGAGAAGACCACCAAGAAATGAACCTAAAACTTTTCCCGAAGAGTCTCGGCTTTCGATGACAGCAGTAGCGCCTATGTTGACTCCAGGTTCCTTGACCAAAAAGACTGTCGCGGAACGCACAGCTGCCAAATCAATTCCTGATTTGAATGCACCCTTAAATACAGGATTGGTTTCCAGCATGATGGCGTGAGAAATAAATTTCTCCGCTTCATTGAGGCTTTCAACTTCTGAGAGGCTGTCACCATTCAGTCCCTCTCGCACGGTTTCGTTCATCACCACAGCAGGAAAAGTTGATGAATTTGCACCAAATTCCGAACTGTGGTCAGTGAGCTGGGCTTGATAATTAGAGCCAAATTGACTGAACGTCACAGTGACTTTCAAAACATTTTTAGAGTCTGGAATGGAAAGAGTGGTTTTGCAGGTTTTGATATCTTTGAGCTCCAAAGACTCTGAAAAAGCAGACAGCGTTGAAAGGGAAATGAGAGCAGCGATTGAAAGAGATTGCAGGTTCATCTTGATTCCTTTTTGTTTGAGTTCATTCGATTGTTCGTTATTGCACCCCTGGGTATAGGTCGCTGATCGCTTTGATTCCAGTGTAATATTCCTGGCGGGTAATGAATGCAGAGGACAGCTCTGTCCCAGTTGAGGTGTCAGTGAGTGGCGTCGGCCAGTGGCGTCAAAGTCAAAGGGCAGTACAGTCGTGAAAATATTTCAGCGAATAACTCAGGGAGAACGGATGATGTTGCAGCAGATGCATTAGCTTGCTGCTGACGACAGAACTTCAGTCTGCCTAAAGTCTAAAAACTGGAACGGCTTTCGCAGAGTCTTGCAGTTGTGAAGGGTTTTTTAATGGGGGAATTTTTGTGATGATCCAAAGGATCTTTATCCATTCAATGCATTTTGTACTCTCGATCTTATTGGTCGCGGGCTGTGGTGCTGCGAAGCCAGAGCATAAAAATAAAAATGCGGCAGAAGGTCGTCTGCCTAAATCTTCGAAAACAAAAGCGTCTCCAACAGAAGCAATCCCAGCGGAAAAGCCGGCTGATATAAAGGAACAAAAGCCAGCAACCGAACAAGAACTTCCAGCTGCTCCACAACAGGTGGCTCCTCAGGATCCTGCACCTGTGGTTCCGGACGCGGCGACTCCAGAAGCAAAACCTGTCGTAGCTCCAAGCGCGCCGCCTGTGACCTCTGACTTGCCATTGGAGGGCCAGCTTCCCTCAGCGAGGCCCATTGCCCCTGCACCGGAGGCGCCCGTAATCCTAGCGCCGAATCCTGATCCCTTTGATCAAAGTCAGCAGCTGCCGCCAAAGTCTCCCACTGATAAAACAAGTGTCGATAAACCAAAAGTCGAGACTCCAAAGATTGAAACGCCCAAAGTCAATCCACCTGTTGTGCAAGTGCCTGAGGCAAAGCCTAGAAAAGAAAAAACAAGAGAAGAAAAAACAAGAGAAGAAAAAAGCGAATCCCAAGAAGAACCTCGCACAGAAACTCAAAGAGAAACGAACAGAGCCGTATTGCCTAAGGACTGGATTCCTGTTGGCTGGGAACTGAGATCTAAAAATGGCCGCGAATGGTCTCGAATAGCCGTGTCGATTATTCGCCAAAAAGCTCCGCTGTTTTACCGTGGTTCAGAAGATATGGATGAGTTTTGTCCTTCCTTTCAGCGCCTCGAGCCTGCTCAGAAAGAAAATGTTTGGGTGGCTCTCATATCCGCAGTGGCAAAGCATGAAAGTAATTTCGATCCTTACACTCGCTATTACGAGAAAAAAATGAATCGTTTGGATTTAGTTACTGGCGAGCCTCTTCACAGTGAGGGACTTCTGCAGCTTTCTTATCAAGACAGTAAAAGCTTTCCGAAGTTTTGTTCAGAAATTGATTGGGAGCGAGACCAAGACTTAGATGACAAAAGTTCTTCAAAAACTATTTTCAATCCGCGAATCAATTTGAAATGTGGAATTCAGGTCCTTCATCGCCAAATTGGGAAGCACAATAGAATTGCCGTTCCCAAAAATAAAGCCTATTGGGCTGTGTTGATTCCAAAAGGAAGTCACTCGAAACTCAGAGTGATTCAGGAAACCGTAAAGACCCTGCCATTCTGTCGAAGCTCTGCAGATTAGATCGGTTTTGTACCCGCAAGAAATGCTGCCAACGCGCCCAATAGAATCCAAGAAATCATCAATGGAAAGTAAAGGTTCGATTTTCTCTTTGCGAGGGCAATCATGCCTCCTAAAATCAGCCAGATCCCTATTTTAATATAGATCCAGTTGGGCAAACCTTGGACCAGTCCAAGTCGAGCTGCCAATCCAAAACCCGAAACCAATGCCAGCGTCAAACCGACCCCGTGCACACTTGCTAGCAATATGCGCATAGGTTTGGGTATGGTTCCTTGCGCCGCATGAGCAAACAAGAATCCCGCTAGACCCATAAAAATCATAAATATCGACGTGAGATGAAGTATTTTATAAAATTCGTAGCTCATATTTTGGGAGGTTCCACGGAAGCCCGACTTCGGTCAAGATAAAATCTGGACTCTTCACCAATAATGCGCGCCTCTCAAAACTTAACTAAAGGAGTTCTGCATTCTGCCGATAAGCTGACTGACGTGGAGGCTTTGTGTGAGTAATGAAATCTCGCTGAGTAATATTCGAGCTTTGATCATTGATGACAACCCAATGGATCGCACGGTCATGAGAAAGCATCTAGAAGAAATGGGCATCCCATATATTCAAGAAGCTAACAACGGAAAAGATGGACTCTTTCGAATCGAGAATTCCCAAAAAGTGGGAAAGCCATTTCATCTACTCATTACAGATTGGAAAATGCCCGAAAGGGATGGCTTGAAGCTCTTGAAAGATCTTCGCGCTGCAGAGAAATCCAAAGACATGGCAATCATCATGGTAACAGCAGTTTTTGATATCGAAAAGGTCACCGAAGCCGTAACAGCTAAGGTTGATGGCTATGTCATCAAACCCACAGACTACATTAAACTAAAAGACCGAGTTCTCAAAGCGCTTGAAAAGAGAGGGCAGCATTTAGCTGCCTAACATGGCAGGCTGCGGAAGCCCTTGAAATCGCTTCTTCAAATTTAGAAGGTCTGCTAGTTTCCTGAAGATAATGCAATCAACTCTCGATTATCTGCAAACCATTGAAGCCTACCTTCCAGTCGCCTTGGACAAGGGATGGACTTTGTTACTTGGATTTTTAGTCCTTCTGGGCTTTATTGTTTTTCGCTATTTTTTAATGGTGGGCCCGTTCTGGCTTTTCTATTACTGGTGGGTTCCGCGCCAAAAACCTCAGCAAATTTTAAATCGAAAAATCTATCAGGAATTTCCTAGCGGCAAACAACAACTGTTCGAAATCAAATGGTCCTTGCTCAGTGCCTTCATTTTCGCTGGCGCAGGACTTTTAATGGGCGTCCTTTGGCAAAACGATTGGAGCCTGATTTATCTTTCCTTCGATCAATATGGTCTTTGGTATTTGCCCCTCAGCTGGCTATTGATGACTCTGATTCAAGACACTTATTTTTATTGGACTCATCGCTGGCTGCATATCCCTACAGTTTTTAAACGCTATCATCGCATTCATCATGAAAGTCTCAATCCATCTCCTTGGGCAAGCTTTTCATTTCATCCAGTAGAAGCACTGATCAACGCCTTGTTTTTGCCTTTGATCATTCTGGTTTTGCCGCTGCATCCTCTGGTCATTATGTCTCATCTCGTACTGATGACGGTGACGGCAATATTAAATCATCTTGGTTATGAAACTCTTCCTAGATGGGCTTATCAATCTGGCTTCGCCAAGTACTGGATTAGCGGTCTTCATCATGGCCAACACCATAAGCAGTTCAATACGAACTATGCTTTGTTTTTTTCATTTTGGGATCATTGGATGGGTACTGAGAATGCGAAGTTCGAAGGAGAACTAAATCGAATCTTTGCTAAAAAGGCCATCTCTGAAAGCTCTGAACGTAAGCCTCAGTCTTTCCAGCCGACCTGAGGTCAAACAGCGTAAAGCGACTTTTAAACTGTCGGCAGCATAGCGGATTACAAAGCGAAAAAATAAGCTCCGGACTAAATGTTTTCGAGCAATCCAAGCTCGGTTTCGCTGAAAAAGGTAAGTGGTGTAATGAGGATCTTTGCTGCAAGTTTTGCCGATTCCATGACTGATTTCAGTATCTGGAAAAAGCTGAAGTGGAATACCCAGTGCTTGAGCACGAAAAGACAAATCCACATCTTCCCAATAGGAAGAAAGACTGAGCTGAAAGGGCCTCAATCGCAGCCAGCTTCCTCGATCTATCCAGAAGGCAGCACCAGGCACATAGGGCTTGGAATTCCGCTTTAGGTTCCTAAAGTCTTCTTCGGTACGGCAGTGTCTGAGGCGAAAATTCTTTAGATCCCAATAACCACCGAGGGAATCCACCTGACCCGATTTTCTGCGAAAAATTTTTGGTGCATAAAGTCCGGACTCTTTGGGCTGATTGCGCAAAGGTTTGAGCAGTTCGCAATCGTTGCTCAAAAAAAGCAGCCATTCCGCATTTTTAAAACACTGATCCAGCAGTTCCGAGGCTCCCCCAGCAAAGCCACAGTTCACTGGCAGCACAAGGTGATTCAACTTTGGAAAATCTACTTTAAGCTTTTCAATATTTTCTTTTGTGCTGCCATTGTGAAGAAGGAAAACCTCGCCATCAAAGTGCTCGAGGACGGACCGCACACACTTGCTGGTGATTTCCGGATGATTGAAGCTAAGAATACCGATGGCTGTTTGGTGCATGGGATCTGCTTGTCATGGCAGACTACCAGTTGATCTGCAAGAGCTGATTCTCCCAAAGTGAGATCAAGGCCTCGAGCTGAGTTTTGTTTTCACCTTGCAACTGCTGGGATATTTCCTTGAGGCCTGAAAGGGTGCTGGGTAGCTCTGTCCAATGGATTGCTTTTGCTAGATCTTGTGAACTTTCAGCGTAGAAACCCAGTTCTTTGTTATAGAGGTGTTTGTTCATTGATTGGAGGATATCAACAGCAAAATTCGCAAAGCCTTTTTGACCAGTGATGATTGATACTTTTAAAAGTGCACGCATCGCAAGAATCTGATCTTTGGTGCGAAGCTTTTCTAGGGAAGGGCTATCCTTCTTAATCGCACTTTTATTTGCCTCGCTTTTAGTTGATTCAATAGAATAATGCTCAAGCACGCCGCCTGAATCTGCCGATCGAAGCTTTTGACTGAGAAATATCCCCATTCCTTGGACTAAGGAAATCACATCTTGGCGAGCCTTAAGGAGGGATCCCACCGCAGGTTTCAAAGAATTAGACTCAGTCCTTTCAATTTCCTCAGTGGCTTCATAAAAATCAGCAAGACTCAGGATCATTTCAGACAATCCTTCACTTTCAACCATTTCACTTCTCTCAAGTGAAGTCATCTTTAAGTCTACCGCTCCTGCCATTACGATCTTTGATCCTTCTGTGTCTGAAACCTGGGCTAGAGCCTTCCTGTCGAAATGATTTTCTCCTTTTACTGTGACCACAAAGAGCGGGGAATGAAGGCTATTGAAATTGTTCAGAATCAAAGCGGCATTCGCAACTGCAAGAGCAAACATCTCGCCCTTTGGAAAGAGTTTAGACTCGAATGCCCCAACCTTGAAGGCTGCAGGGAGAAAATCCGCAACCTTAAACTGTCCCATCGACTGATCGAAGGAAGATTCCTCCCAATCCCTCAAATGAAAAAACGTTTTTGTAAGGGCCTTCAGCAGGCGTGCCTGACTGCGCACACTGAGGGACAAAGAGGTCTCTGCAGATTGAATTTCAAAGCCCATGATGTTTGAAGTTTTAGAAAGCTGCGTGACCGGTGACAATTTCAATTGATCTGGCACGGCCATAAGTTCGGAAGTCTGAGTGAATTTTGTGATATCCACCATTTCCTTCGCGGGATCCTTGGCAAAAAGTTTGAGAGCCAAGGAAGGTTGCAATTTCTGAGTTTGATCTTTGAACCCACCCGTAATGAACAGGCGATTGATTAGTTTTAAATATTCTAATCTTTCATTTCGGAGCATTAGTTCTGGATCCAGCTCGGCATTTAAACTGTTTGATAAACTACTGGAGGCTTCCAATTTGTAAATGCTCGCCAAAAAAGCTGTGGCTAATTGTTCCGAGCTATAGTTTAAAACTTTATTCTGCTTTAAGCTTGGACTGAGGGATAAGTCGATTGTCTCATTTGTTTGTATTCTTGTTAAAGCCACCAGGTCAGTTTCAAATCCAGCAAGACTCGAGAGGCCGCCGAGGTGTTTCTTGGACCAATTCGTCACGATCGAGGCTACTAAATCTTTGTAGCCCGGTATCACTTGAGCGAGAAATTTCTTTTGTTCAGCAAACTTCTTTTTCACCCGATCTTCGATCAACTTTTTTGGCAGACTGAGCAGCGCGCTGCGGACATTTCTTCGCACAATATTCCGAGCCGCATTACGGACCGCTGTTATAGCTTTGCTTCGGACGGAAGAAATTCCTTTGCTTTCGATTTCAGAGGCTACGCTAAATTTCTCGACGTAGGTGATGAGGTCACAGTCCTTTCGGTGGGCAAAACAGTCTAGGCTGTCTTTGTCTTGTCCATTTAGAAACTCATAGAGCTCGGGTGAAAACGGTTTGATCAATTGATCGCGTTCACTAGGAGTATAGAACTCCCAAATGACGACAACGACTTCTAAAAGGTCCTCGCTGGTTTTCGCTTTGTTTAGGAGCTGGTCAAGTTTGCGCCCAAACTGATAGTTTTTCTGTGAGGGCGCATCTAAAGTCACTTCGAATTCTTCAACAAGCAGATCCACCGAATCAAGGACCCCGCCAACCGTAGTCGCACTTTCCAAAGTACCAAGGCGGGAGGCCGCAGATGAAATGCGCTGGCCAGATTGTTTTTTGATTTCGGCTTCCATTTCTGTCCGGACCAAAGGATTGGTCTCCGGCGACTTTAGAAAATCGCCCAAAGCACCCAGATGCTCATTGAGGTGGGACATCATCTCTAGACTGCTAATGTCAGCAGGGATTTTGAGTGGATTACTATTCAGGTAGTTCAGTAACCTTTCCTCTTGTTGGTCGAGCATCTGAAGCAAACCGCTAATCAACTGAGAGGCATCGGTCACCGTCGAGCCCGCAGCAGCGCCGACGAAGGGACTTTCTTTCATTGGAATTGTGTAAGTTGATCCCTGAGTACTGTAAAAAGCGGAACCTGTATCTAAAGCGGTCTTCCTGAGCTTTTTTGAAATCTCTGGACTGCTTGCCAAGGGAGCCAATTCATAGAGATCCGTCGAAAATTTCAAGAGCCTAGAAGTTGCTAGCTCTTCATTTTCAATCTTAAGCTTTATATCAGTTGGAATCTGGAGCTTCGTAAACTCCGCTTTTGCCGATTTTGCTTGAAAGCTTGGCTTCGTGTTTTTGAACTCACGTTTTTCCGGAGTGGGTGAGCAAGCCGCTCCAAATAAAAGACCAAAGGAAAATAGACTCAGGAAGCTTTGCTTGATCTGTTTTTTCTGCATTATCATGTCCAGTTCCTCAGTAAAAAAGTGTCATTGAAAGTTCTGAACGAGTTTCACGCGGAACGTTCTTTCCCGCAAAAGTATCGCTGAGTTCCAGACCCAAAATAAAAGGCAATGCAAACTGTTTGGCCTGATAGGCCTTCACTGTGGAAAAGCCCATGCCCAGGCGACTGAGGTGAGCTTCTGTCTCAGAGTTTTTTGATAAACCTTCGTAAAAGCGGTTGCTGTTTCCTGAATACTTTTGAGTCGACTTGTTTTTGAACTCATAGCCCACACCCAAATTGAAAAACTTGGTGAGGTCCCAATTGATCGATCCAGCTGCAGAATTGCCGAGAACCATCTGCCGATTCACTGACTCGAGTCCGGCCTGATCTGGCAAGATATCTTGTTCATTGAGTGGAACGCGCTTCATCGCCTGATCAGGCAAAAGTACTTGCAAGCCGATGCGTGCATTGACACTCCAATTTCTGACTATTTCATAGGAGCCTACAAGTTGATTTTCGATGGCTCCGCGGCCAAACAAATCCAAATCGACTAAATCATTGGGATCTTCTTTTTTGCCTGTGGGTAGAGTGAGTGTTAATTTGTGAGTGACTGCCGCGAGTTTTGATTTCAAAATCTGATAGAGACTGACGATCTGAAGATCGCCCCAAAGACTTTCTGATTTGGACTCCAAAGGTCGGTAGCCTTTGCTAGAAAGCTGCCCTGAAAATTCAGAGACAAGACTCGTGCTGGCTGCGCGAGCCAGGCCACTATCCAGCGCTGTGTCCATTCCACCAAAGGCTTGCTGAAAAAGCGGAATATTGGAGCCTTCTTGAGACAGGGCGACAGTATTTTTGTATTTTATTGCAGGCAAACCAAAACCTAGAGTCCATCGATCCGAGAGACCCCAGGCATGAATAATCGCGGTGTACTCAATTTCAGGTTTGGAATTGATATGTAAAGCTCCGAGGCTGAGCTGATCCCCATAGCGACCTTGACCGAATGAGTTGAGCACGTTCACCAAAGTCTGTGTCTCGGGAACTCTTTGAATCATCGCTCTTGAATCGACCTCAACAGAGAGGGTGTCATGAAGACTGAGCAGAGAACCGGAGTTTGAAAAGCTTGCGTCGATACCGCTGACTCTCGCAGCGCGAAGGGACGGACTATTCACACCTTTTGGCAAGACATCTGTGGAATCCAAAGCAAAGCTCGAACTGCCGAAAAACATTAGGATGGAAATTAGGATCAACAAGTGGATACTCCCGAGTCGAAGGTCGCCGAAGCCATTCTGCGATTTTGATGCCAGGATCATTGCTTCGAGTGCTTGCATTTTGAGATCCCTATTGATTTCTATTTCCTCTGAAGCCCAGACTGGGGCAACAGAGGAATGCTTTGCGTTCTTTGAAGTGCCCTTTGCCGGCTGTGTATGGAAGAATTTCATGACATCAATTCCTCTCATTTAAGTTGGATCACGCTGTAAATTGAATTGAGATCGGTATCCTTCACCCATATTCCGCCCTGAGCTTCTTCGCAGCGAGACTTAAATTTGGTTTGATACTGATCGCAAGATTTTCCATAACTATCGCGAACGAAATAGTAACAAGTGCCTTTCATTTTCTTTCGAGCCACAATAAGGGAGGAATGTTCCCCTGATTCCCCATCGTTGGGGGTATCTTGGACTTCGTGGGCGTCATAGCCTATCGTGACTGGTCGGCCTTCATTCAAGGCTTGATTGATATGACTGAACATCCGATTGCGATTCCATGTCAGGGCTTTTTGAGTTGGAAAAGTCCTCTTGAGTCCAGCAGCATCCTCAGCGGCCAGAATGCTCACTGGCAAAAGGGGGTTTGCCAGCTTAAGCCTTGGACCACAGCGAAGATCGGCTTCATCTAAGAGGGCTTTTGCCGCTCTTTTTGCCCGCGGATCTTTTAGAATTCCTAAAATTTGCGGCGTCTGCAGGTCAGCGGATTTTCGATTTTGTTCGGACTTCAACCACTTTTTCTGAGCGATGGAAAAGGTTTTTTTCATCGCATTTTCTTGCGATGGCAGGCTATTTTCTAAACAAAAGCCCTTGGTGTTTGCCATAAGGATGGCGTGATGTTCTTCGCCGCCCACTTCCAAAAATCCACTGGGTGTGAGAATTTTACTGGACCGCAAGCGCTCACTTTCCAAACTGCGTGTTTCCTGAATTTGATCGAAGATATCGGCGTTGATCTTTAGGTAACTTTGAATGCGCGGATCTTCCAGCTTTTTAAGTTCTTCGAGGCTTGAAAAATTGGCCTGCAGAGCCAGGTCAAAGGCAGAAATTTTTTTCTGCAATTTAAACGAAACCAATTGAGCCGCTGTGAAGGCATAACACCAGCCCGTGTCTCCTTGATCCCAAGGCGCTCCCATCTGTGGCCGCAGATCGAGGTGATCGCAGCTTTGTTCGGCGGCGAATGCTAAATTCACCGAGGAAGCAAGCGCCATCAAGATCGAAATCAAACTCACCAAATAGGATCTACGAACTGAAGAAGTAAATAACTGCATGGGCAGCATCTTAGGTGAGGGATGAGAGATCCGACACTGTGGACTTCCTAACAGGGAGTTCTTTCAAGGCGAATTTAAAAGCGGGGTGAGTCCTGAATAACTTCCGAAAGTCCTAACTTATTAGCTATTTGGATCAGGTTCAGTTCCACACATTGCAGAGCCATTTTGTGCACCTCATGCGCAATTTTGCTCCCATAAAGCAAATCCCCCCAAATCGGAGCAATTCTTTTTGCCATTTCGAACCTCAATTGATGCGACCGACCTGTTACTGGAGACAACTTCCAAAGACTTGTTTCTGGTAATTTATAATCCCCCAAACATCGAGCCATAGTGATGCTCGGTTTTCCATAGGGTGCTTCAAAGCTGCGTTTTTTGCCCTTCACGAGGAGGGATTCCCAAAGCAGTTCATCTGTGGGAGCGTGGCTGGCTTCAGCCACGGCAAGATAGGTCTTGCGAATGAGGCCTTGTTCAAACCAGGCATTGGCTGAAGAGTGTGCCTTCGGATTCAGCGCAAAGATCAGTGGTCCACTCACTTCGAAATCGAGGCGATGAACCGGATAGATTTGTTGTCCTAAATCCTTTTGCAGAATTGTTCCGAGGCAGGGCCTCGTTTCAGCGCGATCACGAGAGGGCGTCGACAGATATCCGGCAGGTTTTCTGACGACGATCAGTTCAGGGGAGCGATCTAAAACATCAAAGGAGATCTGCGGCATGTCTTGCTTTACGGACATTTCAGAGGAAGCTATCACAATGAAAAACAAAAGCCCACAAGAAGTTCTCAGCTCCTCGATGGGGGCCATTCTTCTTGCCTATGGGAGCATGATGCTCTTTGCCCTCTCGGATAATATTCGGGGCACTCTTTACCCAGAGATCCTTCGCGATTTTGAATTGAGCAATACACTGGGTGCTTGGTTTTTTGCAATTGCCTCTCTTTCCAGCGTGGTGGGTGCTCTTGCAACAAAAAATATCATACGCAAGAGGGGTTACAAACAGACCTTATTGATTGGCTTGGGTTTGTTATTGGTGGCAGTGATTGGGGTCTCTGTCTCACCTCGCTTTCCGGTTTTGATCGCTTTTATTATGGCACTGGGTGTGGCTTTTGGAATTTTGGGTGTGATTCAAAATGCCCTAGTCTCCAAAGCGGCACCAGAACATCAACTCCTTCAATATCAAAGCGCACTTCATTCGATTTATGGGTTCTTTTCTTTCATAGCGCCTCTGTATGCTGCTTTAATTTTTTCTTTTTTTCCATCTTGGCGTCTGCCCTTTGCGGTGTTGGCGCTGCCTGCGCTGCTTTTGATTTTTAAAACCTGGCAGCAAAATGAATTGATTTCCCGGCAAGATGAAGAGGCCACTCAAAATACCAAATGGCCGGATCAGATGCCCTCGATCTTGCTTTGGTCCTTGATCCTCAGCCTTTATGTCGTGGCTGAGATTTTTGTGGCCACAAGATTGGCTCAGTATCTGCGGGAGGTTCAAAGCTTTTCACTCAACCAGGCGAGCGTTGGAGTGGCTGTCTTTTTCGGCGGATTATTTCTGGGCCGGACTGTTTTTATTTTTGCAAGATGGAAAGTTCCTCTGCTTTTTCAAATTCAAACATTTTTGGGCCTGACTGCACTTCTTTTGTTTTTAGGACTCATTAAAGGACTGAGCTTTATTGGAAACCATTGGCTGTTGGCCCTTTCGGGACTTGCCATGGGTCCCATCTATCCGATGACCATGACCTGGGTTGCGAAGCGATTCAAAAATCATATTGAAACTACTTTGACGGCTTGTATGGTCATGGCCGGAATTTTTAATTTAGTCATGCACACCTCCGTGGGGGTCTTGACCGATAAAATTGGCATTGCGCAGACCTTCTGGCTGGGACCCGTCGTTGCCCTTTTCGCTTTTGGGCTGGTCTTTCGTTACCGTTTGAGTGGGGATGTTTAATGATAGTGATTGAAGGAAAAGCTCTTAGAAAATCTTTTTTTGGAAAAGAAGTTCTCAAGGGAATTGATTTTCAAATAGGAAAAGGTGAGTTTGTGGCCCTCCTTGGGCCGAATGGTGCTGGTAAAACCACTCTCTTAAGTATGATCAGTGGTTTGCGTAGGGCAAGTTCAGGCTCCCTAAAAGTTTTTGGTGAAGATCCTTGGGCCGAAGAAACCCGTCAGCTCCGTGGCGTGACTCCTCAGGATCTTGAATTTCCCCACCTACTGAAAGTGCACGAACTAATTAAGATGGTCCAAGGCCTTTATAGAAAACCTGTAAACCTTGATGAGCTCGTTGAACGCTTGGGGTTTTCGCATTTGCTGCAAAAGCGTTGTGGGTCTCTCAGTGGAGGGGAAAGGCGCATCGTCGCATTGGCTCTGGCTCTTTTAGGAAATCCAGAACTGATTGTGCTCGACGAGCCCACGACAGGACTGGATGTGGAAGTTCGCGAAACCCTATGGAAGGTCTTACGCGAAGAAAAAGCGAAAGGTAAAACCGTACTGCTGACAAGTCATGACCTCAGTGAAGTGGAAATTCTGTCTGAACGGGTTTTGCTGCTCAGTCAAGGGCAGCTTGTATTTTCTGGTGAGATCGAAGAAATTTTGGCACAGGTTCCTCGGCAGCGTGTGGAATTTGAATCCACTTGGACTGGGCAGATTCTGGGCCACGAAGTGAATTTGTCTCACAATTTGAAAAAGACTTTGATCACGTCTCAGTCGGATCAAGTTGTAAAAGAAATTGTTGAGTCTCGAATCGATTTTAAGCATCTTCGCATCGAGTCCGCGGGTCTTGAAGAGGCCATTCGAAAATTTCGGAGGGATCAATGAGCTTGCTAGCAATCATCAGACAGAGTTTTTGGCTGGCACGATTTCAGATTTTAGAAACCCTCCGACAGCCAACTTATTTAGTTACAACGCTTTTGTTTCCTCCAATGTTTTTTTGGTTCTTTGCTGTGCCCAATATAAAAGAGGAAAATGCCGCCCAGTTTATGATGGGTTCTTTTTCCTGTTTCGCTTTTTTGGGTGTCGTCATGTTTCAGTTTGGAGTCGCTATAGCGCAGGAGCGGGGATCAAAATGGTATGCCTCAATGCGCACACTGCCTTTGAATCCAATGTCTGTGCTGCTGGCCCGAATGATTTCTGGAATTCCCTTTGCTATTTTGGCTGTGCTTACTGTGATAGTAGCAGCTCACCTCAGTGTCGACGTCAACTTACCTAAGGATCGGTGGTTGCCTTTTCTCAGCGTCGTTCTGTTGGCCGGTTTGCCTTTTTCTGCTATTGGCCTTTTGATTGGCATGATCAGCACTCCGCGCTCCGCCTTGCCTTTGGCTAATTTAATTTATTTGCCGATGAGTTTCGGAGGTGGTCTTTGGCTGCCGCCCAACGCCTTGCCGGATCAGTTAAAATGGCTTTTCGAAAATCTTCCGACCAGATTTTATGGCGAAATCGTCTGGGCAAAAATCGGCGCTCGGGAAATAGAGGAAAAAAACATTTGGGGACTTTTGATTTGTTTCGTCTTATGTTTTTCTTGGGCCATCTATCTTTACCATAGGGACGAAGGTGAAAAATTCTCATGAATTTTATTTGATCGTGGCTCCGGGCCTTGAGGAGCTAGCGCTCAAAGAGCTCCGAATCAAAAGTCTTTACTTCGTTGCAGAGGACGGCCAAGCCTTAGCCGAGACCCCAGAAATCCTAGAAGTCGGCAGTGGTGGGTTGCTGCTGAGGTCCTCTCTTATGTTTGGCTTGCAGCTGAATTTCTTTATGCGGTTGGCATCGAGGGTGCTTTTGCGCTTGGGACGATTTCATGTAAAAGAGTTTCATCGCCTCGAGGCCGAACTGAAAAAACTAAAGCCTGAAGTCATGAAATACTGTGAGGGTCCCTTCGAAGCCAAAGTGAGCTGCAGTCGGTCTGTACTGAATCACGAAAAACGAGTGCAAGAAACTTTGGGGCGAGTGCTGCCTTTAGTCGTTAGCGCAAGCGAGAAAAGTGGCATGACTGCTCAGGAAATCGGACAGCTTCCATTCTGCCAAAAGATCTACTTGCGCATCGATCAAAATGAATGCGATCTCAGTCTTGATACGAGCGGTGAACATCTGCACCGGCGGGGTTGGCGTCAGCAGCATAGTGGGGCGCCTCTGAGAGAGACTTTAGCTGCAGCCTTGGTTCGCCTTCTCTGCCAAGGTCATTCGCCAACTTATCTTTCGCAAGTTTGTCTGATGGATCCTTTCATAGGTTCGGGCACACTCTTGCGTGAATTTGCTGAGCGAGATCAACCGCTGCTGAGCCCGCGCAGTTTTCTGCGCTGGAAAGCCATTCCCAAACTTCTGAAGTCAGAACATTTTTCTTCGAATATTCTTAAAAGTTCCTTGCCGGAAGAAAGTGTCACCGCTTCGAGTCCCGAAAGTGGCTCTCTTGTCGGTTTTGATTTTGACTCTGAAGCTTTAAGGCTGTCGGAACAACACCTTCGATCTTTAGTGCCTCAGCTCATTCCCTCTCTGCAGCTGATTGATTGGAATTGGGCTGGAGGACTTCCGCGCGATCCCTTTTCAGCTGAGCTGATGAATTCAAAGCCGGCATCCTCTGCCCCAAAGTGGGCTGTGTTGAACCCACCCTATGGCGACCGGAAAGAACAAAACTTTAATTTGAAACAAATGCTGGAGGATTGGACCGAGGCTTTCCAAATTGAACGATTAGCGATCGCCCTGCCAGTCAGGCAAGACCAGATCATGAGCCCAGTAAAGTGGACAGTTCTTCAACGGTTGGAGACCAGCAACGGCGGCATTCCCGTTTCGCTGACCGTGTGGGAACGCAAGCAGAGCGGCTAAATTCGAACGGCGAACTTCGACTGCATGAACTGCTAACTAAATCCAAAATTTAAAGTGTTTCTGAAAGGCAGACTGTATCCCGCTCAGATCACGCGCCTCGAGCCGACCCAGCTGTTTGTCGACAACATCAAGATCGACGGTTGCGATTTTGGAAAGCCGAATTAGGCTGGGATGCAGCAGTCCAGCCTTCTTCCAGTTGACCAATTTGAAATCACCAGGGAACTTCATTCCCTCAACTTTGCTTGTGATCATTGCGATTGAGACAACTCCGATTTTATCCGTCACTTGTGATTGAACCAAGACAAGGGCAGGACGTTTCTTAGTCGATTCAAGATCGCTGAACGGAAATTTTACAAGAATAACATCGCCAGGTTTCATAGACTATCATAGTCCTTGTCTCGAGGATCTTCCCATTCATCGAAGACAATTTCTGTAGCTCTCTGGAGTTCTTTGGTCTCCATTCGATGAGCAAAATAGCCTTCCAATGCGGTAATAAGAACCTCTTTGATCGAGGAGCCCTGATCATTGGCCTCCGCTTTGAGGAGCTTGAGAAGCTGGGGGTTGCCCAAATCGGCAGATAGTCTGGCTTTCATCAGAATTTCCTCCTGCCCCAGAATAACATAAAAACGCTTTTACGTAAAGCTGTAAAAACGGGTCCTCGAGACCCGAAGGGTCTCGAATTGAGCCAAGCAGCTCTACTTCCGTCGTCCAAAGGTTCCGGCCAAATAACTGCGCTCGTCCACCGGAGTCAGAGTCTTTTTAACCGCTTTGTTCAGCAGCTGTGTATGAGGAATCTCACACAAATATTCAGCGATGTACCACACAGGTTCTTCTGAGTGAGCCCAGTCCATAGAATCAAACCGAGTCAAAGAAACCGGTCGAGAATAAGTGCGCATGCTGCGCTGACGTTGGTCATTAAAATAATCATTAAAGTAACTCATCGCGAGTTCCCTCAGTGATTTATAAACAGGTGGGCGGTACCGACAATTGGGATAATTCGATGAAGCAATAGCACCCCAACGACTATTTTTTTGAAAGACACAAATCACATGATCCGTATCATTGTAGGCCTCAAGGTCCAGAATCAAGGGCGAGTAGTTGTGAAAGCGCATCGCAGCTGCTGCAAAGACGGCTCCTTCAAAACAGTGAGCGGTTTTTTCTCGCAGAACCAAACGTGGGGAAAAAGCGGAGTCCGCCAAATGATAGGGTAGGGAATCAAGGAATTTTTGAATCTTCCACGGGTCGTTTAATTTTTTTAAGATCTTTTTTTCTTGAGTAGTCCATTTGGACATCCATTTCGATTTTTGCGCTAAAGCTCGCTTGGAGATTTTCATTTTCATGACTTCAGTTTAAACGGATTTAGCTTGATTGCAATCAGTTGCAGTTCTTTGGCTGAGCGAACTCCATGACAATGGGGAGATGGTCTGATACTCCGGCTCGCGTGGGTTCAGAAAAGCCAAGAGGTTCTCCCTCTGCATTCAGCTGTAAATGGTGACTTTGAAAAGTCCGTGTCTGCAGAAATTGAAAGGGGGGCGCTAGAAATTCTTTGGACACAAAAATCCAATCGAAAAAAGTCCAGACTCCATCAAAAGCGTAAGTGCCAGAGCAAGTTTCGCAGCCGATATGGTGACTTAGTACCCCACCCAGTTTTTTAACACGCTCCTTAATGTCCCAATCGTTTTGTTCTTGAGTACTGAAATTGGAATCCCCACCAGCAACTACCGAGTAGCCCTGATCTTGCCGTTCTTGAATAAGTTCTTCTAGCTTTTCCAGCGATATTTTGCGTCCCACTTCAGGGCTTAGCTGCGAAGGAAAGTGAAAGGCAAAAACGGCTATGGGAAGTTTGCAAGGACCATTCAGTTTTACTTCCATAATTTCTCGATAGGCACGGCCCTTAAGTCCAAAGACTGGGTGAAGGCGGGGGCGATCCAAAGCAGGCAAATTCGAAAGAACAGCTGTATCAATGCCACGAGGATCCGAACTTTCAAGATGGGTCCGAGTGCGCCAAACCTTAGGGCCCAATATCTGCGCGAGATCTTCAAGAGTTTTTCGATTTTCAAGTTCGCTGAGGAGGATAATCTGGGCTGGGGCGATCGCTGCGGACTTCAAAACTTCAGCTAGGCGTTTGAGCTTTTCTTGATACTTTTTTTCAGTCCAATTGCGCCGACGGCAGCGGGCTGTCCTGTGATTGGTCTTCGCTTTGAACCCACAAGCAGCTTTAAATCCCAGGAGACGTTTCGTTTTGAGAGGTAAAAATTCCTGATCTTCGGTTTCAGGATCGTCTTGAGTATCGAAAAGATTTTGTAAGTTATAGCTCACCAAGCGAAGGGCGACTGGTGCGGCCGAAGCTGGTTGCTGCAGCCGAAGAAGCCCAGGGCTGATTCCGAGCCTCGGCGACTTGACCCACAAAAGACTAAGCCCAGTGATCAGAAATAGTGAAAAGAAACCCGATATTTGTCTGTGAAATTTCTGATCCATGCGCAGCCTCACGTTCAACAAAATCTTTTGTTGATGCGAAAAGCTTGCAGGCCAGTGCCAAAGAATCAGAGCGGGGGCAACTTGAGCGGAAGTCCCTGAACTTCCCAAGCTCCCAAATTAAAATCCCATTCTTTGTTCAACCACCGAAACTGAAGCTGAGAACACCTGAGGGCGATGCGATTCTTGCCCAGTACTTTTTCCTGAGCGCCATAAAGATGATCGCCAAGAATAATGCAGCCTCTTGCCGCCAGCTGCACTCGAATTTGATGGGTTCGGCCAGTGAGCAGCCGAATGCGTGCCATTGCCACATGAGGGGACACAGTTTTACTCTCTAAAATTTCCAGCTGACAAAGCTGAGCACCCGGATCATCAGGAGCGCACACGATTTTTGGTACTGCAGGCGATTTCTGCATCCAATCTTCCAAGATTCCCGACGGGAATTTTGGACCCATGTGAAGAGCTTCATAAATCTTTTCGACCTGCCGGCGTATCAAAAGCTTGTTAAAGCCTTGAAGAAAAGATTCTGTTTTCGCAATCACCAGTAATCCTTCGGTCACAGCATCCAAGCGATGGGTAACAAAGAGGGGCGTTTCAGAAAAATGCGAATCGCTTTTCAACCACTCGATAATATTGTCGTGTAAATTATCGATGGTCGCGTGGACGGGCAGTCCAGCAGGTTTATTGAGCACTACGAAATCAGCATTTTCTTCGATGATCCGAGATGTTGCCGTGAAGCTTGGCAGATCATAGCGCCGGGGTTCGCGATGAATTCGGAAGTAGTCTCCGGCATTGAGCAAGAAATCTGGTTCGAATGCCTTCATTCTGCTCTTATTTAGATAGATCGCGCCCATTTTGTTCAGTTCTGTGGCCTCGGGCCAGAGCAAAGTCTGGGGCGAGGAAAAATACTCGCTCAAAGTCATAGCATTTGGGACGAGAAGATGAATCGTCATCGAAGAGTGTCTTAGCACGTCGCTCACAGCGTGAGCAAGACGAGGAGAACTGTTAATATTTGTTAATGAGTTTTGCTCAAGAACCGGTTTTTCAATGGCTAGCCCAGTACGCCTACGAACCTCACATGGTTTTCGCCGCAGTATTTTGTTTGATGATCGCCAGTGGATTTGGGCTGCCCCTTCCCGAAGAACTCACCATTGTGAGTGTCGGAATTTTGGCTTATATGGGGGCCAATCCCCATATTTTTCCGCCGCCTTACCCGGGTGCTTCGGTTGTGAATGGTTATCAAATTGCTTTCTTCACAATGTTTTCGGTGTGTCTCGCAGATGGAATTGTTTTTGCCATCGGGCGCCTCTTTGGAAGAAGGCTAATGACTCATCCTCGTTTTCAAAAGGTCTTTGCTCCTTCGGTGATGGAGAGGATTCACAATTGGACCGCGAAGTATGGCTCCTTTGCGACTTTTCTTTTTCGGTTCACGCCAGGAATTCGTTTCCCGGCGCATTTAGCTCTTGGAATGTCGCCCATTTCTGCATGGAAGTTTTTTCTTATCGATGGCACAGCCGCTTTGATCAGTATTCCGACTCAAGTGCTTCTGATCTTTTTCTACGGCGAACCAATTCTTGCGGCACTTCATCGATTCAAGCTCTGGATCGGAGGAGCTCTTCTTATTTTGCTGCTCGGACTCGCGATTTATAAGCTTTGGAAGCGGTTTCGGCCGCTTCAAAGTGCTTAAGCTCTTGCTTAACTATTTGTACGCTTAAGAAAATTACCAAGCGAATTGCTTCACAAATCGTGTTACCGAAAATAGAACAAAACTTTGATCCATGGTTATTCGCCAAGGAGGCCTCATGCGCAAGTTCATCACAGAGGGCTTTGCAAAACATAAAAAGGGCTTTTAGGGGGAACTGCTCTTTGGTGTCCCAGAGCATTTTCGATGCAATGGGATCCAAGTTGGTTGAAGAAACTGTTTCTCCGGTCTTATTCTGGCAAATGATCAATATCTGATTACTTGCTATCAACGCTACCGTCGTGAATCCAACCGATGATGCTAAAGCCACAAAACTTCCTTGAGACCATGTTCGTTGTCGCCATGAACATCCTTGAGGCGAAGGTCGGTAGGAACAGATTTGCTCAGCTTTTCGTGACGATGAAACCAGTCTGAAGTTGTATTTCGAGGAACTCCGAGAGCTTTTCCGATTGAGTAGGCAGTGATTCCAGACTCACAGAGTGTTGCATCCTCAAGCTGAAGGTCAGAGGAAATCTTTTTGGTGAGCCCATTTTCCCTTTGTAATCTCCAAACCTTTTCGCCAAGCTCGCCGTGCAAGCAGCATGTCATTGACTCCTTTGTGTTTGTTTAAAATGAAGGCTGCAAAAAGAGCAATCTTTACGCGGTCTTTTTGTCCTTTCGAAAATTGTTCCGTAAAAAAGTTCAACACGTCAACACATTAGTCACTTGGCTGACTTTTTTTAAGGCAACGGCATTGTTGTTTGAAATTTCGAATTTCAAATTAGTGCTAAATTCATTGGGCATTTTTAAAAAAATAAAAATCGCCTATCTGGCATCTGAATTGAATACTTAGAATGTAAATCATAATCCAAGGAGCTTAAAATGAAACGTTCTCAAATACTTTTAGCCTTACTTCTAATTTCTTCCGTACACCAAGCCTAGGCCGAGGTGTTCGTATGTAATCGAAATGCCGTATTTTTCGACAAAGAGGTGGAACATCAACGTCAAAGAATTTTGCCCTCACGTTTGGAGATTTTCTGGAACGGTGTCATACATTTCTCAGTGGATATAGAGATTTCTGTCGCAATGAGCAGAGAGATCGATAGTTCACACCGTAGAGGCTCAAGGCACTTTGAAGAAATTCGGTTAGAACATTCTCCAAGTTTGCAGCCCAGTTGCATTCCTGGAACGGGTTATTGCTTTGTAGAAATGAAAGATGAAAGTGCTGGGTCTGAGTCAATTAAATTTAAATCAATTATATTTAAAAATAAGCAGACTGGTCATCAGCTAACAGTTGAATGCAGTGAGAAAGTCTATTGATATTGATCTTGGCCCCAAAAAGTGGGACACCGAATTTATGCGGGGAGTGCGGCTTGTTCGCACTCCACCGGGTGCACTTAGCCAAGTGAAGAATGCAGTCGTTGTATCTGTTGACCAAACCTCAAGGTATTCAAAAATGGTAGTGTCAATAGAATCACTACTTCGTGATTCAGGTACTCATTTTCTTAGAAATTGAATGATATTTTCTCAAGTAGATTTCCCATGCCTAGGGGGTTGCACTCCAAAAGGCAAAAGTCCACTAGGCCACTTCCGAATTAGTGAAAACTTTTTTCTCATTCAAATGGCATTGATAAGAAAGTACTTTCGCTTCTTTGCTTTTTGAGAACTCTTGATCCGGCCAGAAAACTTTTTCCATGCCTTCTTTCGCTCCAAAAAGTTCTTCGCGGATTTTAAACATGAGGCCACCAGGCGCACCGAGGAGCCAATCCATTTGCACAATGTAAAGGGCTCTTTCGGTATGTTTCAGGGGTTTTTGCAGTTTTGTTGTTGAAGTCGGAACTTAAATACTCGCAGACTTTGTTGTCAATGTAACTTTTAAATTTTCAAGTGCAGCCTCCGTGTTATTTTTTGGCTTGGAG
>Ga0247843_1001063_pt1 | contig 59582 bp, 60 predicted proteins | sample LaCruzMarch2017__FD_192420 | JGI IMG/M metagenome (GOLD analysis project Ga0247843, IMG submission 192420) | Freshwater microbial communities from meromictic Lake La Cruz, Castile-La Mancha, Spain - LaCruzMarch2017_8m | ecosystem: Environmental > Aquatic > Freshwater > Lake | place: Spain...
CAGAAACCCGGAGCAGAGATGCTTCGGGTTTTTTTATTTTAGGCGCGCCGCGAGGCGCGACCACAAACTAGCTAGAGACCCTTTTCTCTTCTCACAGCGATCGCGGCCGCTTCCCCGAGCTTCACGTAGCGGAAAGACCGCGACTTATCCCCAAAACCCCAGCGTGCCATCGCGTTGCTCTGGTCGCGCGCGCCCATGTGGCCGGTGTAGAAGTCGAAGCGGTTTGGGCCCACGATCGCGCCGCCCTTGTCGTGCACCACGAAGAAGCCGTCGTGCCGGCCGACGTACGGAACATTCTTCCCATCGAGCTCCGGCACATAGATCACGTCGCCTACCTTGTGCACATTTAGGTCGGCCGCGATGCTCACGTTCGGCGTGAGACAGCCGCCGTAGCCGTTAGCGAAGCGGCAACGCCCCTGGGATTCCGGGCGCAGCGCTTCGGCTTTCCCCGCGCGCACAAAATAGCGCCAGTTATTGGCGAAGCCGAGGAAGCAGGAGCCCTGCATGAGGCAGTCACGAAAAGAACTCTCGCAAATTGACCACTCGCCAATTCCCACGAGCTTGCAGCCAGAATCGCGGGCCGTATCGACATTGAACTTCGGCGTGTAGTAAACGGTAGGGCTGAGGCTCGCGACCTGCTCGATCAGCGGGCGCGCCTGCGTCGAGAAGGTTGGTTTGCGCTGGCGGGGAGATCCGGGCACAGCATCGCGGTCCCATTCGCTGCCGTCGCCGCCATAGATAAACGCGGCCTTGGAGCCGGTGGCGTCGTCTTTTCCGCAGGAAAAGAGCAGAAGGAAGGCGAAGAGGGTGAGGACTAGGGTGCGCATAGGTCCTAACTAGTGGAAATCACGTATCCAGCAAGGTTGAGCAATTTACTACAACAAAGGACAGAAAGCAAGCTCAGCCCTGCACCACCAGCCGCTGCTCCCCAAGATCAATAGAACGGTCCGGCGTGAAGATCCTCGCCTCGATGCGGTCCCAGTCTTTCAGGTAGCGCCCCGACGATGCCTGCTCTTCCACGAAGCGCTGAAACTTTTCCTTATCGCTTTTCCACAAATCCCGGATTTCTTGCCACCGAGAAGGCGGCTTCACGCGCATCGAAACGCCGCCGGGCGTGCCGGTCAATAGCAGATCGCCGGCGCGCAGATCAAACGACCGCGAGATGAGCTTCAATGTCTCGGGCGGCCGGTGCATCAGCTGGGCTGCCGTCGCTTTCTGGCGAACAGTGCCGTTTACCGAAAGCAGAAGCTGCAGGTCGTAGAGCCGGGAGAAATCCTCCCGCTCCATGAAATAGAAATACGGCCCCACGGGGCAGAAGCCGCGAAAGCTCTTTCCGCGGAACCACTGGCGCTCAGGCACCTGCACGTCGCGCGCAGAGATATCGTTGGCCATTACGAGGCCAGAAACGAACTCATGCAAATTAAACTCGTTTACTTCGACGGGCTCCGAGATCTCGCGGCTGATCACAAGGCCTAGCTCGATCTCGTAGTCGAGCAGGCGCACGCCTTCCGGCCGCCAGATCGTGCCCACCGCGGGCGCCAGCGAAGAGTCTGATTTTGCGAACAGCAGATTGTGCTCTTTGTTTTTCGGAAGAACGCCCGTCTCAAGCAGGTGGTCGAGATAGTTTTTTCCCTGGCACACGATTTGGCAGGGCGCCGTAACGGGAGAGTAAAGCTCCAGCCCGCCAAGCGGCTCGCCTTGGCCCTGAATTGCCTTCCGAGCCAGTTCCGGAACGCCCATTGTCAGCAAGGCCTTCAAGCTGTCAGCAGAAACTCCCAGCGGAAAAACGTCCGAGCCCTGAGCGCAACCCCACGAAACCTGTCCATTTTTGCCCTTATATCGAACTAACGACCACCCCATAGGCTAATTTTGACTCCTTGCAAAAATTTCACGATCGCAGTAAAACCCCGCACCCGCTGCTCTTAACCTGACTTAGGAAACGTAACATGAATCATCTATCGCTTTTCGCCCTTTTGGCGCTCGCCCTCTCCCCACAATTTGCCCAAGCCGACGCTCTCGACGCTCCCTACTCTCGTCTCGCTCACCCGCGCATCGACCGGGCTGGCCGCGACGGCCGCGAAAGCGCTCCGAAATCTAACACGCTCGCCATGCTTGAAAAGCAAACCCCGGTGAAAAGCCAGGCCGCCCGCGGCTCTTGCTCGATCTTCTCCGCCGCTGCCCTCCTTGAGAGCATGCTGATCATCAATGGCAAAGCCGACGCCAACCTCGACCTTTCCGAAGAGTGGCTGCAGTATCTCATCGCTCAGCGCGCCACGAGCGACGGCTCGACTTCTCCCGCAAATTTCCGCGCCCTCCACCAGTTCGGAATCCCTTCGGAAGAAAAGCTCCCCTATATCGGCGCCACATGGAAAACTCTCTCCGATGGCAACGCACGGGAGCGCTGCGCGAACGCAAAGCGCCTGGCGAACTGCCTCACTGGCCACCGTGATCCCGCCCTGCTCCTCGCCGCAGATAACGAAATCAGAGATCAAGAGTTCGTCGCCGCCCGCCGCGAAGCTCAGGAGAACAAGGCCCGTTTTTTCACGGCTAAGGGCGAAGAAGAAAGTGGCATCGTGTTCGGCACCGCCGAGATCAAGGAGCTGCTCGCAAAAGGCACCCCCCTCACCCTCGACATCGACTTCTACTACGGCGCCTGGAACCACCGTCTCGCCGACGAGCTCGCCATCGGCCGCGACAACGACAACTGGAGCCATGGCATCGTAACCTATCCTGAGCGCGGCTCGTTCGACGTCGAAAAGTCGCTCGAGAAGCCAGCAGGCCACTCGGTGGTTCTCGTAGGTTACGACGATGAACGCGAGATCGAGTACAACGTTAAGATGAAGAACGGCCGCATGAAGAAGTTCAAGCGTAAAGGCGTTTACTACTTCAAGAACTCCTGGGGCAGTGGCAGTTTCGGCACCGAGACTGAGATCGAGGGAAAAGTATTTCCTGGCTACGGCATGATCTCGCAGGACTACGCGAACGAGTATGGGCAGTTCTTTAGGTTGGCGCTCTAGTCAGCGCGACAAGTTGGCGCTCTAAACCAAATCACCTAGCGCCATGAAGGCCCGCCCACCGAAAGGCGACGCGGGCTTTCTGCATAAACAAAACTAATCACAAAGCAAAGAAAGATAGCCCGACCCGCCGGACGCACCTCTATGAAAAACCTCACCCTTCTTGCCCTTCTTGCGCTTTCCATCGCCTCTCCCGCCGTCGCCTCCAGCGAAGCTTTCCTCGACAAGCCCTACAAAAACCTCCCGCATCCCCGCATGGATCTCTTCAACCTCGCCGACGACAACCAGCGCACGAAGAACGACGTGGTCGCCGTGATCGGCAAACAGACCAGCGTGAAGAGCCAGGAAGCCCGCGGCTCCTGTTCCATCTTCTCCGCCACCGCGCTGCTGGAGAGTCTCTTGCTCATCAATGGCAAGGCCGACGCCGCAACCCTCGACCTTTCTGAAGAGTGGCTGCAGTACCTCATCGCCCAATGGGCCACGAACGACGGCTCGAACTCTTCCCGCAACTTCGAGCAGATCCACGAGCACGGCATGCCCGCCGAAGCCAAGCTTCCTTACATCGGTTCCACCTGGAAATCCCTCTCTGACGGTAAAGCCAAAGAACGCTGCGCCCACCTCACCACGCACAGGCAGGCCAACTGCCTTACGGGCCACCGCGATCCTGGGCTTTTGTTCTTGGCCGATGAAGACCTCGCCTCCGACATCCAGTTCCTCCAGGCCCGCCTCGACGCCAAGGAATTCAAGCGCCAGTTCCTTACCAGCGAAGGCGCAGACGCGAGCATTTATGCCGGCAGCACCAGCGAGATCAAAGAACTCCTCAATGCAGGAATTCCCCTCACTCTCGACTTCACGTTCTACTACGGCGCCTGGAACCACCGCCTCGCACCCGAAGTCGGCATTTCCCGCAATATGGACCATTGGGCCAAAGGCATCGTGGGCTACCCGGAGCCGGGTTCTGTAGACCGCGACCGCTCCAGTGAAAAAGCCGCCGGCCACTCCGTGGTTGTAGTGGGCTACGACGACGAGCGCGAAGTGGAGACCACCGTGCAGATGAGCGACGGCACCACGAAAACGTTCAAGCACAAGGGCGTTTACTACTTCAAGAACTCCTGGGGCACCGAAAGCTTCGGCGTCGACTTCGAAATCGACGGCGTGAAGTATCCCGGCTACGGAATGATCACGCAGGACTACGCCAACGAAATCGGCTCTTTCTTCCGCCTCGCGCTCTAGGGCGAATGTGGAAAGACGGCTCTTCTACAAGAGCCGGCGAACGCAGCATGGGTGGCTCCAGGCAAGCCACCTCAAAAAGCAATACTCAGCGGCAGCTGAGCTTAGCGATCGGTTCGAAAAAGGTCCCTACGCTGTCGATCGCGCAGTGAAAAACGAGGGCAGCGTTGGCGGAATCGATTTCGGTTACGAAAATCGAAGCGCCATCCGTGCAATCATTCGTGTTCACACTTTCGGGAACATCGCTGCTGAGGAAGTTGGATCCGGCTTCGATATTGCCGCTATTGAACGTCAATTTTTCGAGAACGGCGAGGCGCTGGAACTCAGTGTTCGCGTAACGGCCTTTCTCATAAGTTACGCCAACCACAGCACGGCCAGAGGCGAGGTCGGTACAGGTATACTGGCTCTTGGCGTGGCCGGGAGCTGCGGAAGCAGCAGTGGCAGTGGTCATTAGGGCGAGGGCGATAAATAGGTTTTTCATGAATCGGTCTCCTTGTTTTGCTGCCCTTATAGCCTGGCAGTTAAAAATTGCAGCCGGGGAGGCAGGGAAAACACCGAATCCTTACAATCACCGTGCCTCTAGGTAAACCTCTTCCTCACCCAGGCCGCATCAATGCCTTTGTAATCAGCGATATGCTCCTGGGCCAGGCTTTGGTCGTGCCCAAAGTGATTCGTCGATGTAATGGCTACCGAGCGCACGCCGGCCGCTTCGGCGGAGGCGAGGCCGGGCACGGAGTCCTCAAAGATCACGCATTCGGAAGGCTCTACGCCCATGGTTTTCATGCACTTTAGGTAACCGTCCGGCGAGGGTTTGGAGCGGGGGTAGTCTTCGGCGCCGTAGATCACCTCAAAATGGCTGGTTACCCCTAACTTATCGAGGGCCCAGAGCACGTCGGCCCGGTGGGAGCCGGAAACGAGGGCGATGCGGAAGCCGTTGGCCTTAAAGTCCTCGATCGCGCGCTTTGCTTCGGGCACAAAAATCACGTCTTTGCGGATGATTTCCTGGAACCTGGCCACCACCTGCCGGGTGGCCTCCTCACGGCTCAGAGGCATCTTATGGTGGGAAAAAAGAATATCGAAGGCTTCGTCCCATTTTCGGCCCACTACCGTGCCTGCTTCCTCGCGAGTTACCGCGACGCCCCATTTTTGCGAACAATCCAAAATCGCCTGTAAACTCAAGGCCTCAGAGTCGATTATGGTGCCGTCTAGGTCGAAGATTATTACCTTGATCATTTTAGTCTCCCGGGGCAAACTGCGGACCGAACCGATACGGTTTTCTAGGCTCGGACCCAGCCAAATGAAACCCTGAATTGCTAACCTCGTCTCGTATGAGACCCTGTTAGCGAGAAGGAGATTATATGAAGGCAGCACTCCGCGGCAAGAAATTGGGGCAGATGAGCCGACTCACCTCCCGGAGCCCCCTTAGCGCGCTTCGTAATTTCAGCGCTTCTCGTTTCCTCAAAAAGAGCAATTTTCCTTTGCAAAACTTCCGCCCCAAAGTGCTTGTGCACCAACAGACCGAAAACTTCGTACTGAAGACCGCCGAAAGCCCTTTCGAGCTCCGCCAGGTGCTGAAACTGCGCCACGAAGTGTTTTACAAAGAGCTGCAGGACCGGGTTCACGAAACCAGCCTCGATTTCGACGAGTTCGACGCCATCTGCGACCACCTGATCATCATCGACAAGAAAAGCGCCCGCATTGTAGGCACTTACCGAATGATCTGCTCCACCTTTTCCGACCGCTTCTACTCCCAGGGCGAGTTCAACCTCGACGAGCTGATCTCTCAGCCCGGCGTGAAGCTCGAGCTTGGCCGCGCCTGCATCGATGCCGAGTTCCGCACCGGCGCGATCATTAACCTTCTCTGGAAGGGCATCGCTGAATACATCCGCAAAACCGATACCGCCTTCCTCTTCGGCTGCGCCTCTGTGCATACCGTAGACGCTGTGATCGCTTCCCGCCTGCTTGCTCTCCTGCGCGCTAAAGGCCTCGCGGTCGATGAGCTCGGAGTGAAGCCCACCGAGAAGTACCGCTGCATCCTCCCGCGCGTGCAGGCAGATGAAGGAATGGAAAAAGAAATTCCCGCGCTGATCCAGAGCTATATCCTGGCCGGCGCTAAATTCTACGGCGAGCCCGCCCTCGATGTGGACTTCCACTGCTTCGACTTTTTCATGATGCTGAAGATCTCGGAGATGAGCCGCCTTTTCCGACGACGCTACAAGCTCGACGAGCAGCCGGAAGCCGCTAAAACGGAATAATGATTCTCGTTCTGCATTCCTACCGCCGCTGCCCCTTTGCTATTCGCGTACGGATGACTCTGGAAGAAAAGGGAGTGTTGTATTCGGTGGTCGAGGAGAGTTTGCGCTCGCCCTCCGCTTCGTTGCTGGCCGTAAATCCCTCCGGGAAAGTTCCCGTGCTTCTCGTCGACGGGGTCGCGATGCCCGAATCGGCCGTGATCACGGCGTTTCTCGAGGAGAAATTTCCTGTTCCCGCCCTGGGCTCTCCAGGCGAGTGGACGGAGTGGTGCGACTCAGTGTTCAAGCCGGATCTGGATCTGTTCAAGTACAAGTGGAAGGAGCTGGGCGGCGAGGAGCAGGCGCGCCTGGTACTGCGGCTCGAGAAGCACCTGGAAACCCTCGAAAGCACGCTCGCGCAAGGAAAGTTCCTGGAAGGCGACACATTTTCGCTCGCCGATATCCACGTGTTTCCTTTCTACCGTCAGCTCACGAAGTGCGAGGGGTTCTTGGAGAGATTCTCGTATCCGCGCGCGAATGCCTGGCTCGATCGGATCACGGAGCGCGCCTCGTTCGTGCGGGTGATGCGGAAGAGTTAGCCGAGCGAATCGTTCAAAACGCTCGCCCCGGGGCTAGTTCCGAAATGGAAACAATCGAGCCGTATTGTTAACTTAGGCAACTCGGCACCGTGCCGAGCTCAATGTGTCAAACTCCCGCATCAAAACTCTGCCTCAAGCCCGAATACGCTCCCGTGGGGCTCGAGGATCTGAACGATCGTCCTCTGCACCTCGTTCACTGGCAGCGGCCCACGGTAAACCTGGGCGCCAAGACCTACGGCATGCTCAATGGCACCTTCCAGATCGTCCACGAGCCAGTATCCCACCGTGCCGCCCCGGGAGACTGGCGACTTCTCGTCGGCGAGACTAATGTCAAAACAAGTATTGGCAATTTTAAAAGACACGAAATTTTCCTGATCTTCGATCGGCTCGATGCCAAAGAAAGATCTGTACCAGTCGCGGCTCTTGCTCACGTCGGCCACGAACAAGCGAATCGTAATAAATTTCTTAGTCCTGAACTTCATGCCTTCTCCAAAAACTCCTTCGACTCCTTCACCACCCGCTGAAACTCCTCCGCCCCCATCGAGGCAGAATCCAAAATAAGATGGTGGTAGCGCCGGGGCAGCGTGCAGCCCGACACGTTTGTTTCGCGAAATTCCCAGTCCGTGCGCTCGGCCGCGAGCTCGCGCAGCTTTGGCGCGTGCACCAGCTCGTCTCGCTTCGCCGCCCAAATCAAAGTCGGGCCTGCGGGCTTGCTTCCTTCGCCCAAAGTCCAGCGCAGGTAAAAGAAATCCATCGCGAGCACGGAAAAGAGGCCCGTGCGCCGGCTAGCCACGTAGCCTTCGGGGATGATGCTGCGAAAGGTGAGCCAGGGGATCAGGCGCACGAGCCACATCAAAGGGAGATACCAGAAGTGCAGCGCAATCGCGGGCGCGAGGTAAACTCTTTTTGTGAAGGGCAGTTTTTCCGAGAGCACCTGGAAGATCAACCCGCTGAAAGAATAGGCCAGGAGATAGAGCGGCACACCGAGAGAATCGGCCCGAGCCTTGGCCTCGGCATGGATGCGGTGGGCGTCCTCGAGCCATTCGTGGGAAGTTACGCCGAGAAACTCTTCCGTATCGCCGTGGTGTCCCCAGAAGCCGGGGCGAAAAACTTCGTAGCCGTCCTTAGCAAAGGATTCGCCGAACTCGTCCATGGCGGGAGGATACGTGTTCATCCCGTGGCTTACCACGAGCACGCCCCGGGGTTGGCCCGAGGCCGGAATCCAGCGATCGCAGCGCGGATACGGGTCCCTGTCTCCTGACTGCTTTCTAAATATGCCTAACGAAAACAACATCTTAATCACCTAACGCGCCCTTGAGTTCATTTTAAAAAACCTGCTATGATTGTTACAGGACCTAGACGGTTCTAGAAAGGGGGTGGTCACCAACATGAATATACCAAGTAATAGTAGTAAGCAGGTGACCCTCCTCTTAACGGTGGAATTGTAATCCGTTAAGAGGAAAGGTTAGCTGACTTCCTAGGCTGCAGGATCAGCGGAGGTAACCACCCCCTGTGAATGCAGCCTTTTTTATTCCGCCTTCCCTCAAAATCAGTGCGTAACGCCCCATACCACACCCTAATAAGCAGCACCTAAGTTCCTGAGCTACGACTACGAGCGGAAGGGCGGCAGAACCCCGGTGGTGATGCTGCGCCAAGTTCAGTACAATGCGGGGATGAACTTCCTCACCACGCATTGGATCGCCGCCGCCCTCAACCAAAAGCCAGAAGGCGCCAGCAAGCCGCTCACACTTCTCTCCTCCGACACGCGCGAGCTGAAACCGGGCTCGGTCTTCGTCGCGCTCAAAGGTGAAACAAGCGACGGCCACGACCACGTGGAAAAAGCCAAAGCTGCCGGCGCGATCGCCCTCGTGCACCGGAAAGATTTCAAGTGCCCCGAGGGAATGATTTCATTTCCTGCCGACGATACCCTGCAGGCCTTTCGCCAGATTGCCGGCGCCTGGAGACGCGAATTCACCCTGCCCGTGATTGCAATCGGCGGCAGCGCCGGCAAGACCACGAGCAAAGAGCTACTCGCCGCGCTCTTTCGCGGTAAGTTCAAAAACGTGCTGCAAACGCTGGCTTCCCAGAACGGTTTCCAGGGCGTGCCCACCACACTGCTGCGCCTTCGCCCCGAACACGATGCCGCTGTGATCGAAGTGGGCATCGACGAGCCGGGCTCCATGATCCAGCACCTGGAACTCGTGGCGCCGGATGCCGGCCTGCTCACCTCGATCGGCCCGGAGCACCTCGAGAAGCTTATCGACGAAGACAACGTGGAAAAAGAAGAAGGGATCCTCTTCCAGGTTCTATCCAAACGCGCCGGCCTCGCCGCCGTGAACCTCGACGATCCTCGCATCGCGCGCCAGGCCTCGGAACAACTTCCCGATAATCTCAAGCTCACCTACAGCCTCAAATCGAAGTCGAACGTGCGCGCCAAGCTGCTCACCGAAGGCGAAGAGCTGTTCATTGATGTCGATGGCCTCTCCACCAAGAAAACCGAGCGCTTCGCCGTGCCGCTCGAAGGCGCGCACAACGCGCTCAATCTTCTGGGTGCCATCGCGCTCGCGCATGGGCTCGGCCTCTCGGTTGAAGAAATGCGCAAGGGCCTCACCACCTTTACGCCGCCGCCCGGGCGCTCCGAGGTGCACCAGTGGCGCGGCTGTAAGGTGCTCGCCGATACATACAATGCCAACCCCGCCTCCGTGACGGCGGCGCTAGAAACTTTATTTACGGGAAAAAGCGCCGGGGATACCTGGGTGTGCCTTGGCGATATGCTCGAGCTCGGCAAGTTCGAGGAAAAGATGCACCGGGGCCTCGCCGAGCCCATCCTGCAGCACGGTGTAAGGCATGTATTCCTTTTTGGCCCGCGGATGAAGATGCTGGAGCACGAGCTGCGCAAGCGAAGCTTTTCGGGCTCCCTCCACCACTACGCTTCCCAGGAAAAGCTCGCCGACGATCTCCGCGCCCAGGCCAAAGCCGGGGACCGGATCCTGATCAAGGGTTCCCGGGGCATGAAGATGGAGAATGTTTGGAAAGCCCTTCAAACATCAGTGCAAGCCCAGTGAATTGCCGCTCCCCATCAACGTGAGCGTTTTGTTAGAACCATGGGTCTATGGGTGCACAATGGAAAGCTGCTGGTAAGTCCGCAAAAAGCGCCGCGACGGGCGCAATCTTCTCTAAGCTCGCGAAGGAAATCCTCGTAGCTGCCCGGGGAGGCGCGGATCCGAGCGCGAACTCCCGACTACGCGCCGCAATCGAAGCCGCGAAGAAGCAGTCGGTTCCGAAAGACACCATCGAGCGCAATATCAAAAAAGGCGCCGGCCTTACCGACGAAAAGGTGAACTACGAAAGCGTCACTTTCGAAGGCTTCGCGCCCAACAAAGTTCCCGTGATCGTGGAATGCCTCACCGACAATAAGAATCGCACCGGCTCTGATATCCGTGTGCTTTTCCGCAAAGGTCAGCTCGGCAATACAGGCGCAGTGGCATTCCTTTTCGACCGCGTGGGCATCATCGAAGCCACGCACGCCGAACAGAAAGACGCCGAAGAAGCCGCGATCGAAGCGGGCGCGCAGAACGTGGAGCCCATGAGCAAGGAAGATGTGGGCAAAGACGGCAAAGTGGGCGCTACTTTTTTCACCGAAGTTTCCGATTTGGCTACCGTAACGAACGCCCTCAACGCCGCCGGCTGGAAGGTGACCACTTCCGAGCTCGGCTTCAAGCCGAAGAACCTCGTGGAGCTCGCGGGTGAACAACTCAAAGAAACGCAGGAATTCCTCGGCGCAATCGACGATAACGATGACGTTCACCGCGTTTACGCGGCCCTCGCATAAACATGAAAAACAAAATTGTCCTGATCGCCTCCCTATTTCTCCTCGCTGCCTGCTCCGGGCAGCAGCCTAAGCAAGACTCAGTAAGTACTGCGGCCCCTGCTCCCGCCCAGGCGCCCGCCCCTCAGGGCAACGACGCCGTGCAGACGCTCACGCCAGAGCAGATCGCGCAGCTCAGGAAGGCGCAGGAGCTCCGTGAGGAGGGCCTCCGAATGCTCTACGCCAAAGACCCCCGGGTGAAGAATCCCCGCGGCGCCTACGACAAGCTGCTCGAGAGCGCGAACCTCGGCGATCCTCTCGCAATGGACAGCGTGGGCGGCTTTCACGCGTCCGGAATGGCAGGGGTCGAAAAGAGCTGCCTCAAGGCCATGCAGTGGTTCGAGCGCAGTGCTGCCGCCGGTTATGGGCTCGCCGCCAATAACCTCGCTTACCTCTACGTAACCTGCAACGACAAGAAGCTGCGCGACGCAAGCAAGGCCGAGCTTATCCTCAAGATGATGTTCGCCAGCAATCCAAGCCTGCTCGCCGTGCTCGATACCTACGCCGCCATGCACGCGCAGCAAGGCAACTTCAAGCTCGCGGCCGACTCGATGGAAGTCGTGATCGAGCTGCAAGAGCTGATCGAAAGCAATCCGGAGCGCATTGACGAGTCCAAAAAGGCCCTCGCGCTGTATAAGAAGAAAAAGACCCTCGATGGCGCGTTCGACGCGAAACCTGAAGTAAACGAGCCGCTGAACTAGACCGCTGTTGGGCGACGCGAAACCCTGGGTCAGTCGCCGTTCCACTCAATGTCGTGGGTAGACATTTCCATGATCGACTTCTTTTCCCGCAGGCTGCCCCGCCAGAACTGGTACAAGCCCACGAACTGGTAAAACGCCGGCAAAGGGTCTGCCCACTGATAGATCACCTCGCGGCTCGAGCATACGGCGCGCCACCAGGCCGCAAGCTTCGCCCGGCCCTTGATCCCAGCCAATCCGTAGGAAAGCATCGCGAGCAGGATCATCGCGCGGCGCCCTGGCGCGGGCTCAAGAGTCTTTCGGCCCCGCTCCCGCAGAAAAACCTGGTCGAGGCGGTCTTCCGGAAGAAAGAGATGCGCGCCGCTCGTCGCGCGTGGATTACATTCAAGCGGGTGCAGCACGCCGCCGCTCGTCTCTATGAAGTCAAAGGAGAGCTGGCCCGTGTACTTGCGCGCGCGCGCGAAAGCCCTCACCCACTCGCGCAGTCGTGGATGATCAACGGCCTCGAAGGAAATTCCTGCACCTCTGCCAGCCGTGAACTCATGGGAATAAGTGGAGTGGCTCAGCAGCTCGCCCTCCCAGCACACGCTGTAGGTGCAAAGCTCATTTCCATCGATGAATTCCTGCAAAAGCCAGGGTTGCGCCGGCGAGATCGCGAGCGCAGAGGGCAGCTCGCTCGCGGAGCGCAGGATCCGGGCCTGCGAGGCGAAGCGGGAATAGGCGGGCTTGAGCACCACCGGGAAGCTGCCGGCGTAGGCACGCACTCCTTCGAGAGTTTCCGCGAGCTGTGTGTGGGGCGCGGGCAGGCAGAGCGCGCGCACTTCGCGGTTGAAGGTGTACTTGTTGTGCAGCAGATGGAGATTGGAAAGTGTATCGCACCAGACGGCGCAGCTTACACGCAACGCCTCGAGACCGCGCGCTACGTAAAACACTTCCTCGCAAGTGGGGATCAGCACATCGATGCTGATTTCCCTCACGATCCGCAGAAGGTCGCGCACGAAACCAGAAGGATCCTGCCGGGGTGGAGCCACGACGAAGCTTTTCTCGACCGCATTTGATGCGCGGCTAAGAAAGGCGCTCTGGCTTTCGGCCATGTAAATGAGGTGGCCCTGCGCGTGAAGCTGGCGTGCGATCTCGAGGGTAGCCGGCGCGCGGCCGCCGGTGAGCAGGAATTTCTTTTTCATGGTTGGCCCGCCTTTCCCAGATAATGCCACTGCACCTGCATGAAGAGTCCCTTTTCGCCCGCACTCGGTTCGTGCTGTAATGATAGTGCAGGAAACCCACTTTGCGCCACCTACCCGCCGAAACCAGCGAGCCCCGGCTCACCGGAGATATCCCGCCCCTCGGCGACGATACGTCTGAAACGCTCCGTGAATGCGCGAAGCTCGCCCCTTTTCTCGGCGAAGCTTCGGAGCACTTCATTGCAAACGTGCGCACGCGTTATTCCCTGCTCCTGCTCGGAGAAAAGGCGCTACCCGTTTCGGTGAACGAAGCGGAATGGGGCTGTTCCTACGTAGTGTCGCCCTTTACTCACTACATAACCTACTGCTGCGCGGAACTTTACCTGCTTCGTTTCCCTCCGCTCGAATGGATCTTCGCCGGCATGATCCGCGGCTTAGGCCTTCTCCTGCGGGCCGGCGACATCAATCGCAACGTGCACGTGAACAACTACCTGCTGTCGACCAATCTTTATCCCGAGCTGAGTGGCGAAGAGATTCTGGCCGCGCGCGATCTATTGCTGCGTAAATTTCCTTCGCACGCGCTGATCTTCCGCAGCGTGAATACTTACCCTGACGAAGGGATGATCAAGCGCTTCGAAGCCGCCGGCTTTCAGCGCGTGGCCTCCCGCCGCCTCTATATCCAGGATCCCACGTCGAATCCGGTGAAGCGCTCGAAAGGTTATAAGCAGGACCATAAGCTATTCGCCACAAGCGGGTATTCAGTGGATGGCCCCGAAAAAATCACCCCCGCCGATTACCCTCGTATCCTCGAGCTCTACGAGCTGCTCTACATCAAGAAGTACTCGGAGCTGAATCCCCGCTTCACGCTCGACTATCTCTCCTGGGCCCACAGCACGGGCTTCCTGCGCATTTTTGTGCTGCGCAAAGAAGGCCGCATCGACGGCGTGATCGGCTACTACCTGCGCGGCAGTATGATGACCACCCCGCTCTTCGGCTACGATACAAAGCTTCCTGCCAAAACGGGGCTTTACCGTTTTCTCTCGGCCATCTTGCTCGATCACGCGCGCGAGCAAGGCCTGATCTTGAACGCGAGCTCCGGCGCGGCGGGCTTCAAGCGCTCCCGCGGCGGAGTTGGCTACTCGGAATTCAATATGGTTTATCTACGCCATCTGCCGGTTAAACGGCGCATGGCCTGGCAGCTTCTTACTTTAGTGGTGAACCGATTGGTGCTGCCGGTTTTAGTCAAGCTTAAGCTCTGAGCCTTTTTGACAGCCAGCACCCAAGCGCCTAACATTTCAGGAAGATGAAAAATCCCCATTTTGGTTTCCGGCTTCGAGGCATGGGCCGCTACCTTCCGGAAACGGTGATGACCGCCGCCGAAGTAGACCGCCGCGCTGGCTGGGCCGAGGGCACCACCGCCACGAAGTACCGCGTGCACCAGCGCCACTTCGCGAACGCAAAAGAAACCATCAGCTACATGGGCGCTGAAGCCGTGAAGGAGGCGCTCCTCGAGGCGGGCCTCGAAGCGAAAGAGCTCGATCTTCTCATCAGCGCGAACGCCTCGGTAGACCAGCCGATCCCCTACCAGGCCGCGCTCACCCACCGCGCTCTCGGCCTTGAGCGCAGCGGAGTGCCCTGCTTCGACATCGATACTACATGCCTCAGCTTTCTCACTGCGATCAACGTGGCCGCGCACTTTCTCGCCGCTGGAACCTACAAGCGCATCGCGATCGTGACTTCGGAAATTTCTTCTCTTGCGATCAACTGGAAGGTGCCCGAGTGCTTTACGCTTTTTGGCGACGGCGCCGCCTGCTGGATCCTGGAAGCTGCGCCTGGCGGCGACACCGGAATGTTTGGCCACTTATTGCGCACTTATTCTTACGGCGCGGAATTCTGCGAGATGCGCGCGGGCGCCACAAAATTCAACGTGCGCCGGCCTCCTCCGTCGGAAGACGACTATCTTTTCTCAATGGACGGGCCCGAAGCCTTTAAGCTCGCGGTCGCCTATATGGGAGAGTTCCTCGGCCAACTTCTACAGCAAAGCGGCCTGGGCCTCAGCGACCTCGACCTCATCGCCCCCCATCAAGCGAGCCCGCTCGCGCTCCATCACATCAAGGGCCAGCTTTCGATTCCGCCGGAAAAGTATGTGAACTATATCGCCGACTACGGCAACCAGGTTTCGGCTTCGATCCCAATCGCGCTCTACCGCGCCCGGCAGGAAGCTCTCTGGAAACCCGGCCAGAAGCTCCTGCTCCTCGGCACCAGTGCCGGCATCTCCCTCGGCGGGGTTGTGCTGCGCCTATGAAGCTGTTGCTCACAGGCGCCACGGGCTCGCTCGGCTCGCGGCTCGTGGAAAGATGGGCCGGAACGCATGAGCTTACCGGCACGGGCCGCAAAGAATACGCCGGCAAAGCAAAGATCCTTTTTGCGCGTGGTGATCTCAGCGACGCCGCCTTCGCCGAGCAGATCACCCGCGGCCAGGAAGTGGTGGTTCACTGCGCGGCCCTTGCCTCGGCCTGGGGCGACTGGGAATCTTTTTACAGCGCGAACGTGATCGCCACGAAAAATGTCGTGGAAGGGTGCCGGAAAAACGGCGTGCGCCAACTCGTGCATATCTCCACCCCTTCGATCTACTACGCACCCGAAGACCGGCGCGGTATCCGCGAAGAGGATCCCCTTCCGCCTCCCGCCACTCATTACGCGAAGTCGAAGCTTTTGGCGGAAGAGCTCGTGCGCGGCTCAGGATTGCAGCAGACGGTAATCCTCCGCCCGAGGGGAATCTTCGGCCCCACCGACCAGGTGATCCTCCCGAAAATCCTTCGCTTGATCCGGCGCGGGAGATTTCCGCTGCTTCGCGGAGGAAAATCCCTCGTGGATCTCACCCACGTAGATAACGTGGCTCTCGCACTCGACGCCTGCCTCACCCGCGCTGCCGCGCTGAACGGCGAAACGATCCACCTCTCGAACGGCGAGCCGATCTCGGTGCGCGAGCTTGTGGAAAAAATCGCCGCGCTGCTAAAGCTCCCGGTACGGATGGTTCCACTGCCCCTGCCCTTGGCCTTCGCACTCGCCGGCCTGCTCGAAAAGGCCTATTCGCTCGCCGGCAGCCACAACGAGCCCCCTCTCACGCTCTATGGCCTCGGCCTCCTCGCCTACGACCAAACCCTCGACCTCTCCAAGGCGCGGCGCCTGCTTAGCTACGCGCCCGCCGTTTCCCTGAACGAAGGCATCACTTCCACCCTCGAGGGCTGGCAATGAATCAGCTGCGCTTTCACTGGCTGGAAGGCGGGCACTGCCGCCACCTCGAGAAAAGCACCTACCGCCTCGGCGCCTGGAAGGCACTCGACTATCCTTCCTTCTTCGGCGTGCTCGAGCATCCTGGCGAAGGCATCTTCCTATTCGACACCGGCTACTCGCCGCGGTTTCATGAAGCCACCGCGCACCTCCCGGAAAAAATCTACGCCATGATGACTCCCGTAACCTGCAGCGAAGCCGACACGAGCCACGCGCAGCTGCGGAAACTCGGTCACTCTCCCGACGACGTGAAAGGAATCTTCGTTTCCCATTTCCACGCCGACCATATGGCCGCGCTTCATTATTTCCCGAAAGCCAAGCTCTACTTCGTGGGCGCGGGCCTGAGAAAAATGCAGAGCCTCGCGCGCTGGCGCCAGGTGAAAAGCGGCTTCCTCGCAGGCCTGCTGCCCACCGATATCTGGAAGCGCGCAGTGATGCTCGAAGACGCCCGCCCCGTGAGCCTTCCCGCTCTGCTCGCGCCGTTCACCAGGGGTTTTGATTTTCTCGGCGACGGTTCGATGCTCGCCGTTCCCCTCGAAGGTCACATGCTCGGGCATACCGGGCTCTTTTTCCAGAGCCAGAAGGGCCCCGTGTTTCTCATTGCCGATGCAGTCTGGCATTCGGAATCTTACCGCCGGCAGGTGGGCCCGCTCTTCGCGGCGCGGCTTCTCATGCACGACTGGGCCGAGTATCAGGAGACAATCCGGCGCCTGCACGAGCTACACAAGCGCGGCGGCGAGCTTCAGCTTGTGCCAAGTCATTGCACGGAATTCCGCGGAGTATTTTCTGGCTAGGGCAGCGAAGTTCCTCTTTTTATTCCTGCAGGCGCGCTTCCGAAGCAGGCTCTTCGAGCGGAATCCGGCACTATACCGCCGCTTTCAGCTCGCGCGGGCCCTGCCGCGGTGGAAATCCTTCTCCTACTATCGCAGTTACGCGCAATGCGACAGCCTCCAGGATCTGCCGCTGATGAGCAAGAGGGAGCAGCTGGAGAATTTTTCTGGCCTCAATGCTTTTGGCCTCAGTTACCAGCAATGCCTGGAAAGCGGGCTCGCCGCCGAGAAGAGCCGAGCCTTTCATGGCGACGCCAATCAGGCCGTCAGCGTGGGTTTGTCTTCAGGCACCTCAGGCCGCCGTGGAGTTTTTCTTACCACTCCTCAAGAGCGGCTGCGCTGGGCCGCGACGATTCTCGCGAGCGCGCGGTTTCTTTCCCTGCTAGAAAAGCATCGCGTGGCGTTTTTCCTTCGCGCTAACTCGCCGCTCTATTCCGAAGCCGGTGGAACTCGTCTGCGCTTTCGCTACTTCGATCTCTCTTTGCCCTTTCCCGAGCTTGCAAGTTCCCTGCGTGACTTCGCACCCACCGCGCTGATCGCCCCTCCCGCAGTGCTTTCGCTGATTCTGCAGAGCGAGAAAGCAGAAGGACGCACTCTTGAGCCCCGCGTGGTGGTATCAGTGGCCGATCGGCTTGAGCCAGCCTTGCGGGCAGAGCTCGCCGCCCATTTCGGCGTTGTCGTGCACGAGGTATATCAGGCCACAGAAGGATTCCTCGGCATCACCTGCCTGGAGGGAACGCTTCACCTGAATGAGGAGCTGTTCTATCTTGAAAAAACGAACGAGGAAGCAAGCGGGGCTTTCCAACCCCAGCTCTCAGATTATTTCCGCCGCTCGCAGGCCTTCGTGCGCTTTCATCTCGATGACGTGCTTCTCCCCCTGGCCGAGCCTTGCGCCTGCGGCTCCAAGCGCCTCGCCATTCGTGAAATCATGGGCCGGGCCGACGACACTCTTCTCTTTACCAGCCGAGCTGGCGAAGAAAGAAAAATCTGGCCCGACTTCGTGAGGCAGGCGATCCAGAACTCGCTGCACAAAGATCTCGATTTCCGCCTCGTTCAGTCAGGCGCCGGTCTAGAACTGCAGCTTGCGGAAGAAGTTTCCGAATCCTGCCGCAAAGAAATGGAAGCCGGCATTAGGGTCCATTTGGAGTCGCAGAACATCGAGTTACCCGTGCTTACCTGGAACTTTACGCTCGCCCGGCCCGTTGGCGACAAACGCAAGCGAGTGCTGCGAACCTAGCTACTTCACCTCGATCGTGCCTGCCAGCTTTTTGGCGAAGTTGTTCGCCGCCTCGCGCACCTCGCCGGTATCGGCCTGGGTGAAGTCCACTTGCGGGAGAAGCACCTTCACCCCGCATACGGGCTCGCTGGCGCTCGAAGTCACGTGATAGAACGCAGACGGCCCCTCGTCGAGCGTCTGCTTCATCAGCTTATAGCCTCCGCCTTTCGTGACCTCTTCGCCTTGCGCCACGTGAAAGCTTGCCTTCGGAAACTCCGCCGCCATCACCTGAATCAGGAGGCCGGATGCGCCTTTGAATTCCCGGAAGAGCTGCGTTCCCTCTTCGCTGCTCGTGTCGCTCGCGCTGGCTTCGGGAATCTGGAACCGACACCTACCTAACGAAGATTCCGCGGCTGAGCGCCCGTCGAGACTCGCGAGCTCATTGAAAACTTCGGCATGCTTTTCGGGCGGCAGCTTTTTTAGACTGCGCGGCTGCACCTGGATGCCGTTTGAGCCGAAAAAGCTCTCGGTCTGCACATCGACCACCGGGCGCTCTACCGTAGGCACGTCGGGGTTATTGTCCGCTGGTGAATCCATTCCCGCGTAGCGCAGGATTTTTTTATGGCCAACTACACCAACGGCAATGAGCACCACTGCCATCACCGCGGCTTCACGCCACAAACCTCGAGATGCGGGCGCCTGTGATTTCAGCTTTGTCCGGCGCTCAATTTCCGCCTTTATTGGCGCGGAACCGCGCTCCCCTGGCAGAGGTTCCCGGGCCAGATCGGCCGTGGCGGCGCTCGAGAACGCACGCAACTCGTCTACGAATTTCTTCGCCTCCGGATCCCGCTCCACCATCACCTTGGCGCGTTCCTCGTCGGCCCCCCGGGCTTCCCCGAGGGCATAGGCGGTCAATAATTTTTTATCCAAGCTCATTTCGCTGCCGCTCCCACTAACTGCTTACGCATATTTTCCACCGCCTGGTGGATCAGAACTCCTACGTACGAAACACTGTGTCCCGTAACTCCCGCAATCTCCTGGTAGCTCAGGCTCTCCTGGTACTTCAGCCGGATCACCTCGCGCTGCGCGGGCGGCAGGCGGCTCACTGTTTTCTGGAGTTCGGAGGCCTCTTCTCGCAGCGAAAGCATAGCTTCGGTTTCCGGCACCAGCACTCCTTCTTCGTTCAACAGCACCACTTTACTTTCGCGCCGCAGATGATCAATCGCGAGATTCCGGCAAACGCAGAAGAGCCACTCCTTTTCCCTGCCCTCTATATTGGGACCATTCTGGTTCCAGAGGCGCACGAAGCCCTCCTGCACGATCTCCCGCGCCACTTCCATCTTCACGAAGCGGCAACAGTATCTTACCAGCCGGCCTTCGTTGGCGCGCACCAGCTTTTCCAGCCATTCGGTCTTCTTGTCCAATTTTACGGCCTGCATGCTTTACCACCCTCAACACTACGTATGGGGAGGGCGGTTTCTTAGCGGTTGGGGAAAAAAATAGTTACCCCGTATTATCCGACACTTGGCCCGTTCCGGGCATTTTTTATTTTTGATTCGCTAAGAAACACGGAAGCGGCTGCGTGGTGAAGACAAGAAACTCAAACAACGGAGTAACCATGCAAACCAAGCAGCGGATGCAACACTTCCTTACCGACGACAGCGGGCAGACCACGACTGAATACGTGCTGATCCTCGCCGTGATCCTCACGATCATCATGCAGTTCAAGAAGAAGCTTTACGTGATCGTGACCAAGCTTCTGGGCACGCTCGAGGAGAAATCTGTAGTTGCCGGCGAAGACTTTTAGTTACCACCAAACGGAGAGGAGGCCGAGTTCCGGGTGGGTCCCCAATCTGCCCGGCTTTTTTAAAATGCATACATTAAAAAAATTATTAGAGGTGAATATGCTCAAGACAAAAATTATGAACGTACTGCGCGCGGGGTTTCAGGTGAGCTTCGTGCTGATCGCGGGGATCTCCATCGGCCTCTTCGCAAACGGCACGCTGGTGCACTACCAGAACCCGGTCGGCTGCTCGAGTCCGGGCAACGCGAATGCGTCCCCCGCCGAGGACGGAAAGACGCAGCAGAAGTCGCCGAAGATTCCTTCCAAGAGGCGGGCGCTGGCGGGGAAGACGGTATGAAGTTCTGGGCGTACCGTCTCTCGCTGGGCTTGCTCGCGGTGATCATTGCCGGCGACCTCGTGGTGCATGCGTTGATTCTGCGAGAAGTCTATCGAGCGGCGTGGCCCGAGCCTGCCAATGAATACGACCTGAGAAGCGCGATGAGCGAAGTGTACGCGCGGTGATTCAAATTGACGCACTGGTTGACCGGCCCGGTGAGTACTCTGCGCCGGATGCGAGCACTAGGTCGCCACTTGCTCCAGTGGAAAGTCAGGGAAGGCCCTCTTGATCATGACCAACGTCTCGAGAACTGGATTGGCAGTCTTCGACTTCTCGAGTCGTTGGTAATTGTTCAGAGAGCCGGTGATACCAATAAGGTCTTTCGCCTCTTGCTGAGTTAGCTTTTTTCGAAGACGAGCCATTCTCAGCGCAAAGGCGAATGCGACTCGTGGCTTGACGGCCACTTCTGTGATGCTCTTTTCGGTGACCCGCCTTTTAGGCAGCGGAAACACGAGCCTAGAATCGAAGGGTTCGTCCAAGTAAAGCTGAAGCGCTTCCTCCATATTTTTCTGGAGTTCCACTCTATTTTCGCCCTGAGTAACGCAGCCAGGAAGCTCTATGCATACGGCAGAGTATCCTCTGCTCTCTTTTGTAACTTTAAAATGATACTTCATTGATTATTCCTTAAGGCTTTTTCGGATCGCATGCTCGGTGCCTTTTTTGAGCTCCTTGTGCATGGGGATGATCTGGATCTTGCCATTCTTTTCCAGCTTCACGTGGCTGCCTTTCTGGCCTTTCACAATCCAGCCAGCCTTTTCAAATTCTTTGACCAAGTCTTTCCCGCTTATCGGCATCGGTTCCGCTCGCCTTTATCATTATACCAGTTTTAACTGGTGAATGGAAATTACTAGTTTTAACTGGTTTCCCTTTAGGTTCCATGGCTTGCAAAGAACACTTCGGGAAAAGGCTCAAAATAACATTTCTCCAGAGCTCTCCTGGAGCCGCAGCGCAAGGCGATGCCATCGCTAGGCAGTACTGCCCTTAAATTGCCGTCCCCCAAAGAATTTTCCTTTGTAAGTGCTCAATTTCATTGCTCCAATAAAGCGAACGCAAAATACTTCCTAAGAAAAACCCTCCTCGATCTTGTTCTTAAGAGAAACGAACAAGAGCCAAAGAGATGGTCACGCCCGAAAAGGGGTTTGCTGTTTTGAGCAATAGAGAAACAAAGCTGGATTGGTTGCGCAGGCTCTTGCGTGAGTTCGAGGGACGCCTGCTCCGGTACGCCGTACGCTTCGTGAAAATCGAAGTGGCGCGCGAACTGGTGCAGGAAACGTTCGCCAGGATCTGGAAAGAAGGTCCCTTGGAACTCAAAGGCAGAGAGCGGGAATGGCTGTTTTGTGTGTGCCGTAACCTTGCTCTCGACTACCTAAAAAAGGAGAGACCCTTGAGCTACGTAACGCAGGACAATGCCATCGAGCCGCTCGCCGAAACGGCGCTGACTCAGCAAGAGAGCATGGGCGAAGTGAACGGAATCCTCCGCGCGCTTCCCGCCAACCAACAGGAAGTGATCCGCCTGAAATTCCAGGAGAGCATGAGCTACCAGGAAATCAGCCAGGTGACCGGCCACTCCGTATCGCACGTGGGAGTTCTGATCCACGAAGCGATGAAAGAAGTAAGACGCAAGATGAAGATCTCCGCGAAAGGAGCCCTCTAATGACCAACGACAAGCAAAACTACCGCAACGATCCCCGTCTCACCGCCTACGCCCTCGGCGAAATCGAAGGCGCCGAAGCCGAAGCGATCCGCGCCGCGATCGCGAATGATCCCGAGGCGCTCGCTTACGTAGAAGATACCAAACTCGCCGCGAATTTTCTGAGCGAAGAGCTCGTGAAGGAAGCGCAGCCGCGTCTTGCCGTAGACCAAAGGGAGAAGCTGCTTCCTACCGCGAAGAAAAGCTGGTTCAACGCTTGGACAGCCTATGGCTCTGCGGGTCTCGTGGCCGCAGGAGTCGTTGCAGTTGTGATTTCTGGTGGTGTGAAGGAAGAAGCCCTTAAGTCGGCGGACAAAGAAAATTCCCAGACCGCGAATCGAGTCGTGAAGCCCGCTCCGCAACCTACCAAGCCCTACTACGCTCAGGAAGAAGGCAAAGCGAAGACCGCGCTGGGAGATAGCGACAGCTCGAGAGAATACGCGGACTTCGCGGCCCCCGTAGCCGAGCGCGCCACGAGCCGTCCCGACCTGCAGAACTTTCCTGCCGAGCAGCTTATGGCCGAGGATCGCACTGTACCCGAACGAGCAGCCCAAAAAGCCTTTTCAGCTGCTGGTGCCGCTGGCGGATCCGATGTCGGCTACGGAAAGGGCGGAGCATTGGGTAGCGCCGTGGCCAAACGCCGCGTCGACGATCCCGGCATCATGCCTGAAAAAATGTATTTCCCGAATCCACAACCCGTTCCCGGGCAACCTCCCTATATTCCCCCTACGGAAGGCAGCGCGGGCGAAAGCTACTCGAACATCGTGGAGAATCCATGGCTGAAAGCGAAAGCCGAGCCGCTCTCTACCTTTTCGATCGACGTCGACACCGCCTCCTACGCCAACGTGCGCCGGATGCTGAACCAGGGAATGCTCCCGCCCCGCGATGCCGTGCGCATCGAGGAGCTGGTGAACTACTTCCCCTATAGCTACTCGCCTCCTACCGACGGCAAGCCTTTTGCCGTGCACGTGGAGATGGCCGACACTCCCTGGACCGAGGACCACCAGCTCGTGCGCATCGCCCTTCGCGGGAAAGATATCGCGCAGAAAGAACGCCCGAAGCTGAACCTCACGTTCCTCGTGGATGTATCCGGCTCGATGGACGAGCCGAACAAGCTGCCCCTTCTCCAGGAGAGCCTCAAGCTCCTCGTAGATCAAATGCAGGATAAAGACCGCATCTCGCTCGTGGTTTACGCTGGCGCCTCGGGTGTGGTGCTGCCTCCGACCTCGGGCGACAGCAAGCGCAAGATCAAGGACGCGATCGACAACCTCAAAGCCGGTGGCTCCACCAACGGCGGCGCGGGAATCGAGCTCGCCTACAAGACTCTGCAGGAGAACTTCACTAAGGGCGCTGTGAATCGCGTGATCCTCGCCTCCGACGGTGACTTCAACGTGGGCGTAACGAGCGAGAGCGACCTCGAGAAGCTGATCGCGGAAAAAGCCAAGGGCGGTTCTTTCCTCTCGGTACTCGGCTTCGGCATGGGCAACTACAAAGACAGCACCATGGTGAAGCTTGCCGACAAAGGTAATGGAAACTATGCCTACATCGACACCATCTCTGAAGCCAAGAAGGCACTGGTGGAACAAATGGCCGGCACCCTGATCACCATCGCGAAAGACGTGAAGATCCAGGTGGAGTTCAACCCCGCTTACGTGAGCAGCTACCGCTTGGTAGGCTACGAGAAGCGACTTCTTAGTAAGGAAGACTTCAACAACGACAAAAAAGACGCTGGCGAAATCGGCGCCGGCCATACCGTAACCGCTCTCTACGAAATTGTTCCCGCGGGAAAGGAAGGCAAAGGTTCGGTAGACCCGCTGAAGTACCAGCCCGAGGAGAAGAAGGCGCCGGAAGAGAAACCCGCCGGAGCACTCAATGGCGAGCTGCTCACGGTAAAGCTCCGCTACAAGGAGCCCGACGGCTCCGTATCGAAACTGATCGAAGTTCCGGTGAAGAACGAGCCCAAAGCCTTCGTGAAGGCCAGTGGTGAATTCCAGTTCGCAACCTCGGTAGCCGCCTTCGGGATGATGCTGCGGGATTCAGAACACAAAGGCGTGGCGAACTTCGAAGCGATCGCCGCCACGGCCGCCAAGCACGCGGAAGCGAAGGGCAAGGAGAACGAGCACCGTAAAGAGTTCGTGGAACTGGTACGCAAGGCTGCCAAGCTCAAAGGCGCACAGTAGCCGGATTCACTCTCGGGGCGGGCAACGCGATCGTTGCCCGCCTTTTATTTTTTGAGGCAATGCGCCGGCCAAGCAACGCATCCTTACGCGGCAGCGGATATAACAGATGTTTTTAGTTTATAAACTAGAAAACTCATGCCGATAATTAGTCATGGAATCCGCAAAGAAATACAAATCCGTGTTAATCGTGGACAGCGACAACGAACTCGCCCTTGCAGTCGCAAGTTCGCTTACGGAAGCTGGGTTCGAAACAAGTCACGTAACAAACACTCGTGAGGCAGGCTTTCGCCTGCAGTCTGCCAAGTTTTCCTGCATTCTCCTCGACCTGTGCCTCGGGAAAGAGAACGGCGAGCACGTGATCCACATCGCGCGGAACCCGAAGGGCTCAGAGAACTCACGCACCCCAATCTTGATGATGACCGGAACCCTCGACAAGGAAAAACTCGTGCGCATCGCGCCTTATGTCAAAGGAGTTTTGATAAAGCCTTTTGGCATGGAGGCGCTGGTCGACCAGATCGTCAAAATTTGCGGCGCTGCTTAGCGCTGGATCTTAACGCTGGAACTCCAGCATAAACGAATCCACGCTCACACCACCGTTCGTCTCGAAGCGCCAGGCGCGGGAGTTCCGGTCCACGAACTCGCCGCGCGGATTAAAGCGCTGCTCGCGGGAATTGGGGTTCAGCTTGATCGACGGGGAGCAGCCGCGGGCAGTGCAGAAGCGCACTTCCCCATCAATAGGCGGAAATTGCGGCAAGAAAGAGCGAAGCACCACGGCCGTAAGGCGATAACCCCGGTAGCGCATCAGGTCCACGTAGCGATCGATGTCCACTCGGCCCTGGCCGATAAACGTGGTGCGCACTTCGGCAAACTCTCTCAGTGGAGGCTGCTGCGGAGGTGGCGTGGGATAGCCATTGTCCGGCCGGAACTTCACGCCGATCCCCTCGAGCACGATCGAGCCCTTCAGGTACATCTTGAGGAGCTGCACTTCGATGTCCATCTCGTCTCGGTTTGGATCGGGCCTGAAGAAAAAGTCGCGGGTCACACCGTCGATATACTGGGTTGGGCCACCGCGGCCGTTGTTGATCATCAAGGTAGCCTGGCCAGTGCCGGCGGTAGAATGAGCCTTCACGACCACGAACTCGATCTTACGGCCGTAGTACATTCCGTCGATGCCAAACATCTGGCGGAAGTCGTACATCGACTCAGATGGGATGAAGTCATTGGTATCGCGATAAAGGTAATCAGGATCCACGGGCTCTGAAGGCGGCGGTATGGGTGGGGCCGAAAAGGCGATACTGCTCAACAAGAAGGCGAAAATACTCAGGGTCAGTTTCATGGATTCCTCCGATGGGCGCAGGGTTAGGCGGCGCTCTACGGAAAATGGTAAAGCAAATAGAGTTAGATCTCTACCTGAATGCCCACTTCAATCACCTGATCCGGCGGAATCTGGTAGAAGGCCGTGGCGCGCTGGGCGTTGCGAAGCATGAAAGCGAAGAGCTTTTCCCGCCAGATCATCATACCCGGATGATGGGAAGGCAGAATGGTTTCACGGCCGAGAAAGAAGGTGATCTCCTCGAACACATAGTTGAAGCCCTGCTTCTTGGCCGAGTCGAGGATCTCGAAAATACTCGGCGTCTGCATGAACCCGTAGTTGGCAACGATCCGGAAAAAACTCGGGGAGAGGTTTTCGACACGAGTGCGCTCCCGAGAGCGAACGTAAGGCTCGTCGGTGGTGGAGATCGTGAGCAAAACTACCTGCTCATGCAAAATACGGTTGTGCTTGAGGTTGTGCAGCAGGGCTGGCGGCACGGAGTCAGAGTTAGAAGTCATGAAGATCGCGATGCCCGGAACCCTCAGTGGCTGCTGGCGCACGACGTCGCGTACGAACTGTTCGATCGGCGTCGCATTCTGCTTGAGTCTTGCGGCAACGATCGCACGGCCGCGCTGCCAGGTGCTCATGAGAAAATACATGATGCCGCCCGCCAGAAGCGGGAACCAGCCACCGTCGGGAATCTTCACGATATTGGCGGCGAAAAAAGCCATGTCGATGAAGATGAAAATTGAAACCACTCCGAGGGCCTTCATCCGGCCCCAGCCCCAGGTTCGGCGCGCCACGAAATAGGCGAGCACAGTCGTGATTACCATCGTGCCGGTCACGGCCACTCCATATGCCGCAGCTAGATTTGAAGACGACCTGAACTGCAGCACCAGCCAGATCGTCGAGATCATCAGCACCCAGTTCATCATCGGCACATAAATCTGGCCGATTTCGTCTTTGGATGTGTGCGTGATGGATAGGCGGGGAATGTAGCCGAGTTGGATTGCCTGGCGTGTGAGCGAAAAAACGCCGGAGATCAGGGCCTGGGAGGCGATCACTGTGGCGCATGTGGCAAGGATCACCAGCGGGTAGAGCGACCAGGAAGGAGCCATCCGGAAGAAAGGATTCTGGATCGCCGTTGGATCATTGATGAGCAATGCGCCCTGGCCGAGGTAATTCAGCAGCAGGCAGGGAAGCACTAGGATGAACCAGGCCCAGCGAATCGGAATCCGGCCAAAATGGCCCATGTCGGCATACAAAGCCTCGCCCCCGGTCACCACCAGAAAAACGGAACCGAGCACGAGGAATCCGGAAATATGATTTTCGCGGAAAAACTGGAAGGCGTAGTAGGGATTTACCGAAACCAGAATCTGCGGATGCTGCGCGATCCAGTAAATTCCGAGAATGCCCAGAACCAGGAACCAGATCACCATCAAGGGGCCGAACATGGCGCCGATGCGCGCCGTTCCCTGCCGCTGTATCATGAAAATGCCCACCAGGATCGTGACCGTGATTGGCAGTACATAAGCGCTGAACAAGGGGGTAGCTACTTCGAGCCCCTCCACCGCAGAAAGCACCGAGATAGCTGGCGTAATCATCCCGTCGCCAAAAAGCAGAGCGGCGCCAAAAATGCCAAGTGGGATCACGTAGCGAACGCGGTCTGAAGTTCGGCGCTGCCGGTGCGGCGAAACGAGCGCAATCAGCGCGAGGATGCCACCCTCGCCCTTGTTGTCGGCGCGCATGATGAAAAGGATGTATTTGATCGAGATCACGATCAGGAGCGACCACACGATCAGCGACATCACGCCCATGATATTGGCCGGAGTGAGCGCTACGTTATGCGCATGGTGGAAGCACTCGCGGATAGCGTAAAGAGGGCTGGTGCCGATATCGCCGTAAACGATTCCCAGCGCACCGAGTACCGTGAGCCAAAAATTGCTCTCCTGCTTGCGTCCCTGCACCTGCATCACTCAACCCCTGCCACCTTGGATAGAATTGGATATAGCATCAATTAGGCAGGAGGCGTACGAGCAACTGGGGCATTTCTTTCCAATGCTGCAACGCAAAACCCTTCTTTTGAATAGTATCCATGCTAGGAAAACTCTGTCGCTCAGAACAGAGGGAACCCGGTTAGATTCCGGGGCTGTGCCGCAACGGTAAAGTCGAGGGTTTGTAGCTCTTGCCTAAGCCCGATCGCTCGCTGAGCCATTTTGTAGTCCCGAGCAGGAGCCCGATGCCTATTTTTGTTTGTACCCTTTTTTTCTTTTTGTATTTTCCTGAGTTTGCGTTCGCCGATGATAAAGTTGTCGTGACCGCCACCCGTTCCGAGATGAGCCGCGACGACCTTCCCTTTTCCGTAAGCAGCGTGAAGGGTGAAGCCTGGGATTCACGCGGCGGAAATGCGGAAAGTGCGCTCTCCTCGGTTCCTGGCCTTTCTTTCACCGTGAGCGGTGGCCCCGGCCAGACGCGCTCTCTCCTGATCCGAGGAGCAAAAGCCGAGCATACCCTCGTGCTCATCGATGGAATTCCCGTGAACGACCCCCTCTCCCCTTCCCGCGCCTTTGACTTCGGTCAGATCCCGGTCGACGAAATCGAGCGTATCGAGGTGATCAAAGGGCCGCAAAGCGTGCTCTATGGCTCGGACGCTATCGGCGGCGTGGTTCACATCATCACGAAGAAAAATTCGGCCACCCGACTCAGGTTGGAAGGCGGCTCCTACGGAACGATGAAGGCGCGCGCGGCGATGCTGGGCTTTCACGCGGGCTATGAGAAGAGCAGCGGCTTCTCCGCCGCCGATGTGCGAGACGGAAACACCGAGGCCGACGGCTTTGAAGCCTGGAACCTCGGGGGCAAAAAAGAATTCGCCTTGGGCGACGCCGCCCTTCTCCGTTTGAACGGAACTTTCAAAGAGACGCGTACCGATACAGATCGCAGCGGCGGCCGCGGCGGCGACAGCCGCAATACGTCAACGCGCAACGGGCTCTTCCTGTTTCGCGGAGACTGGATCTACTTCATTCCGGATACCGGTGTTGAGTGGAACCTCGGCGGCTCCTACAGCGGGCATAGCCGCAATGACAATACCAATACGCCGGTCGGCGACTACTACAAGGCCGATCTCGTAAAGGTGGAGAATATATTCCGCCGCGACTTTGGCCCTCACGGCCTCACCCTAGGCATCGAAGCGGGCTCCGAGCGCGGCCGCAGCAGCCAGACTTCCGGCGGCACCAGGAAGTTCAACGGAATCGCCTTCTACCTTCAGGACCAGGTCGCGTTCGGCCGCTTCCAGACTAACGCCGGCGCTCGACTTGACCTCCACTCCGAGCACGAGAGCGCGCAAACCTACCGGCTCGGCATTGGCTATTCAATGGTGCCGGAGCTCCTGCGCCTCAAAGGCTCCATTGGCACTGGGTTCAAGGCACCGAGCCTCTACCAAACATATTCTATTTTTGGATCGCCGAACCTCCGCCCGGAGCGCAGTGTGGGAGGCGACTTCGGCTTCGAACTCACAGGCGAAGACTGGAGCACCGAAGTCACTGGTTTCCTCAATCGTTATCGCGATCAGATCGACTTCAATTCCGTGACTTCGAGGTTTTTCAACCAGAGCAGCGCGGAAAGCTACGGGCTCGAATGGGGCTCGGAGAAAAGCTTAGGTTTTTTCCGGTTGAGTAACGCCCTCACCTGGCTGCGCGCTTTCGACCGTAACTCCAGGCTGCCGCTCCTTAGGCGTCCGCTCCTGAGCGACACTCTCACCTTCGGCTTCCGTAAAGGCGACTTCGTAGGAGCCAACCTTCATGCCCGCTACGTGGGCACGCGCACCGACGTGCACCCCACCACCTTTACCCGCCAGCCCATGCCCGCATTCCTCACCCTCGGCTTCGATATGTTCCACTCAATCGGCGGAGGCCTGCGAGTGGTTGCGCGTGGTGAGAACCTGCTCGACCGCCGCTACCAGGAAACGAGCGGCTTCGGCGTGCCGGCTCTCTCTGGCTACGTGGGCGTAGAGGCGGAGCTGTAGATGTTGAAGGCGCGCGCGATCGCAGTCTCGCTTCTGCTTCACCTGCTACCGGTCGCTCTTGCTCTGTATTTTATGACGAAGCCGCCCCTCAGCGTGACTGAGGTGAAAACTGCGGAAGTGGAGCCTTCGGTGCAAGCGCCGATCGGCGATGTTTTCGTCACAGAACAGGAGACTCCGCCAGAAGGGAAATCCGAAGCTCCCCCCAGCACCACCGAGTTTCCTTCTGAGGTGAAAAATACTGACGAAGCCGCCCCCTCCTCCGCTCCCGGCCTCCCCGACGGTGAGGCCCACCCGATCGGCAAGATCGAGCCCAGCTATCCCGCGCTATCGCGCAAACTAGGCGAAGAAGGCGAGGCCGTTTTTGTGCTGAAGGTGGAAGAGAGCGGGCAAGTAAGCGAAGCCACGCTGGAGAAGAGCTCGGGGCACGAGCGTCTCGATGAGGCGGCCAAGGCGGCGTTGCTTGCTGCGAGCTTCGAGCCTGCGAGAAAGAACGGAGTCGCGCTCGCTTCACGGAAAACTTTTCGCGTGGAGTTCCGGCTGGATAAATCCCCACACGGAAAATGATATTCCCGCGCACTCAATCTCATTGAAAATACTGTTTTTTCAACCATCCAAAAAACAGCCTGGGTTATACTGTAAATTGGAAATTTGGCCGATCGAGAGAGGGACGGGATCATTCCCGCGCAAACTGGAGCCGTTACGATGACAGTCAAACACCCCAATGCATTCACCCTTCTCGGCCTTACTTTTCTCGCCGTCCTCTTTCTGCATACTTCAGAGGCAGAAGCACGAACCACCTGCAGATCGATCGGCCTCACCTATAACCGGCAAACCGGCACTTGCAATTACAGCCGGAGCTCTATTCCTCGCCATCGTGGCCGGGGAAATTCCGGCTGCGCGGCCAAGAGGCCAGAGCCCAAGGACGTAAGCGGCTTCAGCAAGGCCAACGCCCGCATCCCTTACATGCGGAATGAAATTTTCAACTACGTAACCAAGCTGAAATCGGAGTGCCGCGGTCTCAGGCTGGAGTCAACCTACCGCGACTGCATCGCCAACTCGAGCGCCCGCGGTATGCAGAGGTCCCGTCACCTTTGCGGTGGTGCGGCAGACACCTCAGGATGTCCAAGCACCACTTCAAAAACCATGGCAGCGAAGATCTGCAGAGCTAGCGGGCTCCATTTCATTGACGAAGGTGGGAGCCGATATCCTCATTGCCAGATCCAGGGGCATTGCAACTAGTTCGAAATTTTATCGGGGGGCGGGTAAGTGCGATTTTTTTCTAGGCTGAGTGGAATGTTCTTTCTGTGCGCGCCAGTGATGTCACTCGCAGCGACTCCGATTTACAAAACGCCGGTTCCGACTTCGTTTTGCGAATCCGCAGCCTCTCTTTACAAGAGCCTCGACAGCTGCGAAGAAAACGGCGGCTTCGTGAAACAGGCCAAGCAATGCTGGAGCAAGCTAGAAGACCTGCAGAAAAAAGTGACCAAAGAGCTGGAGAGCCGCGTAGGCAAGCCTTCCGCCGATGGGCAGACGGAAGCTTTCGGCAAGAGCGCTGCGACTTATGAAGAAGGAATCGCCGCCCATGAATATATGGTCGCAGTAACGCAGCTCGCGCAGGGAGAGCTGGATAAGTACTTCGACATCATGGTCTATCCCGATGAAGCCGAGTCAGAAAAAGAAGTTATCGCCGAAGGCTGCTACATCGACAACGCCACGGCACTCGACAATGTAGCCGAGCAGTTTCAGGAAAAGCTGGTCGCGACCGTATCCAAGATCGAGTCGGCCGAAACGATGAAGAACGAGAGTAGCGGAAACCGCACCCAGACCGGGGCAATCGATACTTCTGTTTCTTCCTCCGCCAAGGCCACTAAGGGTAAGAGCGCTGCAGTAAAGGGCAAAAAGGTTCCGACAGTGAAGAATACTGTTACGGGTATTGAAGAGGACAAGCAGAAACAGGCTCCCAAGAAGTAATTTGCCTGCCACCGCGAGCGGGAGTAAGGTCAGTACCGAGCAGGGTCTGACCTTTTTCTTTTTTAGGAGAGCTATCTATGTTGATCAAAGAAGGACAACAGTTTCCCGATTTCCGCCTGGCGAACCAGGACGGCAAAGAACGCAGCCTGAAAGACTATAACGGCAAGTGGCTCGTGTTCTACGTGTACCCGAAAGACGATACCCCCGGCTGCACGATCCAGGGCAAAAGCTTCACCGCGCAGAAAGCCGCCTTCGACAAGATGAACGTGGCGATCGTGGGCGTGAGCCCCGACGATGTGAAGTCGCACAAGGACTTCTGCAACAAGTTCTCGTTCACGATCGAGCTCCTTGCTGATCCTTCGACCCAGATGCTCAAGAGCGCGGGCGTGGGTCAAAGCGAGTACAAAGGCACGATGTACTGGGACCGCACCACGTTCGTGATCGATCCGAGCGGCAAGCTCGCGAAGGTTTACGAGAAGGTGAATCCGCAGGGGCACGAGGAAGTGCTGCTGAAGGACATCGCGGATTTGCAGAAGAAGTAAATTTCTTACGCACTGCGAACTCGACGTCGAGTTCGCAGTGCGCAAAAAAAGGGCACTCCGCGAGGAGAGCCCTTTTGTTTTTTCAGCCGAAGGACTGATCCACAGGACAGAGAGGAAACCTACTCTACCTTGATCAGTTCCACTTCAAAGTTCAGGTCAGACTTCGGCGGGATCGGTCCGCCGGGAGTGCCCTGTTCGCCGTACGCGAGGGCGTACGGGATGAAGAGCTTGCGCTTGCCGCCCACCTTCATACCGGGGATTCCTTCAGTCCAGCCCTTGATCAGGCGTCCTTCTTCGAGGCCGAAGGAGATCGGGTCGCCTCCGTAGCTCTCGTCGAAAACTTTTCCGCTCATCAGCGTTCCCTTGTAGTGCACGGTGATTTTCGAGCCGAGCTTGGCTTCCATCCCCGAGCCCACTTTTAGATCAGTGATCACGAGGCCGTCGGTGCGCTTAGCGGGTTTCTTGCCGGCTTTTTCGTCCTCGGCCTTCGCGGCGTCTTTCTCTTTTTTGCTTTCGACCGGCTTGAGCGCGTCGCTCGCCTTGGCGGCATCGGCTTCTTTTGCTTTCTTGGCCTTCTTCGCCTTTTTCTTGGGCGCCTTCTCGACTTTCTTTTCCACGATGGCGCCGCCGGCGTCGCTGCCATCGGTGGAATCAGGGCCCTCAGCGCGGGCGGGTGATACAGACAGCGCAAACAACAGACTCAGGATCGTAGTCGTAATCTTCATAAGCTCCTCCCAGAAGCGTGTATCGCAATAGTTTTGGCCAGAAAGGCAGCAATGTCCACAGTATAGCGCGCAATTCGCGGGTTAAAACCCTGAAGGCAACTAGCCGATACGTGTGCATGGGGATCCTCTTCGGCCTTTTCCTGTTCGCCAACTCCGGCTCCGCGATCGCCGCGGAAGCCATAGTGCCCCGCTGCGACAAGGTGGCCGCCGAGTTCCGCGAGCTCGAGAAGCTCAGCCCCAAAGCCTGCGAGGAGAGCAAGAAAGTTCATAAACAGTTCGTCGATAATTACCCGCTCGTGATCCAGCACTGCCGGCGCCTGGAGGCGCGGGTTAATGCAGGAGCCACCAAGCTCAAGCTAGGCACCGAGAACGAGATGCTTGCCGAGGCCTCGTCGATCCGCCAGGCCGACCTGCAGGAACGCTTCACCCTTACCGAAAAGGTGGCGCACGAGCTTCTGCTCACGCCGATCGACACAGATTCTCCCGCGCGCCCGCCAATGATGGTGGCCGACGACTGCCGCAACGAACTCGACGACTACGCGAAAGTGAGACGCATCGTGCTCACGGCGTTTTCGCGCTTTTTCCAGCAGATCGATCTGCACGACGAATCTCTTTTTCCGCAGGCCTCGGAGAGGGCGCTCAAACCTGGCACTGAAGCGGCGCCCGAACCTGGCCGATAGAGCCCGCAGAGGCATAGCCGCAACGGCTATAAACCAATATCGATTAGTGCGCCCCTCGGCCGTCAAGTGTACAAGCTTTCGACAGCTGTCGAAAAAATCGACACTTTTTTCATCCTCCCCCAACCTCTTTTCAAGCACTTAACCCCCCGGCATACCCGATGCATCTGTTTCCGTGTAGCAGGGATCAATTAAAAGCATTTAGCCAGAACCCCTTTATCTGGCCAGGTTTCTCTTAGTTCATGCGCACTCGGGATGGGCGTGCAAGAGGAAACCAACCCCTGAGATACGAAGTTCCGCGACGCGCGCTCCCCCTCCACCGGAGCCACACCGCACGAGAGTTTCCCAAGTCCTTGGTTCCACCGAGTTTGGAGAAGTTCACGATGAAATACGCAAATCCCGAAGTAGGTTCGTCCAGAGATTCGATGATGCTCGAGTATTTTTCGCTCGTGAAAATCGTCGCCAAAAAAATGGCCACCCGCCTGCCCGCGAGCGTTGACTACGACGACCTCGTTTCCGCCGGCCTGATCGGTCTCATGCAAGCTCTCGAGCGCTTCAAGCCCGAGAAAGGCTTCAAGTTCAAAACTTACGCTGAATTCCGCATCCGCGGCGCGATGATCGATGAATTGCGTTCGCAGGACTGGTGCCCAAAAGGCATGCGCCAGAAAGCCAAGCAGTTCGAGCGCATCTGCGAGAAGATCCGCCAGAAAAAAGGCCGTAAAGCTACCGACAAAGAGCTCTGCCAGGCCCTGCACATCTCGAAGGTGAAATACGAGCAGCTCGTGCGCGATGTGAATACCCTCGAGCAAATGAACCTGGCTTCTTATGTGCGCATCGGCGGCGATGAAGACCGCACCCAGACCACCATCGAACTCGTGGCCGACAACTCCGAGGTTTGCAATCCTTTCGAGGAAGCCAGCCGTCACAACGTGCGCGATAAGATCGAAGCGGCGCTTCGCCACCTGCCCGAGACTGAACGCACCGTGTTGAGCCTCTATTATTTCGAAGACAAGAACCTGAAAGAGATCGGCAAAGAGCTGAATCTTTCAGAAAGCCGGGTATGCCAGCTGCACTCGAAGGCGATTTCGCAGCTAAAGAACACCCTGACCGACGACCAGCTCGAAGTGCAGCTCCTGGCCGCATAGTTCTCTATCCAATTCTGCCTTAGGGGCGCGTCATTGAGGACGTGCCCCTCTTTTTTTGCCCTTGAGGCGCTCCAACATAGACATAGTCTCTTGCGAGCCTGAATGGTAATTCTTCCCTGGAGAAAACCGCTCCCGGGAGGACCCATTCATGCTTACCAGATTCCACGCCTTTTCCCTGCTGTTCGCAGCCCTGTTCCTGGGCAGCCCTTTGGCTCAAGCCGAAAACTCTCTGCGCCTCTTCTGCAACGGCGGCAACGGCATGAACGGCAGCAACGGCTTTGGCCCAGGCGGCTCAGCCCCCGATGGATACAAAGGCTTCTCTCCCGGCGGCCGCGGCGGCGATGGGCAGCGCGGCTCTGATGGCGGCAATGCCACGGCCCCGAGCGCGGGAAGCCACGCCTGCACCGTGACCGTGCTTCTTGAAAAGCACCCGACCGACGCCAAGAAGCTCGTTTACAGCGGAAAAGTGGGCGGCCGCGACGTGAGCGGCGTGCTGGATCTCGACGATAAAACCTCCATCAAGCTCGCCGCCATCGGCGGGCGCGGAGGCAACGGCGCTCGTGGCGCTGACGGGCAGGACGGCGGGCGGGGCGGAGAAGGTGGCGAGGCCGGCAACAATAGTTTCAGCTCGGGCGACGGCGGGCGCGGCGGTGACGGCGGTGCCGGAGGCAGTTCCACGAGTGGCGCCAACGGCGGGAACGGCGGCACCATTGTGCTCCAGCTTCGCGCCGGCCAGGAAGACCTCGCCAGCCTCGTGCAGGCTTCGGTGGCCGGCGGCGCAGGGGGAACCCAGCCTTTCGGCTACGTGCGCGGCGGGCGCGGTGGCCAGGGTGGCCAGCCAGGAAACAACTGCTTTTACTCCAGCGAGGGCTACAAGTGCGTGGGCCGCGGTATGAACGGAATGAGCGGCATCGACGGACGCGCGCCCTTTGGAAATCCCCAGGCTGGCACCGCTGGGCAGGCTGGATCCTTCTCCCTTCAGGTGATCCCTTGAAAAGCCTGAAAAAGACTCTCAAGAAAGCCGTGAAAAAACCGGCGCGCAAAACAGCCGCTAAGCGGGCCGCTAAAATCTCCGTCAAGATCGCACGCACGCCTTCGCAGCAGGCCTGCCTCTTCCCTACCGTTCTCGGCGAGATGGCGATCGCGTGGAAAGAAGAAAATGTGACGGGCGTATTCCTCCCCGAAGCTGACGGCAAAAAGCTCCTCGCACGCGTGCGCTCCAAGCTGCGCGTGCCCCGCCTTGCCTGGACCGGCTCCCCTCCCGCCTACGTGGGACACATGGCCGCCTCGATCCGCTCCCACCTGCGCGGCGAAGCGCAGGAGTTCTCCCTCGAGCACCTTGCTCTGAACAAACAGAGCAGCCCCTTTTTCCTCAAGGTCTACGAGTGCTCGCAGAGAATCCCATCCGGTAAAGTTCTCACCTACCGTGAGCTGGCCACAGCCGCCGGCAGCCCGAAAGCCTTCCGCGCCGTAGGCCAGGCGATGGCGCGCAACCCTTTTCCCATCGTGATTCCCTGCCACCGCGTGGTTGGCTCCTCCAAAGAGGCTGGCGGATTTTCCGCGCATGGCGGCCTCGACACGAAGGCAAAAATCCTCAAGCTTGAAGGGAAGCTCGACCTGTAATGAGCGAGAAGGCAACCGACAGGAGGTGGGTCGTAGTGGCTCTTCTTTGCGCCGTGTTTCTCGCGGCCATGGAAGCCACTGCCGTCGCAACGGTGATGCCCACGATTATCGGAGATCTCGGAGGCCTCAATCACTATGCCTGGGTTTTCACCGCCTACATGATGAGCAGTACCGTGACTGTGCCAATCTACGGCAAGCTCTCCGACATCTACGGCCGTAAACCCGTGCTCCAGTTCGGCATCGTGCTCTTTCTGATCGGCTCCCTCCTCTCTGCGCTATCCGGCAGCATGATGCAGCTGATTATATTTCGCATGATTCAGGGCCTTGGCGCCGGCGCAATCCAGCCCATGGGCCTCACCATCACAGGCGACCTTTTCAAGATAGAAGAGCGCGTGAAAGTGACCGCCATCTTCGGCACCGTTTGGGGCGTGGCCGGAGTGCTCGGGCCCGTGATCGGCGGACTTATCGTGAAAGTGCTCGGCTGGCCCTGGATTTTCTACGTAAACATTCCCTTCGGGATCGCCTCGGCCCTGATCATCCAATGGGCGCTGATCGAAAGCGTGGAAAAGAAAAATGCCAAGCTCGACTGGCTCGGCGCGATTTTCCTCAGCGGCGCCATCGTGAGCACATTGCTCGCCGTGAACGATCCCGAGCACACTATCTTCTTCGTGCCCGCCTCCCTCTTCTGCTTCATCGCCTTCCTGCTCGTGGAACAGCGCGTGGAAGACCCCCTGCTCCCGCTGGATCTTTTTTCCAATCCAGTGATCTCGAACGCGAGCCTCGTAAGCATTATGCTCGGCGGTGCCATGCTCAGCTTCGTAACATTCCTGCCGCTCTACATAGAAGGCGTTCGCCGCCTCGGGGTTTTCGCGGCCGGCATGAGTATTATTCCCATGGGTATCGGCTGGCCGGTAGCGAGCGGTATCTCGGCGCGTCTATTGCCTAAGGTCGGCTTTCGCGTGCTCCTGCGAACAGGTCTCTGCCTTGTATTCGCTGGCAGTCTGTTCATCGCCTTCAGCGCCTCGCAAGGGCTTCCGTTTCCAGCGCTCATGCTGGGCATGGGCCTGCTCGGCCTCGGCATGGGCTTCGCAAATATTCCGCTGCTATTTTCCGTGCAGAGCTCGGTTCCGTGGAACCGGCGCGGGGTAGCCACTGCGAGCACGCTCTTTTTCCGAACCATCGGCGGAACGATCACAGTAGGCATGATGGGTGCGATCCTGGCTAAAGCGCTTCGCATGGACGCCTCGCTCCCACTCGATCTCGCTAACTCGCTGATCGGCCCGACCCACGGCGCGGGCGTAGACGTCGCGCTGCTCGACAAGCTTTCCAACGTGATGGACTGGGGCCTCTACCGCATCTTCTATGGCAGCGCCGCAGTCGCGCTTCTCGGCTTGATCTTCGGTTTCTTTTTTCCCGATATCGGAAAGGACGCAAAGTTCGATGAAAAAATGGAAAGTATATGAGTACGCCGGCTGCAGCACCTGCAAAAAGGCGCTGAAGTTCCTGGACGCGAAAAAAGTACCGTACGAGAAAGTGGACATCACCTCCGTGCCGCCATCCACCTCGGAGCTGAAGGCGATGCTTGGCCACGTGGGCGAGCTGAAGAAGCTCTTCAATACGAGCGGTCTTGTTTATAAAGAACTGAAACTTGCAGAGAAGCTGCCCACAATGAGCGAGAAAGAAGCACTCGCCCTGCTCGCCAAAAACGGCCGGCTCGTGAAGCGCCCTTTCGTGCTCGGGGACGGATTTGGGATGGTGGGGTTTAAGGAAGAAGCCTGGAAAACCCACGCTGCTAGCCGTTGATTACAAAGGCAATTTTATTGCAGCTGGACACTTTGACACATTGTGTTAGATTGCGTCATCACTCATTCCTGGACCCACGCAGGAGAGACTTATGGCGCGCAAGCTTTCGCTCCGTGAACTTCGTGATTCCTCAATGAAATCGCACATTGGCCGCCTTATGGGCTCCCTTCACTACCCGCTTTCGCCCGAGGGTGAACGCGTTCTGGCCGCCGCTAAGGTAGGCCTTCAGCTCATAAGGGAACGTAAGACGCCCGAAAAGAAAACCAAGCGCAAGGTAACGGACTCCCGCGTGGTCGAAGAAAATTTCCCCGACTCGATCCGCGAAATGCTCAAACTGCACCGGAATGAGCTGAGCAAACTCCATCCGACCCAGCCCCTACGCCCCGATCAGGCCTAAACTTTCGAGCGAAAGCGTAACGCCGTCGTCGCGGAGAACGGCCGTGAAGCTCGCCAACCAATCATTGCGCTCGAGCGGGTCGAGCAGTACCTGCTCCACGCGCCATGCCTTCTTCGTGTCTTTGTGGATCGTCGTGTACTGCGGAAGCCGCGCCTTGGGATCCGTGCGGATGCGCGAATGGTCAGCGTGATACTCCTTCATCACTTTTTCGATCTCGTCGACAGTCCACTTCTTCTCGCCGTCGTTGATGATCGCGAGCGCGCCGTCGACGTCGCGAACTGACAAGGCGCGCAGGAACGCGTGAATGGCGTTACGCACGAGCCGGGTGAGCTCGGCTTCCGATTTGGGCTTCGGTCCGAGGTCGGCCTCGACGAGCTCCGGCATTACGCTAGCGAGCACGCCGCCTGCGCGCATCTTCTCCCAGTCTTCGAGCAGGCTGGAATCCACCGCGCGCACCATATTGGAAAAATACACCGCCATCTCGCGCAGCTCTTCGTTCTTGGCGTCGTCGGGCACGTTTTGCTCGAGCACTTTGTAAACTTCGGTGAGGTAGCGGAGAAGCAGGCCTTCCACGCGGTGCAGATCGTACTCACGGATATAATCGTGAAAGGAATGGTAGTTCTCGAACATCTCGCGCGCGATGCTCTTCGGGCGAATATTTTCCTGCCCTACCCAAGGATGCTCTTCCCGGAATTTATTGAACGTGTCGTAGATAAACTCGCGGTTGGGTTTCGGGTACTCGAGCTTCTCAAGCTCGGCGATGCGTTCGTCGTATTCCACGCCGCTCGTTTTCATCTCGAACATCTTCTCGCTCTTCACGCGGTCCAATTGTTTGCGCAGGATAAGCGCGGGGTCTTCGAGTATCGATTCCACAAGCGTGAGCGCGTCGAGACTGTAAACTTCGGAGTCGCGCTGCACGAGGTTAAGCGTATCGACAAGATAGAGCGAGAGCGCCTGGTTGAGCGAGAAATCTTCCTGCAGGCCCGACGGAATCCGCACGCCCGGATAGCGGCTCTCGGCGGTATAGCTGTATTCAACAATCTTGCGGTCGAGCAAAGATCGGAAAAGCTCGAACGCGGTTTTGCGAAGCCGGCGTTTTTCGCCGGCGGGCCCGTGAGATTCCTGGATCAGCTTCTGCATGGCGCGAAAGCCATCGGGCCGCGAAAGCACATTGAGCAGCATGCTGTGCGTGATCTGAAAACGCGACTGGAGCGGCTCGGGCGCGCTGCGAATCAGCTTGTCGAAGGTGTCTTTATTCCACATTACAAACCCCGGAGGCGGGTTCGCGCGCGGCTTCTTCTTACCGCCCGCCTGCTCTTTCGCGATCTGTTTAAGGTTTTCGATCACGTGCGCCGGCGCCTGCGCCACCACGCTGCCGCGAGTGTCATAGCCGCGCCGGCCTGCGCGGCCGGAAATCTGGTGAAACTCCCGCACGCCAAGCACGGCGCTCTTTTCGCCGTCATACTTCGAAAGTTTGGTAAAGAGCACGGTGCGAATCGGCACGTTTACTCCGACGCCAAGTGTGTCGGTGCCGGAAATCACCTTCAGCAGGCCCTGCTGCGCGAGCTTTTCGACGAGCACGCGGTAGCGCGGCAGTAGGCCTGCGTGGTGCAGGCCGATTCCGTGCTTCAGCAGCTTCTGCATTTCTTTTCCATAAGGGCTCTTGAAGGTCTGCCCTTCCATCGCCTCCGCGATCTTCTTCTTTTCTTCCTTGGTGGAAAAATCCACGCTCAGAAGATTCTGCGCCTCTTCGGCGGCTTCGCGCTGGGAGAAATTCACAAGGTAAACAGGCGCCAGCCCTTTGCCCACGAGATCTGCAATAGTCTCGTGCAACGGGGTCTCGCGGTATTCGAAATCGAGCGGCACGGGCCGTTGGTCGGAGCGCACTAGTTCGCTGGGACTGCCATTGAGCTTAGTCATGGCATTCGCGAAAAAGTTCACGTCGCCTAGCGTGGCGCTCATCAGGAGAAAACGTGTCTGTGGCATCGCGAGCAGCGGGATCTGCCAGGCCACTCCACGCTGTTTGTCGGAGTAGTAATGGAACTCGTCCATCACTACGTCATCGACCATTGCCTTCCCGCCTTCGCGCAGCGCAAGGTTCGACAAGATCTCCGCCGTGCAACAGATGATGGGAGCGTTCGGGTTCACGCTGCCGTCGCCCGTGATCATGCCCACCTGGTCGGGGCCAAAATCGCGGCAGAGGTCACGAAACTTCTCGTTCACCAGCGCCTTGATCGGGCAGGTATAATAGGAACGGCGGCCGAGCGCGAGGCTCTGGAAATGGAGCGCGAGGGCCACGAGGCTCTTTCCCGAGCCGGTTGGCGTATTGAGGATCACGTTTTTCCCGTCGAGCAGAGCGAGAATGGCCTCTTCCTGCGCCGGATAGAGCTCCAGTTTTTTGCTGGCGGCGAACTCCAGGAATCGATCCAGGATCGCTCCGCTATCGGCGTTTCCTTTCGGGGGCAGGCGGGCGTAGAGGGGGAACTCGTTGCTCATAGGAAATGGCACTGTACAACTCCGAGGGCCCTGATTCAATATATGCTACGCGGAGGCAGCGAACTTATATGAGCAGTGTATTCCAGGAAAATTTGGTGATCCCAGGTGCCGAAAAGCTGCAGCCGGTCGACCCCGGCGAATTCGAGAAGGTGGTTCGAAATCGCCGCTCTGTTCGGGTATACGATGGCACCCCGGTGCCTGAGAGCGTCGTACGAAAATGCCTCGAACTTGCCTTGCTCGCGCCCAACTCCTCTAACCTGCAGTGCTGGGAATTCTACTGGGTGAGATCGCCGGAAAAAAAGGCGGAGCTCGCCAAGCTCTGCTTCGACCAAAACGCCGCGAAAACCGCTGCTGAGCTGTTCGTGTGCGTGGGCCGCATCGACAAAATTTTCCCTCACGCGCGTCAGATGCTGGAAGTGCTCGAGCAGCGGGGAACGAGCGTGCCCAAAGCCGTGCTCGACTACTACAAAAAACTCGTTCCCTTGGCTTACAGCTCCGGCCCGCTCTCTGTATTCGCGCCCTTAAAATGGCTGCTCTTTACTACGCTGGGCTTCTTCCGCGTGATGCCGCGCGAACCGCTCGGCAAGAGCGATCTTCGCCTCTGGGCCGCCAAGAGCTCGGCGCTCGCCTGCGAAAACCTGATGCTCGCCTTTTCCGCCCACGGTTTCGATACCTGCCCGATGGAGGGGCTTGATTCCAAGCGCGTAAAGAAGCTGCTGGGCCTGCCGCGTTCTTCGGTAGTAACTATGGCGATCTCAGCGGGCAAGCGGAAACCAGAAGGAGTGTACGGCTCGCGTATCCGCTTCCCGGATTCCCAGTTCATCCATGAGGTTTGAGTGATCCGATGGGCAAGCCGCTAGAAGTTTTTCTGCTCTTCCTCCGTTTCGGCTTCACCTCCTTCGGCGGCCCGCTCGCCCATGTGGCGCTCTTCGAGGAGGAGTTCGTAAAAAAGCGGTCTTGGCTTTCACGCGACAGCTTTCTCCATCACCTTGCGATCACGCAGATGATTCCGGGGCCAAATTCGACAGAACTCTCGATGCAGATCGGCTACGCGCGCGCTGGCTGGGTCGGTTTTTTCCTTGCAGGAATCGCGTTTATCTTGCCGGCTGCGGTGATGGTATCGATCCTCGGCTGGCTCTACGTGCAGGGTGGCGGCTTTCTCGGTGTGGCGCAATGGGTTTGGGGCGCAACCCCCGTGGTTACAGCCGTAATCGTCGCGATGCTATTTCGCACGGCCCGCACGGCGTTTAGTCCTGGCAAAATTATGGTGCCCGCGTGTTTTGGCTTTGCGCTGTATCTGATGAGCGCCCCTATGTGGACTGCGCTCATGGCCGCCGCCGGTATGTGGCTACTTTTTTTCCGGCGTCTCCCCATTCACTCGTCGATTGCTTTCCTGCTCGCAGTGCCGGCTTTTTTTCCTTTCGATTTTGCACATACATTGCCGAGCGGGCTGCCGACCGTGCCCTCCCTTTTCGCACAAATGCTTTATCTTGGAAGTATCGTGCTCGGCTCGGGCTACGTGCTCTTCTCCTATTACTCTGCGCACATCGTGGATCGACTGCACTGGTTCGACCCAAACGGGCTCGCCATGGCGATCGCCGCCGGCCAGCTCACTCCAGGGCCGCTCTTCGCATCCGCCGCATTTTTCGGGCAGGTGCTGCAAGGAGTGCCAGGTGCGATCGCCTGCACCGTCGGCATCTTCCTTCCTTCATTCCTCTTCAGCGCGCTCAGTATCTTTTTCACGCGGAAAATGGAAAAGAGTCTCTGGTGGGCAAGCACTCTGCAGGTGTTGGGCGCCCTTTGCATTCTCATCATGGGCAGAGAGGTGATTCGCTTTCTCCCGCTCTACATCAACGGCATCCCGGCTTTCTGCCTATTTGCCGCCGCCCTGGTGGCACATTTACGCTTCCGTGTTAACACGACGGCACTGATCCTCCTTGGCGCGGCCGCAGGCGCTATTCTGACTCATTTTTCTTAGGCATTTCAGAGGGTTCAACACTTCTGAAGCAATAGTCCCGCCTAAATAATTCTCAGGCGAACTCCGATAGGCAGCCATGGGATTTCTCCGCCTTTTCCCCGCCGCCTTCCTGCTCTTTTTCGCGCAAGCCGCGACTGCGCAGGACGTGATTCTCATGGTGAACATGAACTACTCGAGCGAGGAGCTCAAGGCCGCCGAAGAGATGGCTGCCGCACGAGGGCAGCGGGTGGAAATGGTGCCTCCTCGCGATTTGATCAGCACTGCCGAGCCCATGTTCCTCAAACGTTATACGCTCGAAGCGGAGCTGCTGAGGCAGCTTTCAGGCGGGCAGCCACCAACCGAGCAGATGCGCTCAAGAGTGAAAGTGGCGATGGCTGGTATCTCGCGCGTGGGAAACGCGTGGAATGGCGATCCGCAGATCGTTGGCATGATGGGGAGCTCACGAATCAGTGATCTTCATCAATCAGCGCAGCGGATGTATCAGGCGGAACAGCGAAATGGCGATATCTACGATCAGCTGAAGCGAAAAGCGATCGAGCTCAAAGGCAAAGGCGAAAAGGTCGACTCGATCATCTTCTCGTCTCACGCAGACGGTTCCAACCTCACTGGCGAAACGACGAACCGCCTTTCCTCCAATGAGCTCACGCGCCTCAAGCAGGAGCAGCCCTCGCTCTTTGATTCGCCCCGACACGTTCTGTTGCTTGGCTGCTACAATATGACGAAGCCAAACCACCGGTCCTGGCGAAATGATCTCTTCCCAAAGGCCAGCATGATCGCCGGCTTTGGCATAAAAGCACCCAGCCGCTTCGACCAGAAAAGCTCCAATTTCATCCGGCAAACAATGGGCACCGCCGATCGGCTTGACCGCGAAATGGTGCTTGCTGGAAAACCGTTAGACCCCCAGTATCTCGACGGGATCTTCAAAAGTTTGAATACTTTTACAACAGCCAAGCATCCTGGCGTGATCGACTACTGCTACTCCGTGACAGAAGGCCAGCCCGAAACCTTTACTCGCAACTGCGACGTGCAGTGGCGCGACCTATACGAGAAAAAAGGCAAAATGCAGGCCTATTGGTCGCTCACAGAGCCGAGAGAAGACCCGCCCACTGTGAGTGGCGGCGACCTCCGCAACTTCTACAATACACTGCAGGCCGCCTGCCCCGCCGAAGAAACACCGAGCGAGCGAAACGATGCACGCGCAGCCGAGCGGATGCGAGTGACCATGCGGGAAAATGTGATCCGTCTGATTTTCTGGTGGAACGTGCAGAGCAATTTTTCCACTCACCGCCAGGGCGAGATTGAGGCGATGAGCTGGCGGCTGCGATCGGCGGGCGTCAGAGCAAGCATTCCCAGCCTCGACGGCTCCACGAGTCGCGTGGAGTTCGTGAAGTCTTACAACGCGGTGGAGCGGGAGCTAAGGGGAAAAAGTCCCACGCTACTTGCGGACTTTCAACAGCTTTATGGTCCTGTCTTTTTCCTCAGGGGGGAGGACACTGTGGCCAACGGAGAAAAGCTGTCGGTCGAGCAAACACTCGCCCGAAACGCAATTCCATTTAACTGGATCGAGGGCAGCACCGTGCTGAAACACCGATGAATATTTCAATTTTGTTTTCTATCGTTACGCTACTTTTCACCCTTCACGCCACGGCGGAGGAAACCTATCAGGTTGAGGTAGATCCGAGCGTCTATCCCAAAAAAGCATTCGAACAGAAAGATGTGAAAGTCACGAATATACCCGCCCGCGTGAAAAGGCCCGATGCGCTGCCTTCCAGAAGTGAACGAGAATCCGCATTCAGTCTGGTGCCCGGCCTCGATACCGACATAGCTAATATGGATGAGCTTGACCGCGACTTGCTGCTGGTACGCGCGCGCACGAAGCAGTTGAAAGAGCTGCGGAAATTCTATCCGGACATCGAAGAAAAAAAACTCTCTATTCTGCAGAACGTGCTGCAAAAAAAATCCGGAAAAGATACCGCGAAATAAAGTGCGCACCTCTATCGCGAAGTTTATTTTTAAACTGCCTTTCCAAATCTCTAAAGCGTGATACAAATATAAAACGCTATTAAATTCCATCCAGGCATTCCGCCCGGAAGAAAGGGGACACATTCATGATCATTCTTAATGAACGGCTAAATGCACTGATGAGTGACATTACCGAGACCGGTCCCTTTTCTGGCGAATCGAATTCCCTTCGACCTCGCCGCTGAGCGACCGCTCGCGACTCCACTCGATAAATTAAACTAATTTCTGTTTTCTTAACTTCATGCCTCGCACTCTTTGGTTGCGCGCGGCTTTTGCCCGGGATTTCTAAATGCGTTCTTTTGTAAGTCGCGTAATGTTCAGCGACATTAAAAAAATTGTTGTGCTCGCACGCACGAAAGTGCTGCAGCCCGACGACCTGCCGGCCCTGCCGCGGCACCTGGATCCACGCAACCTGCCCTTTGACGAGAACTCTCTCGTTCTAAACAAAGGATCGCGCGCGCTGATCTGGAGCATGTTCCGGGCCGGGCGCGCCTTCGTGGTGCCCGCACTCCTGCTCAACCTGGCTTACTGCCTGTTGAGCCTGGCCAAGCCTGTGCTGGTGAACGCCTTCATCTCGCGAATCTCGGCCACGCTCCATACCCGGGCTGACGTCGTATTCAGCTTGTCGCTCGCGCTAGCGCTTGGAGTCGTGAGCTTTGTCGCAATCGTGGCCATTCAGCATTACTTCGTGCGGATGCTTTCGTCGTATCAGCTTTTCACCAATGCCATCAATCGCCTGATCTTCAAGCATAGCTTGTTCCTCACGCAGAAATCCCGCGGCGCCTCCCAGATGGGCGATGTCGTGAATCATCTCGGATCCGACAGCGATGCCCTATCCGATGTGGGCATGATCTTCGGTGATCTGCAGATCTCAATTGTGACCATCGTCGGAGCCTGCAGCCTTCTCTTCTGGTACCTCGGCGCAACCGCGTTCCTTTCGCTGGGCCTGCTGCTGCTGATGGTACCGCTCACGCGCACCATTGCCCGCTCTTTTTCGGCGATCGACGTGGAACTCATGAAGCACCGCGACCACCGGGTTACGCTGATGTCACAGGTGCTCAATGGAATCCGAGTGGTGAAATACTTCGCCTGGGAAAAAAGCGTGCTCAAAGAAGTAGGCGTGGTGCGCGGGCAGGAGCTCGCCAATCGCAAGCGCCTGGCACGAGCCGAAAGCCTCGCAACTTTGAGCTACGTAGCCGTAAGCACGGTCGTGCTGTTCGCGTCGCTCGCTCTTCATATCCATCGCGGTTTCGCGCTCACGCCTGAGCTTGTTTTCACCTGCGTATCGATCTTCGCGCTTCTGGAAGAGCCCTTCGGTCATCTTTCCGAAGTGATCTCGCGAATTGCTGCAGCCTTCGTGGCCAGCGACCGAATCTGCAAGTTTCTCGCTCGAGAGCGACTAACAGGCATTGCAGTTGAAGAAAGCAGCGACCTCGCGCTCCCAGGCGTGGAGCTCGACGAAGTTTCCGTCCACTTCGAAAATCAGGCTAAGCCAGCCCTCGAGAAAGCCTCGCTCTCTTTGTTGCCCGGGGAATCGGTGGCGATTGTAGGGCCCGTAGGCTCGGGCAAGAGCACCTTCCTGCAGGCTCTGCTGCGTGAAATGCCTCTCCGGGAGGGAAGCGTGAGCTTCCTCGACCTGCGCCGCAAAAGCGTTGTGCCAAGAATTGCCTACGTTCCTCAGGAAGCCTTCATCGTGAACGGCAGCTTGCGCGAAAATCTGATCTTCGGCGGCTCCGACGACGCTGGCCTGCTGGCGACCGCGCTTCGCGTGAGCTGTCTCGACAGTGACCTCCCCCAGCTGCCCGCCGGCCTCTTTACCGAGATTGGCGAGAGAGGCGTGAACCTCTCGGGTGGCCAGAAGCAGCGCGTATCGCTGGCCCGTGCGGTGATGCACCGGCCGAATTTGGTACTGCTCGACGATCCTCTTTCCGCTGTAGACGCACGCACGGAAGAGCAGCTCGCCGACCAGCTCCTCTTTGGCCTTTGGCGTGGTATCACCCGTGTGGTGGTCACGCATCGGCTCGCCACGCTCGGCAGCTTTGACAAAGTAATCTTCCTCGCGGAAGGCAAAGTGAAGGCGACCGGATCCCTCGAGGTGCTGCTCGCCAGCTCGCCTGAGTTCCGCGCGTTCTACGCAGACTCCGCGAAAGCCGATCACGGCACCGGCATGCTCGGAGCTGGCAAAGAAGCCATGCCCGGCGTTCCCGCCGCCGCCGGTATCGCCACGCCTTCCCGCGTGACGGAAGACGAAGACCGCGCGATTGGTGCTGTAAAGGGATCGGTTTACTTCGACTACGTGAAAGCGCTCGGCGGCCTCACCCGGGGCAAACGCCTCGTGATGATCCCCCTGCTCCTTGCGGCAACGATCTCAGCCTCTTTTCTTCCCTTGCTGCAGAAAAGCTGGCTCGCGCTCAGCTCGAATCTGCAAACCGGAAAAGCGGCGGCCACTGGTAGTATTCTCCATGACTGGGCCGCAGGTTCACAAACCTCCATAGCAGTCTATGGCTTTCTCGGGCTGCTGACTCTTTTGGGCGTTCTTGGAAATCGCCTGCTTTGGCTGGAACGCGGAATGGCCGCCGGTCGCGACTTTCACGACCTGATGTTGAATGCCGTACTTCGCGCGCCGCTGCGCTTCTTCGACTCCACGCCGATCGGGCGGGTGCTGCAGAGATTCTCGCGTGATGTGGAAGCAGTCGATATCCAGCTACAATGGAGCTTTGAAACCACTGTGCGCTGCCTGGTGAACATCGCGACCGCACTCGCGCTGATCCTCGGAGTGCTGCCGATTATTGCGATCGTGGTGCTGCCCGTATTCTGGCTCTACTACGTGCTCCAGCGTGACTATCGAATTCCTGCGAGGGAAGCCAAGCGGCTTGATTCGATCGCGCGCTCTCCGCGCTTCGCTCATTTCAAGGAGACGCTGCACGGCCTCGTCGTGATCCGCAGCTACGGAAAGACTTCCGTATTTCTTGATGGCTTCTACGACCGACTCGCGCACTCGCAGAGGATGTTCTACGCGAACTACATGCTCAACCGCTGGTTCTCGAGTCGCATCCCGCTGCTTGGCGCGCTAGTTTCTAGCGGTACGGCTATGGCCATCGTGTTCTACGCTTACCGCGGCTGGATCAGCCCCGGCATGGCGGGTCTCGTGATGGTCTACGCGCTTGCACTTTGGGAGTCGCTCAACTGGGCTGTGCGGATCTTCGCCGAAGTAGAAGCAAAGATGACCTCTGTCGAGCGCCTGAAATATTACGCGTCGCTTGATTCTGAAGTAGACGTATTCCAGGCGCCTGCCGCCAACACCGACGCCCACTGGCCCGCCCGGGGAGAAGTCGTGTTCGATCGCGTGGTGGCTCGTTACGCGGCCCACTTGCCGCCGGTGCTGAAAGGCGTTTCCTTTCGTGTTCCTGCCGGATCGAGAGTAGGAATCATCGGGCGCACGGGCTCCGGCAAGAGCACGCTGCTCCAGGCGCTCTTTCGCGCGATGGAGCTTGAAAGCGGCGAGATCCGCATCGACGGCGTGAGCATCGCGCGCGTTGGTTTAGAGAAGCTGCGGCGGAGCTTGGCGATCATTCCTCAGGATCCGACACTCTTCCTCGGCACGTTGCGCTCGAACCTTGATCGTTACCAGGAGTACAGCGACGAAGAAGTGTGGGAATCTCTTCGCAAAGCACGCATGGAGAGCTTCGTGCGCGCGCTTCCTGGCGGTCTTGCCGCGGCGGTGCTCGAAAACGGAGCAAATCTCAGCCAGGGCCAGAGGCAGCTGCTCTGCCTGGCGCGAGCGCTGTTGCTCGATGCCAAAGTGATCGTGATGGACGAAGCCACCGCTTCGGTCGACGTGCAGACGGACGGACTAGTGCAGGAAGTGGTGCGCGAGTCTTGCCGGAACGTGACGATGCTGATCATCGCTCACCGGCTCGGCACGGTCGCCGACTGCGATACGATCTTCGAAGTGCGGGAAGGTAAACTTCACCGCACGCTCGACTTGAAGAAGCAGGAAGAGAAAGCTCCTGTTTGTTGAGCTTACTAAGGAATCAGGTTGCAGTCCGCGACTTTCAGGCCGCGGGCTGCGTTTACCCCGTCGATACACTCTAACTGCGCGGCCTTCTGCGTGCTTACGATAGGGTAGCGCGGGTCCACGTAGAATTTGTTCTCGCAGTTCGTGATCTCGATCTGGCGATCGCGCTCGTTGCTGCGGCATTGCTGGATCCGATTGGTCTTTTCTTGGGCGAGGCGGGCTTTCTCTTTTTCGGCGGCGGCCTTTTCCTCGGCGGCTTTTTTCGCATCGGCGTCCTGCTTCATCTTAGCCGCGTCACCGAGTGCCTTCATTATGGATGAAGGGTCTCCGCCTCCGCCGCCCGCACCATCTTTTTTGCCTTCGTCTTTCGCTTTGTTCTGATCTCCTCCCAGACCAGCGGCGTTGTTTTTGGTGACTTCACGCTTTGCTTCCATTGCCGTTTCCGCGCCGCCGAACTCTCCAACCTTGGCCTTTGCCATTTGAGCTCCATTATCCGCACGCTGCTTTAGCGCCTGGTAGAATCTCTGGGCTAGAGGTCCGCACTTATCAGTAGCCTTCAAATCGGCAAGCTTGGGCTCCAGTTTCGCCGCTTCGGCCTGAAAGGCTTTTTCCAGTTCGCCCATTTGCCGCGCGCAGTCTGCCATAAGTGCGCGGTTCTGCTCCAGCAAACGGCTCGTATCTTCGTTCACTGGCGCCTGCCCGCGCCTCAGCTTTTTCGGCGCCGCCCTGTTTAATGTGCTGCCCGATTTCGCGCACTTTATCACGAGCGCACGATAGACGCCTTCATGCCTATGAATGGCTCCTCCTATCGCACGGCAGTCGTTCACGATCGCACTTACAAGATTCTTGTCCAAGGCCTGATCGCAACCCCGCCTCTTCCAGTCTGCTTCATTTGCGCACGTGAACGAAGCTTCGTCACCCGCCCCCGCTTGAGCATCTGAAAACGAAAACAATGAAGCCAATAGAAGAAGTAGGCTAAAGATCATTTCCCTTTTCCTAGTAAACAACCGTCGAGGTACTCGTGCTTACCGAAGTGTTGGTGGATATGGTTGAAGAATGGGTTCCGGTCGACGTGGAAGTCGAGGTCCTCGTAGCGGTGGATGAAGAAGATGACGCGCTCACATATGGGCGCACCGGCGCGGTCTGTGTGGCTGGGTCATGCTCGCAGCTGGCCACTTCGCTCTGATTGGCGAAAATCAGTGTCTGTTTGCACTCGTCCTGCTGCTGCTTCATGTTCGCCACAGGATATGCGGGGTTATAGGGGAACTGCGCTTCACAGTTGCGTTTCTTGATCTCTAGCGCGTTGTTCACGCGTGCTTTACATTCTTTGATCTTCGCCTGCCGCTCGCGTTCTTTGGCGACGAGATCTTCTTTTTTCTCCTCTTTCTTCTCCGGCAGCTTGGGCATTTCGGGGGCTTTTCCGTCGCCGCCCTTTTTGTCATCTCCCATCTTTTTCTCGTTGTCCTTATTCTTGTTTTCCTGCTTGTTCGCGGCAGCGCCCGCGGCTTCGCACTGGGCAGCCTTAGCGGCCGCGTTTTGCTCGAGCTTCTCGGCTTCGTCTTTTTCTTTTGAACATTCAGGATCGCTGAACTCGTCTTTCAGGTTGCTGAATTTCTTTTCGAACTCGTGTAGCTTGGCGGCGCAGGCCGCGGCGGCGGCTCCGGCATTTCCCGCATTCTGCCTGCTCGAGCCCATATCACCGCTCTGATTTCCGGTGGCTCCCCCCTGAGCGGGGGCCGGCGGCTGATAGGCGTTGAACTCTTTCTTGGTTTTATTGAGCTGTTCTTTTTCGCTGGATTTCGGACAACCGGCTCCGAAAGCAGAAGCACCAGTGGCACCGGCAAAAAGCGCCGCAAAAATGAAAGTCTTCATGACTATCCCCTCGAGTTCTCCCAATAGCTCTATCGTATCTTATCAGAAGGTCACTTGAATACATTTTCCCTTTGCCTTCAGGCACTTAGCAATTGTCCTAAGAATTCCGCCTATTTCTGGCGGTTTATAACGCAATGCGGTAAACAGAGGTGCCCGAATAAGGACCCCAAGGGAGAAGTATGCGCTCTTTCAGCGCTTTCGTGCTGCTCGTGCTTTGTGGTTGCACCTTGGCTTCATGGTTTCATCGAGAACCAGTTCGTCGCTCTATTGCGCCTATTCGTTCCACGACGTCGGCCGATGAGGTGCTCACGGAGAATGCCGTGAACCTGGTTCGCGAATGCCTCGGCACCAGTCCGTATACGATGAGCGGCCTTGCTGCGCACCTTCGCTCCCTTGGAGAGCCTTCGGCCGAAAAACTCGACTGGCGCCTCGTGAACTTCACCGACGAGAATGGCAAAAAATTCCGCCTGACCTATCGCCCCGAGCGCGCTGGCGCCCTTCCGGAACTAAGACATTTTTCTCTGCACGACAATGGCTCAAAAACCGAACTTCCTCCCGCGGAAAGCTTTCAGGCAGCTCTCTTCGGAAAGACCCTGCTCAGTGACGTTGCCAGCACGAGTTACCGAATGAAGGGCGGCCATCGACTTACCGTTCAAACCGACCAGGGCCGCGTGCGTGGGATAGACTACCGCACCGGCGAGCTCAGCCTGCAGTGCAGCTCCTCCTTCGGGCCCGCCGTCTGCGCCTGCACGCGCAGTATCCGCTAACAGTAGTTTTTGTTTAGGCCTCTCCGGATGGATACGGGGAAAAGAGCCAAAAGCACGCCCAAGCCAATGAAATTACTGGCAAAATAAATGCTTCAAAGAATTCCGCTATTTGGGCGATAAAGTAGATAGAGAGAAGGAGACTTCCCCTTGAATAATCGCACCCTATTGAGCTTATTGCTGGTTGTCGGATTCGTGGGAACCACGAGCTGCGGCGACGATCAGTCGAAAAAGGACGCCGAGATCATGGCCCTCAGCCAGCAACTGGCGCAGCAGCGAGCAGCCAATGCGGCCAACGGTGTGGGAACTCCCGTAGTGATTTATTCCACGCAGACAAATACCTCTGTGGTGTCGTCTACCGTCACGAGTGTAACCGGCAGCACCACGAGCTACTCCACCGGTACCTATACCGTTACGGGCACGGTAGGCAGTACCCGCACGAATACTTCCTCTTCCTCAAGTACTAGCACCGCCGTGCGCGAGTAGACTTAGCCGAACCTAAGCGGATTGCGTTTACAAGCCCCGGGCACCTTACGAGGCGAAAGCGGAACATTTGCGAATGGGGACAGAGAAAAACTCTCCCCAAATGCCCCGCGAATGAGCTAGTTTATCGTGCATATGTTTGAAAAGCTGCTTCGCTTAAACCTGCGCTATCGCTGGGCCGGGCTACTCATCGCGCTCATGTTTGCCGGCCTTGGCGTTCGTCATGGAATGGACCTTCCGATTCGCCTTTCTCTCGCCGATTTACTTCCGGAAACTCGCGAGAGCGTGCGCGACTTGCAGGCCGTTTCCCAGGAAGTCGGCGGCGTTGGCTACCTCATCGTGCTGGTCGGCCCCACCGACAAGCCCGAAGCCCAGCTCACGAAGATCGCCGAAGCTTTCAAAAAGAACCCCGAAATCCGCTATACCTTTCATGAGCGTGAAGAGTATGCCCTTCGCGACAAAGCCCTCTATCTGATGCCTGAGAAAGAGTTTTCCGAACTCCTTGACGCCGGAAAGCTCATCCTCAACGACGGCAAGAGCGGCATGATCGACCTCGGCCTCGAAACAGAAGCCGAGAAAAAACAGAATCTGCGGCGCGCGAAGAGCCGTCTCACGAAGTTCGGCAAACAGGAGCGCCCCCGCTATTTCTTGTCGAAGGACGGGCGCTACGCAATGCTCCTCGCCAAGCCCACTTTTGACTCCGAAGACCTCGGCCGCTCGCGAACCCTGGTCGAGAACGTGCGCGCCACCATGAAAGCACAACTCGAAGGTGTGCCCTTTGAACTGGTGGGCCGTTATGTGGATAAAGTGAACGACACGCTTCAGATCGAGGAAGACATCAAGCTTACCTCCGTGATCTCCATGATCGGCGTGGCCCTTGTGCTCATCGTGGGCATGGGCACCTTCCGAGGCGCGCTCTTTACGATTTTCGCCGTGAGCATCGCGATGGCCTGGACCATCGGGGCCGCGCGCCAAATGGTGGGCCAGATCAATATCCTCACGGGTTTCCTGCTGGCGATCCTCGGGGGCCTGGGCGTGGAATATGGAGTGCACCTCGTTCGCCGCTTCACACAAGAGATGGCGGGGGGCATGAGCCGCAAGCTTGCCACCGAACACGCTTACTTGCAGACAGGCCGTGCCCTGGGCTCTGCCGCGATCACTTCAGCGGCGGCCTTCCTGATTCTTTCTTTCAGCGATTTCCGCGGCTTCTCGGAGCTGGGGAAAATCGCCGGCATTGGTATCCTCTCGATTTATTCCGTTTACATGCTCGTGTTTCCTGCGATGACCAGCGGCATGGGCAAGAAAATTCGCTTTGGCAAGGCACGTGAGCTCTTCGGCTGGTTCCCGGTAAACCGCAGGATCATGCGCTGGGTGATCCCGCCCTTTATCCTTCTCTGCTGCTGGGGAATCTCGCGCGCCGAGTTTGAATACAACTTCAAGCGTATGCACAACCTGTCCAAGGAAACCGTGGCGCGCCACGATTTCGTGGATGCCATCTTCGGCCGCTCCTTCACTCCAGCCGCCGTGCTCGCCAAAGACTCCGAGCAGTCACACGAAATCGAAAAATGGCTGAAGGATCCCGCGCGGAAAGAGATTGTTGACAACGCCATCTCGCTCCACCGCCTGCTGCCGAAAGACATGCACGACCGCTCGGAAGACATTGAGCGCCTTAACTCGCGCCTGGGAAAAATGACAGATTCGGAGCTGGAGAAAAAAACCGGCATGCATGGCCCCGACATTCGTGAGCTTCTCGCCGCGAAACCTTATACCCGCAAAGAACTTCCGCCTCAGCTCAACGACGCTTTCGGCAAAAGCGGCAATATCGTGCTCACCTACCCGGCCAAGGATCTCGATCTCGCCGAAAACATGCGCAGTTTTTCCACCGTTCTCGTTGATCTGCGCGCCAAGTTTCCCGGTGCCCGCATCGGTTCCGACGTGCGCATCTTCACCGAGATCCTCGACCACATTACCCACGACGGCCTCATTATCCTGATCGTATTCCTGGTCGGTGCTTTTTTCGTGATGGGCCTCGATTTCGGCAACATCTGGGACGCCCTCGACCTGGAGTTCCAGCTGATCACGGGAATCTTCCTTCTGGTGGCCGGCATGGGTCTCGCGGGAGAGCGCTTCTCTATCCTGAACATCGCGATGGTGCCCGCTGTGCTCGGCGCCGGCATCGACATGGGCGTGCACGTGAGACACCGGGAAAGGGAAGGCTACGGCGCCTTTCCTTCGGCCCGTTTCGTGGCCCAAGCAGTGCAGCTCTCCATGCTCACCACGATTCTGGGCTTCGGCTCGCTCTTTTTTGCGCAAGCCGGGCTGCTCAAAGGCATCGCCTGGATCTCCGTGCTCGGGCAAGTCTCGATGTATCTGGTGTGCATGGTGATCTGGCCCGTGTATCGCGGCAACCGCGTGCGCCGGCTTCCGAAAGAATAGAGAAGCTCGGCTGCCATTCTTTTCGTCCACATAGTCGCGCCGAGCTTAGTTTTAACTGCGTTAAATCGCGGGCTTACCCGTTTGTAACTTATTTCCTTCCAAATTAACGCGGCCAGTCATAAGTTGCCGTTCGACCCAACAATCAAACACAACAGCATAAAAAAGGACTCTTTTTATGATGAACTCCAAGACCTCGATCCTACTACTCAGCTTATTTACTCTGGCCATGAGCGCCACCTCCGCCTTCGCGCAGCAAGATTGCCAGCGCGTTTCCAACCACGCCCGCGTGCATGGAAACCGCACCCTCGTGATCGCGTTCGAAGGCCTAGCGTCTTTCTCGGCGAGCGCAGCGCGAGCTGCTTACCAATACCAAACCGCTCTCGAAAAAGGCCTTTCTCCTGGCGCTCCCACCGGCGGCATGAGCGGCTTTGTGGCCCGCGGCCTCATGGTGCCGACCGTGCAGAAATTCAAAGGCACGTTCGAGTTCGTGGTGTTTCCCTACACCGCCACCGCCGCCGCCGAAACCTGCGCCCTCCACTGGATGCGCGTGAGCGGGCGCCGCCTCGTGATCGCCGGCCACAGCTTCGGAGGTCACGCGGCCGTTAAGCTCGCGGACTCCCTCGGCCAGCGCAACGTGCGTCCAGAAACCGTGATCACCATCGATCCGCGCTGGATCATGGGCGGAATCTATCGCTCCCGCAATGCGGCACGCTGGGAAAACTATTACCAGATCGGCGGCGGCCTGCCCGGCAAGAGCATGAGCGATGCCGACGTGAACCAGCGCCTGCGCGGTGGCCACACCGGAATGCCGTTTCAGCCTGAAGTGCGCGCGGCCCTTGCCCGCGCCCTTTCTCGCTAGAAAACCTTGAAGTGGCCGACGCGTGGTTATGGTCCGCGCGTTGCCCGCTTCATGGGATTTTGTGTTAGCGTTCGCCCATGTCGCAAGTGGCAAGCATGAGGTGGATGCTCTCTCTCTTCGGATTCTTCCTCGGGCTACTGCTCGCCTTTTTTCTATTCGTTTTCCTCCCCGCCCGCAAGCTTCCCACTCTTATCCCCCGCTGCCTCTTCTGCACAGCGCCTGCATCGTTTGCCTATCGTTTACCCAGCGCTGATCCCGGGCCCGCTCTCCGAGAAAAGCCCGAGCGCTCCTATGTTTCCATGCACGACCGCAAGACCACTTCCGATCGCTACCCTTCGATCTTCACCCAGCCCGAGGGTGCCGTTCCCTGGTTTCGCCCCTCGCAGAGAATCACCGACTTCTCGATCGCGAACCTGCACGCCAATTACATACAGGAATACGAGATTGATTCTTTCGGACGGAGAGCCACGGCGGGTGCGGGCTCTCGGCACTTGCTAGTGCTGGGCTGCTCCTACGTGTTTGGCTCGGGCGTCGAAGCTACAGAGACTTTGCCGGCGCAGCTGCGACTGAAGAATTTCCAGTCCTACAATCTCGGCAACCCGGGCGATGGCCCCGGTTCGATTCTTTTGCGCACTCTTGATGAAAGGTACTTCGCGGGCATCCGGCAGAAAAAAGGCATCGCGCTTTACTATTTGATGAACGATCACGTGCAGCGCGCGCTCGGCTCCTATCATCTATCGCGATCGTGGGGCCGGAGGCTGCCGCGCTTTGAGCTGGTCGACGGGAAGCCGAAGCACGTGGGGCAGATGGGGAATCTCGGATTGCCCGAGCCGCTGTTCGCCGGCTTCGAATACCTCGAGTACATTGGAATCACCTGGCCGCTGTATTATTCCGATCGCGATCTCGAGCTCGTGGCGGCGGAGCTCGCCGGCGTGCGGGAGAATTACCTGCGCCAGTTTCCGGGCGGGCGTTTCGTGGTCGTGATCGCGCCGCGTTTGCGTGCGCAGCCCGTAACCTATGACCTGCGTGCTTTTCTGGAAAAGCGCCAGCTGGAGTATCTCGACTACGGCGAACTCGAAATGCACGACTACGTAGCGGCTCCGTTCATTCCTGGCGACGGGCACCCGAGCGCGGCTTACTACGCGAAAGTGAGTGCATGGCTAGTGGGCGACCTGACGCAGTCAGTCCTCGACGCCGAGGACCGTGCGCGTTAACTGTCAAACGCCCGCGCAAACAGAAAAAGCCTCCCCCGCCCGCTGGCAAGGGAGGCTCGCAAAACAAAAACTATCTATGCCCCGAGCTCATCTGCCGCTCGCGAGGAGTGCCAGATGGGCCGTTCGGGAACGAGCCGCGCTGGCAGCCCGCGGAGCCCTCGAGGGTGTCGACGAAAAAGTCCGGGGTCAGCGTTACGTGTTGCATTACGCGGCTGATGTGTCGCTGGGCCACGCAGGCCTTGAAGAACGGCCAGGCGCGGGTCGTTCCCGGGCGTTTGAGCCACGGAAACTCGATCATGTCGTTTGTGGAATTATACTTTCCGCCCCAGTACATCGCCTTCACGAGATCGTTTGGAGTGTAGTTCGCCATCTTCGCGGGATTCTGGAGATCCAGGAGAGTCCAGCCTTCGTAAGCGGCTACGGCGTCTACGGCGCGGGGGCCACCGTTGTAGGAAGCCACCGTGAGAACCCAGCCCGTATTGAGAGGGTAAGCATCACCCACCTGCTCTTCACGGCACTTGCGGCCGAATTTCTCCGCGCCTACATACCGGTCTTTCGGGCCAAAACCTGTATTGCCCACGTGCAGATCGTAAACGGTCTTGAGCTCGTTTGCCTTCGCCATGATGCCGTGCTTGGGATCGGAGCAGTTGTTGATGTAGCTCATGATCACCTGGTGACGAAGAGCCTGAGTGGCGGCGTCAGCGGCGGGCCACTTGCTCACTACGGCACTCAGAGGAATATTCGCATAGTGCTGCTTGCGCATCTGGTAGCCGGGAACATTGCTGCGGCTTTTAGCGATATTGTAAAGAGGACGAATGAACTCGAGCTCGATCACCTTAACCGGATTTGGGTTCGCGGCAAGGTCATCCGCGGTATAGGAACACTTCACAGCAGCCTGCGGCCAGTTCATCGCGGTCTTTACATCGGCGGGTTGCTTGTTCATGTAGTCGCACCAGCCGATGATATTGATCTGCTGCATGCCGCAGGAAAAGTTGCCTCCGTCGTCGGATACGCCGAGTTCGGCAAACATGGATTCCTGGTAAATCGCGCCAGTAAGCACCTGCAAAGGGATCCCATGTTCGCGAGCAGCAGCGTAAACGGTTTGCACCTTCGTTTCGTAATTCTTCAGGGAGTCCATGGTCATCCACGCGAGCTCCACGTGCAGGGGCCTCATGCTTCCTGGGCGCTGCCTTTCTCGGCGCATGATTTCTTCAGCGCGGCAAACGGCGATTCCGCGGCGCTCTTTCCACCAATAAGCTTTTTCTTCGGCAGAAATGGCAGGCCAGTCAGAATTGGGGTTGCTCACCTCGGAGAAATCCGGGCATTGGCGACCCGAGCGATGAGGTACCATCTCTTCCACGCAGCCCACAGGAGGCTGGGCATAGTTTACCGGGCGAAGAGCGGCGTCTTGCATGAGGCTCGTGCTTACCTCTCCTTCCGGAAAGTGCTTCACCATCAAGTCACCGGCATTCATTCCCGCGCGAGCAGAAGGCGCGAGCATGCTTATGAGTAAAGACAAGGTCAGGAGAGATTGGGGGGCTTTCATGGTTTCCTCAGTTTATCAGTTTCGAAGGTCTGCGAACTCTTCAGTACTTTCGGGGATTCCGAAGTGTTTCTTAAGCAATTTCGGTGTTTTAAAGGGCTGCCCGGTAATAGCGAAATCAGCCCGAACATGCCAAGATCCTGAGTAACTACGAGCATTTCCTGCGTTAAAATTGCCGAACGGAAAATCATGAAACCCTGGAAAGCCCTGAAACGTGTAGTACACGCCCACTCTCCTTACAAAAAGATCGAGGACGTTCTGTTCGAGCTGCCTAACGGCCGCGAAGCCACTTTTTCCCTGTCTCATATCGGCAAGGTGGTGGCGGTAATGGCACTGACCCGCGATAACCGGGTGATCCTGGCCCGGCAGTATCGCCCGGGCCCTGATCGCGTGCTCGATGAGCTTCCAGGCGGAAGCGTAGACGAAGGCGAGGATCCGGAAACTGCCGCCCACCGCGAGCTCCTGGAAGAAACGGGTTACGAAGCGGGAAAAATGATTCCGCTCGGGCGCTTCCTCGAAGGCGCCTATTCCACCATCGATAAGCACGGCTTTCTCGCCTTCGACTGTGAGCCCAGAGCGAAGCAGCAGCTGGATCCCAATGAATTCATTGAGGTGATACTGAAGCCCCTGCCGGATTTTTTCACGCAGCTGCGCGCCGGTGATTCCACCGACGGAGAAATAGCGTGGGCGGCACTACTCGAGCTAGGCATCGTGAAGGCGCCTTAGTGAAGGAACTTCAAAATGAAAAACGCCGCCTCGAATAACCGAAGCGGCGCCTCTTAGCTAAGTAAAAAACTACTTACGTTCGCGAAATTTAAAATGCACTACCGTAACGATGCCTTTTGCTAGGTCGATTTTCTCTTGCGCGTAGTATTTCTTCAGCTCCACTTGATCAGCTGGAGAAAGAGCAGAAAAGGTGGTTACAGTGAACTGCGTAAGTTCTACAAACTTGTAGGTTTCTGCGGCCACTTGCTCTTCTTCCGTGCTGCGCTCTTCTGCGGTGTCGGAATTGATCAAAGGCAAAACTTTGCCGAGCTTGTAACTGTAGGGAGCTGCAGTGCGATCATTCAGGCGAATGGTGCGCGTGAGCTGGCCGGCACGAACTTGCTCCAGCTGAGCTTTGCCTTTGAAGGAAAAAGAAGTTCCGGGAGGAAGAGCGGCTTGCGCGCTTACGGATACGAGAGCCATAGCCAACAACAATAATTTTTTCATGAGATCTCCAATTGGGGGGTCCATTGGGGTTTGCGATGGTGGAACCTACTGGTTCTCAGGAGCTTGCGCCAGTCAGGAGAATATTAGGGAAATGACGCCACGGGCCGTCGCTTGACACTGTGTGCGCTTTTCAAACCGGCCCCCTTGCCTGTTGATCGAGCGGCCGCTAAAGCAGGCTGCCAAGTAAGACTGGCATTTTCGCTCACTGTTTCTTCAGATGCTGGTTGTGATATTCGGCGTAGATGAACAGGTGGGCGC
>Ga0247843_1001065_pt1 | contig 59538 bp, 46 predicted proteins | sample LaCruzMarch2017__FD_192420 | JGI IMG/M metagenome (GOLD analysis project Ga0247843, IMG submission 192420) | Freshwater microbial communities from meromictic Lake La Cruz, Castile-La Mancha, Spain - LaCruzMarch2017_8m | ecosystem: Environmental > Aquatic > Freshwater > Lake | place: Spain...
TTGATCCAATCGGCGCCACGGATCTGATGAATAACCGACATAGTACTTGTCAGCCAATGATGAATAAAGTATATAAATGTAATACATAGAGCATTGACATTAAAAAAGCCCCACATCGCTGTGAGGCCTTTTCGTCTTTTGCTCCCCCTTCAGGACTTGAACCTGAGACCCTCTGATTAACAGTCAGATGCTCTAACCAACTGAGCTAAGGAGGAATATTTTCCCTTAAAAAGGGACGCAAATATAACGGCCAATGTGCATTTTTCCAAATCTAAGGAGCCGAAAGTTCGCCCCGGCATCTGATTTGCTTTCCTGCACCGCTTTATTCTTTGTCTAAGAACGGATACCGATAGTCGCTGGCTGCCACAAAGGTTTCTTTGATGGTGCGGGGACTCACCCAGCGCAACAGGTTGATCATGGACCCGGCTTTGTCGTTGGTGCCTGAAGCCCGAGCTCCACCAAAGGGCTGTTGACCCACCACAGCGCCCGTGGGCTTGTCGTTGATGTAAAAATTGCCCGCCGCATCTCTCAGCTTTTCTGTCATGTGTTGAACGGCATAGCGGTCGCGGGCAAAAATGGCCCCCGTTAACGCATAGGGCGAGGTGGTGTTTACCAAATCTAAGGTGGCATCCAATTCTGAATCGGCATACACATATATGGTCAACACCGGTCCAAAAATCTCCTCTTCCATGGTGATGCTCTTGGGCTCTTTGCTTACCACCACCGTTGGCTCAATAAAGTAGCCTTTGCTTTTGTCGTACTTGCCACCCATTATGATTTCGTTGCCGGGTACGGCCCGGGCCTTTTCAATGTAGGCCGTTATGCTGTTGAAGGCTTTTTCGTCGATAACGGCATTGATGAAATTTCCAAAATCTTCGGTTCCTCCCATGGAAAAGCTGCCCATGTCGGCCAGCAGTCCGGCCTTGACCTCGGGCCACAGGCTCTGTGGAATGTAGGCCCGGCTGGCGGCCGAACATTTTTGACCTTGAAATTCAAAGGCGCCACGAGATAAGGCTGTCACCAAAGGCTCTACCGGAGCACTGGGGTGGGCCACCACAAAATCTTTTCCGCCCGTTTCGCCCACAATGCGGGGATATGAACGGTACAGATGTATGTTCTGACCAATGGTTTTCCAAATGTGCTGAAAGGTGCCGGTGCTGCCGGTAAAGTGAATGCCGGCAAATTCGGGGTGGCTGAAAATAACATCGCCCGCCACGGGGCCGTCGGCATAGACCAGATTGATGACTCCGCCGGGCAAGCCAGCTTCGTGCAGAATCTGCATAATTACGTTGGCCGAATAAATTTGAGAATTGGCGGGTTTCCAAACCGCAACATTTCCCATCATGGCTGGGGCAGTAGGCAGGTTGCCGGCAATGGCGGTGAAGTTAAAGGGGGTTAGGGCAAATACAAATCCCTCCAAAGGCCGCTGCTCCAAGCGGTTCCAAACGCCTTTTGAGCTGTTGGGTTGTTGGGCATAAATTTCTTGCATGTAGGCCACGTTGAACCTCCAAAAGTCGATGAGTTCGCAGGCGCTGTCGATTTCGGCCTGATAGGCGTTTTTGGATTGGCCCAGCATGGTTGCGGCGTTCATGCGTGCCCGCCAGGGGCCGGCCAGCAGGTCGGCGGCTTTTAAGAAAATGGCGGCTCGGTCTTCCCAAGGCATGTTTGACCAACGGGCTCGGGCCGCCAAAGCCGCATCAATGGCCTGCTGCACATGAGCGGCTTGCCCTTTGTGGTAATGCCCCAATATGTGCTGGTGGTCGTGCGGAGGACTCAACGGTTGCAGGTCGTTGCTGCGCACCTCGTGGCCCCCAATGTACATGGGAACGTCAACGCGTTGGTTGCGCATTTCAGACAATGTTTTTTTTAGTTCAGCACGTTCGGCTGAGCCGGGGGCGTAGGAGAGCACCGGTTCGTTGTAAGCGGGAAATACTTTAGAAAAACCTAATGACATGGGCGTAAATTTTCACAAAGGTAGGCAATCTGCCCCGCACCTGGGGCATGTTTTGGTGGGGTTGGTGGCTGGGGTTGCAGAGGCCAGAACGCAGAGCGGGGCCTGTGGTGGTTATCGCTCAGGTGCGGGAATGGAATGGGGTATGGCTAAGAAAAAACCAGACTAGGCATGGGTTTGCTTTCTGAGAAACCGAGGCGGTTCAGGCCACCGCGGCAGGGATTGACGAGGCAAGCCCGCAAGGCCAGGAGCGGCTGGCAGGCAGCGACCCGCAGAGCGACTTTAGGAGCTACTGCGGGGCCTGCACTGCCCCGCTTCTGGCCGCGGACTTGCCCGGAAAGCCCGGCTGCCGCCCCCCCTTTTTTTTAAAATACTCCCGACAATCTGTACTTTGTGGAACCAAACGAAAATGGAACGGCAATGATTCAATGGCTTGCAGATGCGCCGCCTCAGGCGCCTTTTTCGCCCCTACCCCAACCATTCCCGCCGCATCGCCACCGTCCCTTTTTTGCCCACCACCATTCCCGCGGCCCGATTTGCCAGGCGCAAAGCCGATTCCCTGGGCAATCCCTGCGCCAGCCCCACAGCCAACACTCCAATCACGGTGTCGCCGGCCCCGCTTACATCAAATACCTCTTGTGCCTGGGTTGGAATCCGCAGCAAATCGCCTGAATTCCAATAGGCCATTCCCAGCTGACTCAGGGTTACCAATACATGCGGTATGTCGGTGCTTTTGGCCGCTAAGGCCATGGCCTGGGCTACGGTTTCTTCGCTCAAAGGCCACTCTTGGCCCAAATGGGCACAAAGTTCTTTCCAGTTTGGACTTATCCAGCTGCTGCCGGCATACCGGCTCCAATCGGAATGCTTGGGGTCGGTCAGGCAGATGCCGCCTTCTTGCCGGCAACGCCCGTACAGGTATTCCAAAACCTGAGGATGACAAGCCCCTTTGGCGTAGTCGGACACAATCCAAACGCCCGAAAAATCCGCGGTTTTTAGCAGATTGATTAGGGACTGTGGGTCTTGCAGTTCTGTTGTTTCTTCTTCGTCCAAGCGCAGCATTTGCTGTCCGCCGGCCACGATTCGGGTTTTATGCGTGGTGGGGCGGTCGGCACAAACCAAAGGCCTAAAATCCACGCCCAAATCTTGAAGCAGGGCACTCAGGGTTTGCCCTTCGCTGTCTTGGCCCAGCAGGCCGAACAACACGCATTGGGCCCCCATGCCCAGCACGTTGGCCGCTACATTTCCGGCTCCTCCCGGTTGTTCTTTGCGTTGCAAAACCTGAACCACAGGCACCGGCGCCTCGGGCGAAATCCGATCCGTCCGCCCCAGCAGGTAGCGGTCCAACATCACATCGCCCAACACATGTACGGTAACCGGCTTCATGGGTTCTTAGGTTAGCCGCACCGCCAGGTGCAGGTAGTTATTCACGGCTCCCAGCACTTCGTAGCCCCTGTAATGGCTCGCGAAAAACTCGGTAAAGGCTTTGAATTCATGGGTAGGAACCCCAAATTCATCAAAAATTAAAACATCGCCGGGCTGCAGGTACGGCGCCAGCATGTTCATGGCGTAGTAGGCCGAGCTGTATAAATCTCCGTCCAGGTGCACCACGCGGCGCCCTGTTTTTGGAATGTGGGCCAAGTAGGGGGGCAGGGTTTCTTGAAACAAGCCCGCATGCCAGGTAATGCGGGAGTCGGCAATGTCGGGAACCTGACCGCCCGCGCTCATGTCTCCTTTTTTAAATACATTCCAATCTTCGGGCAATCCTGTAAAGGTGTCGAAGCCATGAAAGGTTGACTCGGCATGTTGGTTGAATTCCACCCACCAGCGAAAGGATTCGCCACGGGCTACACCAAATTCCAGGTAGGTGATGGGGCCCGACAGTTCTTGGCTTTCCATTAAATGCCTGTGCAGGCGCTGTCGGTTGTCGTAGCGGTAATGGGCCGAATAAAAGTCGTTCAGGGCCAATTTTCCTTGCTTGGCCCGCCAGGCCGACATTTTGCTTAGGTACACCAAATTCAGCAGGGTGCCGGTAAAAGGTTCCACCAGCACATGCAGGTGAAACAGCATAAACAAGGCTTTTATTTTGCGTATAAAAAACAGGGTTATCCTCTTCATTTCTTTGTGTTTTTTCCTTGTTTGCTGCCGGATTTTTGAGGGTTAGGATTGGATTGAACTTTTGCTGGGGCTGGTTTTACGGTTTCTTTGCCGGCCGGTTCTGGCAGCAACCAGGCGCTCAGGCCTAAGCCGGCCAACAAACCCGCCCAAGGCAGCAGGGGAGTAAAATAGCGGGTCCAGTCTTGCCACAAAAAGTTGATGTTTCCGTACATGGTTAGGGCGGCAGCCACCAAGAGCGAAACGGCCGCCAGGGCATGCGTACCGGTGTAGCGTCGGCGCAGCCAGTACACGGAGCCCAATCCACCCAGCAGCAATAGCAAATCCAAGGGATTGTACGGAAAATTGAGCCAGCTTCCCAGGCTGCCATAATACCGTTCTTCGGTTGAACTGCGTATCCAAATGCGGCGGGCGGTCAGTTCAAAGGCCGGAGCAAAGTTGTTTTTAATGGCCACCCAGTTGTAAAAGGTCTTGCCACCGTAGCTGCTGTCGGGAACTAGTTTTTCTAAGTCCCCTTGCACGTCCATCATGCTGTTCCAGTGGGCATCGATGGTTTCGGTCAGGCGGCCTGCCGTTTCGTCCGATTTCATGCGGGTGCCAATCCCGTTCAATTGCCCGGCCAAGCGCTCGGCGTTTTCGCGGGTCAGTTTCCCCGACTGAAGCAATGGATTTAAGGCATTGAACAGCAAGTTAATGCGTTTGCTTGCCGAATCGATGGTCAGGGCGGTGGCCCGTTTTTCAAAATAGCCGTCCACCGATTGCTGCATGGCTTTGCTGCGGGCGTAGGGCTGAGGCCGAATTTGTGGGTTTAGGGCAATGAACAGCAGCAGCATGCTGCCGGCCGTGATTCCTCCACCCATCAACAGCTGTTTTAGCCGAGCTTTGTCGCTCCAAACGCGGTACAGCAAAAAAGAGTACATGGGCAGGGTAGAAACTACGGCCATGGCTCCGTTCAGCTTTGAGGCGACGGCGGCGCCCAGGCTGAGCCCCAGCCCCAGCGCCCACAAAAGTTGAAATTTAAGGGCCGATTTCGAGGCAAAAGCCGCTTGCCATTTCAAGAAAAGGGCAAACGAGAGCAGAGAGAAAAACACCACGAAGGAGTCAAGGCCCACGGCGGTGTGCACGTCGAAAAAGGCAGTATTGAACAGCAGCAGCAGCGAAGCCAGAACCCCAGCCAGGGGTTGTTTCAGCAAGAAACCAATCCAAAGCAACAGGGCAAAAATGCCAAAGGTAAACAGGGCGTTCACCTGGCGGGCGGCGTAAATTTGGTCGCTGGGCGAATAGGCAAAAGGTGCGCTGCTGGGCTTGCCTTCTGGGGTTTCAAACTTAAAATACCCGTTGGGGTTTACGGCAGCGCAGCGGGCGTAGATGTAGGCGCCCATCAGGAATTTACCCAGATTTGGGGCTTTCCAGCCAAAGGTCCACAGGGCATTGTCAAACCATTGGTAATCGCTGCGGGGAAAGGCCAGGGTATCGTATTTAACCAGCTGGCTGTAGCCCTTGTTTTCCGATTTCAGGGTAACATAATCGTAGGGAAATTTCACGGTATCGGGCGAAAATTGCTCCCATTTTTCACCGGTAAACACGTCCACCTTGTTCTCCCAGGCGTAGGTGGGGAACCAATTGTCGAGGGCATTTGGCTGCCGCACATGGCCTTTGGCAAACATGGCCCAAGAGGACACCGAGGCGCTGGTCCACATTTTTTCATCGTAGCCTTCGGCGGGCCTGTCGGCCAGTCCAATCACCGAAAAAGACTTCATTCCGGCGGCAATCAGCAGCAAAGCGCTGAGCAACAAGGCCGCAGGGCGCGAGGTTAGCCATGTTTTCATGGGCTAAAGATACTAAGGCTTTTAGGATTTTTTGATGAGGGCGGCAGCCGGGCTTTCCGAGCTACTCCGCGGTTGCCGAAAGGCTGGCCCAGCTGGTTTGCGGGGGCTCCTAACGTCGCCTCCGCACCGAGCGGGCCAGGCTTCGGCAGCCTTGCGGGGTAGCTTCGTCAATCCCTGCCGCGGGCGGCGTTGGGGCGTTTGTGGAGCCGTTTTTTCAAATTCGTCGCTGGATTTTTGCGTTGATTTTTTTTTTAATCGCGGCGCTTGCTTTGTGCTTTTTGATTCGAATGGTTAACCTGCTTTAGAACTCCCATCAGAGTGGCGCCGAACTTTATGGGCTTCCGAATGTTATACTCTCAGTATCAATTAAAAATGAACCAAACTGGCCGTCCCAGCTTCTTGCAAATAGCCCACAACAGATTGCTGTCCGATTCGGCTCGAATTCGGGGCGAAAAAGCCATTCTAAGCATTGCTATTGTTTCTTTTTTGATTCATTTGGCTCTGATTTATCTGGTTCAATGGGGTTGGGTTTCTTTCCCGGGCGGGGCTGAATTGCTCAGCAATCCCATTGCAGCCATTTATACCCCCTTTTCGTTTATTCTGCTGTATGAGGTCTATTTGTTGATTTATTACCTGCCCAAATCCATCACCACCTACATCAGCAAGCAATACGAGATTATTACCCTGATTGTCATTCGGCGCTTGTTCAAGGATTTATCGAACCTTTCGCTTACTTCCGACTGGTTTCACAGCAACTACGACCTTCAGTTTACCTACGACTTGCTTACTTCGATTGTGCTATTCTTTTTCATTTATTTGTTCAACGTACAAAGCCGCCGGCGGTATGCTCGAATTCCTGAAAGGGGCCTTCAAGTTCAGTCTGTTCAGCGGTTTATTCAATTAAAAAAGACCATTGCCACCGCCTTGGTGCCTTTGTTTTTATTGCTTGCTGTGTTTTCTTTTGGGCATTGGGCCTTGGGTTTGGTTCAGGCTTCGGGCAGCGGTTTGGTTTCTTTTAAAAACATCAACAACATTTTTTTCGAGCAGTTTTTCACGGTCTTGATTTTTGCCGATGTGATTTTGTTGCTTTTTTCGTTTTTCCACACCGATGAATTTCACAAAGTGATTCGAAATTCTGGCTTTGTTATTTCTACCATCTTGCTCCGCATCTCTTTTTCGGTTACCGGCTTGCTGAATACTGCCTTGATTGTGGCTGCCATCTTGTTTGGCCTGCTCATTTTATTGATTCACAACCGGTTTGAAAAACACCTGTCGGAGCAGCCGCAATCGGCTTGATTTGAGGTGCGGTTTTAGTCTGTCTCGGTCTAATCATTAACGGGAATTGTTCAGACAAACAAAGAGGATGTATTGAATATTTTCTTAATGAATTACCTTATCACTTGTGTCCGATAAAACTATTTTAAAAGCGGGGTTTCCTGCTAAGGAATCATCGTTTAGTAAAATTAGATTCTTTTTCAACTAAACCGCTGGTCCAATTTTCGGGGAGTATTTCACAATCCCGTACGTGCGGGACTGGGCGCTGCGCACCTCACGACAGATTAGCTGTTGGGTGCTGGTGTTTTATTATCCGTTATTTTCGGTATTCTTATGTTTTTCGGACTTAAAATAACATAATTTGTTTTCTTTCCGCTGTCTTCTGCTTTCAACATTTCTTTTGAGACTAAATCTTGCAAATCTCGCAAAGCTGTATCTGTTGAGCATTTGGCAAGTTTCGCGTAGGTTGAGGTTCGTAAAAACCCCAATTCTTTACCGTAATTGTCATACATATAATTAATTATATGTCGTTGTCTTTCGTTTATATTAGTTGGCTGGTGCTTGTCCCAAAAGTGAGCTTTATCCAAAATGATTTCTAAATTTTGTTCACTTGAAATTAAAGCCCTTTCAAAACAACCAAGAAACCACTCTACATATTTTGTAATGTCCGATGTTCCCTTTTGTGCTTCCTCAATAATGTTGTTATAGTGTTTATGCTCTTTGAAGATTTGGTTTGATAGGCTGTAAAAACGAATTTTACTATTATCGCTTTTTGCTAGCCACATATCTAAAATCGCTCTCGCTATTCTTCCGTTGCCATCATCAAAAGGGTGAATTGTAACAAACCAAAAGTGAGCAATGATAGATTTCAGAACTAAATCCAACCTTTTTTCACTATTCAACCAAGTTAAAAATTGTTCCATTTCGTGTGGAACTCTGTCGGCTGATGGTGCTTCAAAATGTATTTTTTCCCTGCCAAAATTGCCAGAAACTACCTTCATGCCGCCTGAACGATATTTGGCAACATCTATTTGCTGATAACCACTAAATCCGGTTTGAAAAAGTGAGTTATGCCAACCTAAAAGACGTGATTCTGAGAGTGGCATGTCGAAATTTTGTGTAGCATCTAAAATGACATCAACAATTCCTTCAATGTTTCGGGGTGTCTTTAAAAAATCAGCAGTTTCAATACCTAATTTTCGGGCGATAGACGAGCGAACAAGTTCGGGATTTAAAAATTCACCTTCAATTCTTGATGTATCTACAACATCTAATATGAGCGATTCCAAAGTGGCACGTTCTATAAAATCGAAACCTAAACTTTCCATCCGACCCAATAAACGGCCTTGTAAATGCCTTACAGAAGCCAAGGTGGGAGATAGCTTGTCGTTATCCCAAAAAAAGTTTGTCCAATTTTCTCTTTCGTGTATGTACATAATTACCGCCGCAAAATATGCGGTAAAAATACGCCCTTTATACCGCAAAACAATTCTTTGCTTCCAAAATCTTTAATATAGCCTTGATTTATCGTTGCTCACATTTGCAAATCCCTAGAATCACTCTTACGAATAATTAATGTTTGTCAGCGCCGAACTTATTTTACGGTGGACCACCCAAAACGTAGCAAACACGCGCATTTTTTTTAGATTGCCATAAGAATCCCTAAACGTCATGTCAACTCATTTTAAATCTCCGAAGTCCGATAGGATAAATGCTGTGATGCATTCAATTTCTTTTTTACCTGAACGTTTAACGTCTTAGCCCCCCTTCCTTCGATTTGCTCATTTTGGCCTATCTTTGATTTGGTTTTTGGACGCACAGCATGAATAAAAACAACCTTGCCCTGATTCTAGCCTGCCTAGCCCTGGGCCTTTCGATGTTTGCTTTTTTTAGAAGCTCCGCTCCCGTTTCAGCCGGCGTTACCGCAGCCGATTCAACGGAAATGGAACACGAAGAACTGGAAGTAGCCGTTTTGATGCAGCGATTCCAATGGAACGTGAACAAGCTTTACTTCGCAGGAATGGCGGGCAATAAACCCCTGGCCGGTTTTTACCTGCACGAACTGGAAGAAAGCATGGAAGAACTGGCCGAACACCCCATTGAAGAAAACGGGCAACGCCTTGATGACCTGGTCAGGGCCTGGGGCCTTGCTCCCCTTGAAAAACTTGAGGAAACCTTCGAAAAAACAGACCCGGCAGGATTCAAATTGGCTTACAGCGATTTTATCCAAAACTGCAATGGTTGCCATCTTTCCTCTGGGCATCCCTACCTTCGAATGGTGCTTCCTACCACCCCCGTAATGGACAACCAAGATTTTAACCCATGATGCTTCAATCCATCTTGTTGGCCTCGGCCGGCTCCTTTTCAAAAGGCTTTATTATTCTGTTTCGCGAGGGCTTTGAGGCCCTGCTCATTTTATTTATTCTGCTTGGTTTTTTAAAGAAATCGGGACGAGGCAGTCAGGCGCCGGCTTTGTATTGGGGCGGATTGCTGGCCGTGGCGGCAAGCCTGTTGATTGGATTGCTTTTGGGGGCCTTAAAAATTTCCATGGAAGGCGCTGCCGAAAAGGTGTTTGAAGGCCTTGCCATGTATGTTACGGCTCTGTTGTTGGGAGGCATGATTTTATGGATGATTCGGTTTCAAGGAAACACCGCCGAATTAAAAAGCCAAGCGGCGGCTTTGGCCGATGAAAACAACCGCTGGGGCTTGGGATTGCTTATGTTTTTTAGTGTGCTTCGCGAAGGCTTAGAAACGGTGCTGCTGTTTATGGGGCCGGTGGAAGAAGGCGGAAACTGGTGGGCCGGTTTGGGCGGAGGTTTGTTGGGGTTGGCTTTTGCCGCTGCCTTAAGTTTTGCGCTGTTTAATGGACTAATTCGTTTGAATTTCGCTTTGTTTTTTAATGTTACCACCGGTATTTTGTTGTTCATGGCCGCGGGCATGGTGGCCTATGGAACCCATGAGCTGATTGAGGCGGGCTGGCTTCCAGCCATTCAAGAAAAAGTATGGAACATCAATCCCGCCGATTTGCCCGACGGAAGCAAGCATGCCCTTCACGACAAAGGAACGGTAGGCGGCTTGTTGAAAGCCCTGTTTGGCTACAACGGCGACCCGGATTTGTTGGAACTGTTGCTTTGGCTGGGGTATTTGTTGACGGGCGGCTTTTTGTGGTACCGGCTGCGTCCTAAAAAATCGGCATAATGGGCAAGGCAGAAACCCAAAAGCCCATGGGCGGTTTGCGCTCTACCCCCGCTCGGGAACGCATTTTCGAGTACCTTAAAACCCACGAACGGGCCTTGGCATTAACCGATTTGGAACGCGATTTGTCGGCCGTGGGCGATCGGGCCACGCTGTACCGTACCCTAAAATCGTTCGAGGACGCTGGTTTGGTGCACAAGGTGGTTGGATTGGACGGGGTTATTCGCTTTGCCCTCTGCGAAACGGCCTGTGGCCTTCACCATGCGCATTTTCATACCCATGCGCATTTTTCGTGCAAGGACTGTGGGCATTTAACTTGCCTTCAAGAAATTGAATTGCCGCGCATTGAACTGCCCGAAGGGTATCAAACAAACGAGGTGCAATTGGTGTTTAGTGGCACTTGCCGGCGTTGCGCCACAGCCTAAATTTCGATTTCCCAACTCCGCACGGTTCGGTCGTCGCTGACGCTAATGAGTTCTTGGTCGGTTATCCACAACAAGGCATTTACGGAATGTGCATGCGCGGATTTCAGGGTAGGTTTCCCTAGCCTAAGTTGGAAAGACAGATCATCAGCCGACCAAATTTTCAGGGTTTTGTCGCGGCTGCAGCTGGCCAGGAAGGCCGCATTGGGCGAAAAGGCAAGCCCATAAATGGCGTAATTGTGGGCTTCAATTCGGGGCTGTATTTCGTGCATGCGCTGGTTGCACCGGTATATGCAGGCGTCTTTTCCTCCAAACACCCAGCCGCCATCGGGGTGGCGGGCCATAGAGAATAGGGGCCATTCGCTGATGGAATGCCGTTCGGCCAGGGCTTCTTCTACATCGAATCGGCAGTGAAGCAAGCCAGCGGGGTCTCCGGCCAGTAGAATTTCCTTGTCCGAAAAGGGCAGCCAGCTTCGGGCGGATTGAACGGGCAAGGCGATTCCCTGCAACCAAGTGCCGGTTTGTCGGTCGAATTGGGCAAAAAAGCCGTCGCGGCTCAAAGCACCAATTCGGTGTTCGTCTAGGGCTTTTAGGTCAAAGATGCTGCCGCGTCCAAGTTCGTAACGGTGCAGCATTTGTCCGTCGCTGATACGCAGGCAAAGCACTTCTCCGTTCATTTGTCCAATCCACAGCAGCATGGATTTTGGGTCGGCAAACAGGCTGTAAATGCTCGAGGTGGTGTAGGCGAAGGCTTTTGGCTCTGCCTCTGTGGTCCAAGCCGCTGCAATTCGGTCTCCGCCACCGGTAAAAAACAAATATGGGCCCACTCCACGGCAAAGGGCGTACACCGGTTGGCTGTGCTCGCCCAAAGTTCGGTGTTGCAACAGTTGCACGGTTTAGGGTTGTGGGGCCATTAAAAACACCTTGGTTAGGGACTGGGTTTTGCCCGCTACCGATTTAATGAGAACGGGTTCGGATTGAGGTCGGTATCCTTTGGGGGCGGCTTGCAAGGTAAAGGACTGGTCGCCGGGAATGCTGACGCGAAATTCTCCGTTTTCAGCGGTTTCAATGGTTTGAATCAATTTGCCATTGGCATCGGTTAGGCGCAGTTCGGTTTCAATGGCCATGGCGTTTGATTTGTCGAGGATTTTGCCTTGCAGCAGGCAAACGGTAGGCCTTTTGGCTGCGCTGTTCCTGTCTAAGGGCAGCACGTAGTTGCTCAGGTCGATTTCGTAAATGTCGTAGCTTTCGCCCAGGCTTTCTTTTCGGCGGCTGCTTACCCAGCCGGTATTTCCGTCCACCGATAGGCTAAAGTACACCTCGTCGCCTTCGGTGTTGATGGGATATCCTAAGTTTTGAGGAGGCAGCCAGGAGTTTCCTTCGCGGCGGGTAACAAAGATGTCGTATCCGCCCATGCTTTCGGGGCGGTTTGAGCTAAAGAACAGGGTTTTTCCGTCGGGGTGGATCGAGACGGAATTTTCGTCGTACAAAGTATTTACTGGGGTTCCCAGATTTGTGCCGCTGCTGTATTCGGTGCGTTTTTCTTTTTTCAGCATCCAAATGTCTCCGTTGCCTTTGGCGCCACGTTTTTCACGTTCGCTGATCAGGTACATGGTTTTAGCGTCGGCCGAAAGGCAGGCGGAGGATTCAAAATAGCTGGTATTGATGTCGCCGCCCATGGGTTTTGGTTCTCTCCAATTGCCTTTTTTGTCGCAGCGGGAGTAAAAAATATCGCCTCCTTTTTCGCTTTTATAGACAAAGAGCATATCGCCTTGAGGGGAAAGGCCTAAGCAGGCATCGTGTTGGGGGGTGTTCACATTTCCGGGCAGGGGCTGGGGTTCTGTCCATGTTTTAGAAAGGCTATCGCGCCGGCTTGTCCAAATGTCTTGAAAATAAATCCCGTTTTCCTCGTCCATGTCTTTTCCCGTATTTTCTTGGCGGGCGCTGGTAAAAAACAGGGTATTTTCGTCAAGGCTTAGAAACACAGAGCTTTCTACCCCGTCGGTATTTAGAACATCAATGGGGCGAATGCCAACGGCTTGGGGTTTGGCTTTTTCGCGGCGGGCATTCTTGGCGTACGACAACCACAGTTTGGCGTCGTCTTGGTCTTCGCCTTTCAGTTGAGGTTGGGCTCGATTTAGCAAGGCAATGGCGGAGTCCAATTGGCCTTCTCCGAACCAGGTTTTACCTTCCCACAGGTCTAGTTCGGGCAGGGGTTTGGTGCTTACCTGCCGGGCTCGTGAAAACAGGAAAGAGGCTTCAGAGAACAAACGGATTTGGTAGGCTGATTTTCCGGCGGCCAGGTAAATTTCGGGCTTGTCTTTGATTTCCGAAAGCAGGTCGATGTAGCCGTCGTAGGCTGCTTTGAAGTACGTATTTCGGTAGTTTTCGTTGGCGGAAGACCATTTAATGAGTTGGCTGGGTTGCCAACGGGTTTGGGCTTGAAGGCCAAGGCTAAATAGAAGGAAGAAAAAGGAAAAACGTTTCATGGGATTCATTTTGTTTCAAAAGCGCGCCAGGTGTTCATAAGCAAACCGATGCGGGTCATTGGGCCGACTCCGCCGGGAACTGGGGTAATGGCCGAGCACTTGGGTGCTACCGATTCAAAATCCACATCGCCTTTAAGCCGCCAGCCTCTGGGGTGGCTTGGGTCGGGGACTCTGGTGGTGCCAACGTCAATAACCACTGCTCCTTCCGAAACCATATCGGCGGTTAAAAATCCGGGTATTCCTAAGGCCGCCACAACGATGTCGGCTTGTTGGCAGAGTTCTTTCAGGTTTCGGGTTTTAGAGTGGGTAAGGGTAACGGTGGCATCGGCTCCGGGGCGCGACATCAACACCGAAAGGGGGCTTCCTACAATGTTGCTTCGGCCTACCACCACGGCGTGTTTCCCGTTCAATGGTATTTGGTACCGCCGCAGCAATTCCATAATTCCCCAGGGTGTAGCGGCCACAAAGCCAGGGAGTCCCAGGCTTAATTTGCCGATGTTTTCGGGATGAAAGCCATCGACGTCTTTATGGGGAGCGATGGCTTGAATTACGGATTGGTTTGAGATGCTGGGGGGCAGCGGAAGTTGAACAATAAATCCATCGACATTGGGGTCGGTGTTTAGGTTGTTGATGGCCTGCAGCAATTCCTGGCTGCTTACGGAATCGGGGAAGCGAATTAGGCGGGATTGGAAACCCACCTCGGCGCAATCGTTCATTTTGTGGGCCACATAGCTTTCGCTGCCGCCGTCGTTGCCGACAAGAATGGCGGCCAGGCAAGGGCTTTTTCCGGTTTGCTTAACTTTTTCGCGCAGTTCAGAGCGAATTTCGGCCGCCAGCTTGTTTCCGTCTAGAATCAGGGGAGAATGGCTCATCGGGGACCCATTTTCGGCATGTTTTGCATGAGTTTCTCCATGTTTTGTTTGTTGCCCATGAGTTTCATCATTTTGCGCATATCATCAAACTGCTTCATGAGTTTGTTGACGTCTTGAATGGAAGTTCCGCTGCCTTTGGCGACGCGTTCTTTTCGGCGGCCGTTTAGCAGGGCGGGTTCGGCGCGTTCTTGGGGAGTCATAGAATGAATAATGGCTTCAACGCCTTTAAAGGCATCGTCGTCGATGTCGATGTCTTTCATCATTTTTCCGACTCCGGGAATCATGCCCATCAAATCTTTCAGGTTGCCCATTTTTTTGATTTGCTGAATTTGAGCGAGGAAATCGTTGAAATCGAATTGATTTTTCTGGATTTTTTGTCGGAGTTTTTCGGCTTGTTTTTCGTCGAATTGTTCTTGGGCGCGTTCCACGAGCGAAACGATGTCGCCCATGCCCAGGATTCGATCGGCCATGCGTTCGGGGTAGAAGGCATCGAGGGCGTCGAGTTTTTCGCCGGTGCCTACGAATTTAATGGGTTTGTTGACCACGGAGCGGATGGTCAGGGCGGCTCCACCGCGGGTATCTCCGTCGAGTTTGGTGAGCACCACGCCGTCGAAATCCAATCGGTCGTTAAAAGCTTTGGCGGTATTAACGGCGTCTTGCCCGGTCATGGCATCGACCACGAACAGAATTTCGTCGGGAGAAAGGGCGGATTTTAGGGCGGCAATTTCTTGCATCATGGCTTGGTCAACGGCGAGTCGGCCTGCGGTATCGACCAAGACGGCCGAAAATCCTTTTTCCCGGGCTTCTCGAACGGCCCGGCGGGCAATATCGACGGGGTCGGTGCTGGATTTGTCGCTGAAAACGGGAATGCCGATTTGTTCGCCCAACACGTGGAGCTGGTCCACGGCGGCGGGGCGGTACACGTCGGCGGCCACGAGCATGACCTTGTGGCCTTTTTTGTTTTTAATGTATTGGCCTAGTTTGGCGGTAAAGGTGGTTTTTCCGGAACCTTGAAGGCCGGCCATGAGAATTACGGCGGGGGAGCTTTTGAGTTTGATGTCGGCTTGTTGGCCGCCCATAAGTTCTACCAGTTCTTCGTGCACAATTTTCACCATCAGTTGTCCGGGCGAAACGGCCGTAAGGACTTGGCGGCCTAGGGCTTTTTCTTTAACCTTATCGGTAAAATCCTTGGCGACCTTATAGTTTACGTCGGCGTCTAGCAAGGCACGGCGAACCTCTTTAAGGGATTCGGCGATGTTGATTTCTGTAATTTTACCCTGGCCTTTGATGGATTTTATGGCCGACTCTAACCTTTCCGATAAATTTTCAAACATGTAATTTGGGCTTTAAGGCAAAGATACCAAAATGATGCCAAGGTTGGGAGGGTTTATGCAGTCAATTCAAGCGGTTTTTCGGCATAAAATGGGCTGGGATTTGCTTGTAGGAAAGAGTTGGCCTGCGGCCGGGATGAAGCCGGCACCGACCCGCACCCGGCCCGCCGGACCTGCGTTTGCTGGGGCGACCAGGGGGAGCCACAGCAAGCGCATAGGGCCGGCTGGGCTGGGAAGGAGAGGTACAGGCGACAGCCCGAATAGCCGCCCCAAAAAAAACCCTATTTTTGAGGCAGAAAATACCGACACCATGGGCCGCAGTTTTGAAAAACGCAAACACAAGATTTTTGGACGCAACGCAAAGATTTCCAAGATGTTCACCAAGTATGGGAAGGAAATTTCGATGGCGGTAAAGGCCGGGGGAGTTGATTTGAGCAGCAATACACGGCTGCGTACGGTGGTGCAGAATGCCAAAGGCGACAACATGCCTAAGGATCGGATTGAAGCCGCCATTCACCGCGCATCGAGCAAGCAAGATGCTGACTTTCAAGAAGTTGTTTATGAAGGGTATGGGCCACATGGCATAGCCATTGTGGTTGAAACGGCCACCGACAATCCGACCCGGACGGTGGCAAACGTGCGTTTGTATTTTAATCGGGCCGGTGGAAACTTAGGCACCAGCGGCAGTTTGGATTTTCTGTTCCATCGAAAAGGCGTGTTTAAGTTGTCGGCCGAAGGGATCAATCCGGAGGATTTGGAGCTGGAATTGATTGATTGTGGGGCGGAAGATGTGGTGTTGGACGAAGACATGATATATGTATATACGGCATTTGAGGATTTTGGGGCCATGCAGCAAGGGCTTGAGGCGAAAGGGATTGCGGTGCTGAATGCTTCGACCGAGCGCATACCGGTAACCTTAACGGAGTTGAATGCAGAGCAGCAGGAAGAGATAGGGAAATTGATTGAGCGTTTTGAGGAAGACGAGGATGTGACGGGGGTGTTTCACAACCTGGGTTGAGGCCACATTTTCTTGGCTTAGTTCAATTAATTTGGGAAAAACGGATAGGTAAATGCTTTGAAGTTAAACGGATTTTACCTGCGTCCTGCCGAATAGGCAAGCCAAGCCAAGGTGGCGGTTCCAATAACCAGGGCATCCTCGTCGATATCAAAACGGGCATCGTGTACAGAATAGGCATTGGCTCCAGAAGCCGAGGCCGTTCCCAGGCGAAAATACACCAAAGGGGCTACGGGAGCATACCAAGCAAAATCATCGGCGGTCATTCGAATGGGTAGATCGCGGCTGTGTTCCTCGCCCAGCAGTTCTGCCGCTTTTGCTTTTGCCCAAAGCGTCCATTCCTCGGAATTTACCAAGGGCGGATATCCGGCACGGATGTCAAGGGTGGTTTTGGTTCCAAACTGGGAATCCAGCCGGTTTGCCAAGGCTTGCAGTTGTTCGTGGGCTTTGCTGCGCCGTTCGGGTGTTAGGCAGCGCAGGGTGCCGCGGAGCTGGGTAGAATCGGGAATGACGTTGGTGCTGCCCAGTCCTTGAATCCAGCCAATCGAGGCCACTACGGGTTCGTTGGGCTGGCTTAGTTCCGTGCCCAAGGCATAGATTTGGCTGACCAAAGCGGCAGCGGCGGCAAGGGCGTTTTCCGATTGCCGCATCAGGGCGGCATGTCCGCCCCGTCCTTGAATGTGAATCCAAAGTTCATCGGTGGACGCCATGTACGGCCCTGGGCGGAATCCCAAGGAACCCACCTGCATTTCAGGAAAAACGTGCATGCCCAGCAATACATCGGGCTTGTCTTCCGCAAAAAGTCCTTGTTCCAGCATCATTTTTCCTCCGCCGGGCAGCTGCTCTTCCGCGGGTTGAAAAACCGCCACAACTTCGCCGGCCCAGTTTTCAGCTTGGTTGCTTATGATGTGCAGCGCGCCAATCAGGCAAGCGGTGTGCACATCGTGCCCACAGGCATGCATGCGGCCGGGAATTTTTGAGGCGTAGGGGGCTCCGGTTTTTTCGTCCATAGGAAGGGCGTCCAGTTCGGCTCGAATGCCGACTCGGTTGCCGGGGGTTTTCATGCTTTTTCGGGCCACAATTCCGAAGTGCCTGTCTGTTGTTTGTATTTGCCAGTCTTCAGGCAAAAATGCCAATACCTTGGCATGGGTTTTTTCTTCTTGAAACGACAATTCCGGTTCGGCATGCATCGCTTCGCGCAGGGCCTTTACTTTGGGGAGCAAGGTTCGGGCAAGGCTTAAAAAATCTGCAGGACTCATTTGCCCAAAAGGTATTTGATGGAAACGGCGGCCAACAGCAGTCCGAAAATGCGTTTTAGCCAAACCTGATCTAATTTCAGGGCCAAGGAAGAGCCAAAATAGCTTCCACCAATAAAGGCAAGGGCGATGATGGCAGCATAGGCAATGTTTACATTGCCTGTTTTGTGGTAATTGATCACGGAAAACAGCAATCCGATGGGAATGAGCAAGGTGGCCAAGCTGGTGCCTTGGGCTTGATGTTGGGATAGGCCAAGCAGCATCACCAAGGCGGGAACCATAACGATGCCCCCACCTATGCCAACCAAACCGCTCAGGGCCCCGGCCAGCAAGCCAATGCCCAGCAAGATAAAAAGGGTGCTGATGTCCATAGGGCGTTTCATTTTGAGTTATTGTACTACCATTAGGAATTTACTCTGCCCGCTGGCTTGGTGTTGCAGCCAATACGCTCCAGGAGGAATGCCCAAGGGAAGGGTTAAATCTTCAATATAATTTTCAATAGAAAAAGAAGCCAATCGCTGTCCTTGGCTGTCGTTTAGGTGCCATATTCCAGCATTGGCATTTTGCAAACGAAATGCACCTTGGCAGGGGTTGGGGTAGAGCTGAACGGCAGAGGTTGGATTGTGCAGCGATTGAATGGGGAATTGGCAAATAAAAATGCGTCCATTCTTAGCGCCGGCCAAAATGTGACCGTTGGGCAGCAGGTGTCCCGATGTTAACGAGCTGAAGGTGTAAGGAAGGGGCAGCATAAGGCTGTCGGTGGCCGATTTCATGCCTCCGTTTCCCAACAGCCAGTATTGGCCTTGCCGAAACAGCATAGCGTTCCACTCTTCGGGACCGGTTCGAAGCACTTGCCAGGTGGTTCCAGAATCGAGGGATGAAAGCAATTCACCATTGAATCCACAGGCCAGCAATTCGGTGCCGTTGCCTTGAATCAGGTCGGTTAGGGTGTTGGGGGAATCTTGCACTACAATTTCCCAATTGGCTCCGTCGGTGGTTTTTAGAATAATGCCCCCGCCGCCCACAGCCCATGCTGTTCCTTGAACGTCGATTTCTATGGCCAGCAGCCAAGCGTTGGTAAGGGGCAAAGGGCTTTGCCAAGTTAGCCCGTCGTCGTCAGAAAAAAAGCAACGCCCATTCAAGCCCACAGCCAGCAGTCGTCCGTTGGGCAGGGCAGTCCAATCCATAATCCAATCGGTACGGCCAAACGAAATGGGGGACCAGGTGTTGCCGTTGTCGGTGCTGCGCAGGCCTTTTCCTTCAAATCCGCAGGTCAGCAGTGCTCCTTGCGGCGTTTTGCCCATGGCGTATTGAAGGCCTAGGTCGGAACGTTGGGTTTCAGACCAGGTTTGGCCGGCATCGAAGCTTCGGAAAATGCGGGCCAAGTTGGTGTTGCCCGACACTGCAAACAGGCTGTCGTTGCCCAGGGAAAACACCGATTGAATGGGTTCGGGGCTTTCCATTGAAAGTACTTCCCAAGTTTGAGCAAATGCAAACAGGGGGAAAAAAACAGCAAGAATAGCGGGGCGTAGGTTCATACTTCGTTGGCCTTTTCGTGGTTCTGGGTTTGTGCGGGGCCATGACCGCGTTCTACCCTTCGGCTCCAAAAAACAAGGATTGGAGTGAGTACAAAGGTGGGAAAAAGCCACAATATGGGCGCAGGTAGTTCTTCAGGAAACCAGCGGTAGTTGACCACCAAGAACGCCGAAATGGACGCGATTAGGGCTCCCAGCATGCGTTGCAGGTGCAATTGATTGCGTTTTGAGTTGGGCAAAGGGTTTAAGATTAGGGCTTTGCAGTCCTGAACAGCATACATGAGTGCTAAGCCCCCAAAGGCCGCAAGCACCCATCCCATTTGATTTCCCTTGATGAACAAACGGACAGCGAGAAAGGCCAACACAATTCCTGTCCATGCAATGCCCAAAGCGATGCTTAGGTCGAGCAGCTTGGGTGCAGCGGTTTTTCTACGGGCATACCGATGCCCCATGCCCACCATGTAAAGGGTAAAAAGACCAACCAGGGCAAGAAAAAGATTGGGGTGGATGGTGGACATAATCAGGGCCAGGCCCCCGCAGCTGAGCAAGCTGGCAGAAAATAGGCGCCCCAATTGGCGGTGTAGGCGGTTTCCTTTGATTAGAAACAGCAGAATAAGACCTGTGAAGAGCGCAGCAGCTCCACAGGCGATGTGCATAAAAAGCAGAAACGAAAACACCGATGGCATGGTTTGTAAAGGTGGCAGAAAAATGGCAGAAGCCGAATTCTATTTGGCGGTTTTAATTCAATTTAAGGTTGGTGGTTGAGTCGCCCACATGGAAGCCGGGTCTTTGTTTTGGGCAAAGGAAACGGGGGGGGGCGGTCCTTAGGTGGTTTTGAGCCAAGGGCTTTATTCGATTTTTGTTAGGAGCTTTAAGCACTCTAGGCAGTTGGAAATTCGGGCAAAATCGGCCGCGGTTTTTCCGGCCTTATTGGCTTGGTTTGGATCGGCGCCCATGTTTAGTAGCGTTGCTATTGCATTGGCTTGTTCGGTTTGTGCGGCCAGCATTAAGGCGGTTATTCCCAAGGAATTTGTCAAATTGGGATTGGCTCCGGCGGAAAAAAGTATTTCGGTTAAACTCGTTCGTCGGGAATACACTGCGGCCATAAGGGCTGTTCCTTCTGGGCTTTGGTAATTTAGGTCGGCGCCTTGTTTGATGAGCCAAAGGGCCAAGGAATCTTGCCCGCGGTACACGGCCAATATAAGGGGAGAAAATCCAGATTCGGTGGTTTGGTTTAGGACTTGGGGGTGTTTTTTCAAATGGGATTTAGCCTGTTTCAGGTTTCCTTCTCGGCAATAATCAAAAAAGGGAGATTGGGCCGCAGAGGGAAGGGTACTGAGCAGCATGAAAGAAAAAAAAAGGGCCTTAACGGCCCTTTTGTTCAATCGCGTTTTTATTGCAGGAGTATTTTGGAGGTACTGGTTTTTCCGTTGGCTGAGATGCTCAGCACATAGACTCCTGGGCGGGCATCCAATAGGTCAAAGGAAGCCACATTTTTGCCCGAAAAAACTTGTTTGCCTTGCATGTCGGTTGCTTCTACTTCAAAGCCGGTGGCATTTTTTACTTGAATGTCGAAATGTCGGTTTTGTTGTGACCAAGAAATTCCGGCTTTTGCATCTTCAAGGCCGGTGGTAGATTGCCAAGGAAGATTTATACCAAAGGCCCGGTTTGAAGGGCCGTGGTTGTTAATCGTGTACGAGGGCGAGCCACCTTTTGCCCAAACCAGGCGAAGGGTGGCATCGTTGAATGAAAGGACAGCATCGTTGTTGTCGCCGGTATTTAGAGCACGTTTTGCCGTTACAGCCCGTACCCCACCCAGTATATTGCTTGAAATTATGGTCCAATCTTGAGAGGCGTCTTTGTTTACACCCGCAATGCTTCCGCTGCTGTTGTAGTAATCAAACCAATCTTGGGCATGGCTGGCTCCAGATTTCCCTTCCGAAAACATTAAAACATCGGTTTGGCTCATAGAGGTGCCAAAGCCCAATGCCAACCAACGGTCAAAAATACCGCCGAAGGTTACCGTGATGGTGTCGGAGTCCATGGTAGCACCGAAAAACATACCAGAGCCGGTGGCATTTCCCATGGCATCGGGAAGTTCTTGGTAGGCAATGGTTTTGGTTTGGGCCGAGGTCAATGAGGCGCTGAGTAAGATGGCAGATAGGGAGAGGAAAAGTGGTTTCATGCGGGTGTTTGTTTTCTCAAATATACAGGAATTTCTGATTTTGATGCATGTTCGGCGGGAATCGCTGAGTTATTTTAGCAGAATAATTGATTAATTTCAAGGCCATTATGTGGGGAGTGAATCTGGTGTTTATTTTATTGGCTTTGGTTGCTGAAGTTCTTGGAACCATTGGGGGATTTGGTTCTTCCGTTTTTTTTGTGCCCTTGGGAAATTTTTATTTTGATTTTCAGTCGGTGTTGGGCATAGCCGCTGTTTTTCATTTGTCGAGCAACCTAAGTAAAATGGTATTATTTAAGCAGGGCTTAGATAAGCGCCTTATTTGGTCGATGGGTATTCCATCGGTGGTTTTTGTGGTGTTGGGTGGTTTTTTGTCAAAATGGGTCAACAGCCTTTATTTGGAGGCGGTTTTGGTTGTGTTTTTGTTGGGTTTTAGTTTGTTTTTTTTGCTAAAGCAGCGTTTTGTGATTCAGGCCCACACAAAAAACGCGTTGATTGGGGGAGCTCTGTCTGGATTTTCAGCGGGTTTGTTGGGCACGGGGGGAGCAATTCGAGGGCTAACGATGGCCGCATTTAATTTAGAAAAAAGTGCCTTTATTGCTACTTCGGCGGTGATTGACTTGATGATTGATTTTTCGCGCACCGTGGTGTACTATCACAACGGATTTATACACCGGCACGATTTAAAGTACATTCCATTTTTGTTTGTGGTTGGATTTGTTGGTTCGTATGTGGGCAAGCGAATTTTGGTGTACATACCCCAATCCAAATTTAGGCGCATTTCCCTGCTGTTGATTTTAGCCATTGGAATCATTACCGGCATGCAGCTGGTGTTGGATTAATGTGGATTCAATATTTGAATAGCCAAGAAAGGGCAGACACATGGGTGGCTGTCAATCTAGTCGCGGACAATTTAGCCTCGAAATCAAAAACGTTTGTGCATTTGTGGCTAAATTTTCCGCGTCCCTGTGGTCAAAAATTTTAAAATTGATACCGTGGCATAAAACGGCGGGCGGCGTACCAAATCAAAAATCGATAGGCCGTGCCCTGGCATAAAACGTCGAGGGGCGGGGAACACCAAATCAAAAATCGATAGGCCGTGTTGTGGCATAAAACGTCGAGGGGCTGCACCCCTCGCTAATGTATTGCGTCCCGCCTTATGCGGGGCTTTCAACGCGTAATTGGCTCGGCTTCGCATTTTGCCAGGTAGGGTCCAAAACAAAACGGCATCAATACCAACCCTAATCAATAATCCTTGAAAACACGTTGTAAAGCGTAGCCCCACATCCGCAACCATTCGTGCATTCGTGGCTAAATTCCCCAGGGCTAATTTAGACCATTGGAATTTGCCACCAAAGGGCAGATACATGGGGCTGTCCCTACCATCCCAGATGCCAAACGGTTAGGAAACGAACGTTATTTAACCACCACGCGCCGAATCCAATGCCCGGCCGAGCCGTTCCCGCGCAGCATATAGGTGCCGGCAGGCAAGGAAATGCCAATGCGGCTTTCTTGACCGCTTTCCACCTGTTCTGTCCACGCTTGAACGCTGCGTCCAGAAAGGTCATGCAAGCTCAGTTCCCATTGCCCACTAAGTCCCCCAGGCCAGCGGATGTAGATTTCGCGGCTTGCGGGGTTGGGGTATAAAACGATGTTGGTTTGCAGCCAAGAATCCATGCCGGCATCGCCAAACACGATCACATTTGAGGTGTCGCCGCAACCAAATGAATTGGTGGCGATTAAGGCATAATTCCCGCTTTGGCTTGGGGTTAAATTGGCAACACTGCCCAAGGGAGGCGCAATGGGATTCCAGCTGCTTCCGTTCCAGAAAATCCATTGATAGGTCCAAGTACCACTCAGGTTTGAACTTAAAACTCCGTTGTTCAACGATATGCCTACGTTCGGAAATCCGGGAGGGGTGCTGGGCTGAAAAATCAGGTTGGTGTCGCCGCTCCAAGTAAAGCAACCCGTGTTGGGGTCAATAATTTTCACCTTGTAATTGCCTGCTGTCAAAGCATAATAATACGAGCCCGAAGTACTTACCAACAGGGTGTCGTCTTGGTACCATTCATACGCAAAGCCTGGATATACTTCCAAACGAACCGAATCGCGCTGACAGGCAGTGGTGCCAGGCGACACCGAAAGCAAACTAAATGGAGGTGTGGCATTGACCGTAAGGGTGTCTGAACTTGTGAGCACAAAAGCTGTTTTTTGCATGGTGTACGAAAACGACAAGCCATTTTGGTTAAAGCTTTGAACCACAGGGACGTTGTATTGGTTGGCCTGCGGGGTAGTTAGGGGAATAATATACACGCCCGTTTGATCGTTGTAGCAGTTGTCGTCGTTGCCGTACAATCCTCCGTCTGCATCCATAATTTCCACGGCTAAGGGGCCATTTGCAACGGGCAGATTGATGTTCCATGTATGCGGTGAACTGCCAGGGGGAAAATTCACTTGGTTGTTGTTGGTGGTTAGCAGCAGATTTCCACCCGCATCCAACACCCTTAGGTACAAGTCTGGATGATCCCCAAAAAAGGGAATGTCGGTGCAATTCACGGTATTTACCGTAAGCGACTGCAAAAAGAACGGCAATGTATCAATAACAGCCTGGTAGCTAATCAGGTAGTTCCCTCCCATGCCATACACAATCGGAGCTGGATTCTCGGCGGTGCTGCTTAAGCCGTTTCCAAAGTCCCAGCTGTATTGATAGCCCAGGTTTTGTGGGCCTGGCTGATATCCGTTCGAGGGGTTTTGGTTGGTAAATTGAACGGTTAAAGGAGCGCAACCTGTGGAGGGCGAAAAGCTAAAACCGCTGTTGCCCCCCATTGGCGGCAGAACTTCTAGGTCGATGGTGAATATTTCGTTTCCGGCCTGGGCACCAAAAGGGGTTTGAACCGTGCCTTTGGTGTCGATGGTCAAGGTGTAGGTTCCGGGAGCGGCCAAAGGCGTTCCACAAAACCGAATGCAGGCAAAGGTGCCGTTCGGAAACTGGCTGGGGAAATAGGTGCAGTTTGCTGGGCTGCATTCCCAATTGATGCCAAAAGGCAAGCCGCTGATGCTCAGGATTTCGAACTTAAGAAAGTCCACCCAGCTGAACAACCCGCCCGATTGAACGGTAGCATCTACTTGCTTGGGCAGAAAAAAGGTCAGGGTGTCTTCGTAGGCTTGGCCAGAGGTGGCCGTATCCATGTAATTCGGGCAAGGACCATTGCTGCCTTGGCACAAAGCCGTATTTGGAACGCAGCCTGGACATTGAGCTTGAGCCTTGAAACCAAGACCAATGGCGATAAAAAGTATGAGGTACAGGTTTTTCATGGTATGCATGCTTGTATTCAAATGTACGATTTTCAATCTAAGGCAGTAGATGCTAAGGCTAAAAACCCGGGCATGGCAATGTTGGGTAGGTCGTACCGAATCGGCTTTCGGCTTTCGAGGTCCAGCATCTGTCCTCCTGCCCCCAAGACCAACGCGTGTCCTGCCGCAATGTCCCAGGCCGCTAAGTGGTGGCTTCTGGGGTAAAAATCTGCTTTTCCGCTCGCTACAAAGGTGAATTTTAAGCTGCTGCCCACCTTTAAAAGGTGCAAGGGTTTCCCCTTGGCCAATTCTTGTTCCCAATTTTCTAGGTTTTCTCTGAAATCAGACCGGCTGCCCACCAAGCTAGGGCTGTGGATGGATGCTTTGGGTAGAACTTGGGCTTTTTCGGGCTCCCAAACCCAATCTTCGTTCATGGACCAATGCCATAAACCGAAATCGGGGCCGCCCAGCCAGGCTCCTGCTTCTTCGCCTTGATAAGCGGGGGCAATAAGCAAACCTAAAATGGGCATTCCATTGTCAATCAATGCCACGTTTAAGGTGAACATTCCATTTTTAGCCACAAATTCTTTGGTTCCATCAATGGGATCAACCACCCAACACCGAGAAAAATCTTGGTTCGGATTAAAAGCTTGTTCCTCCGAAACCACCGGCAGTCCAAACCTTTGAAGTCCTTCGTGAAACAGTTTGTCTGCTTCTTGGTCGGCCAGGGTTACTGGGCTGTCGTCGGCTTTGAATTGCACATCAAATTCTTGAAGGTAAATCTCCAACACTCGGTTGGCCACATTTCGGCCCAAGGTCAACAGAGCCTGGATGTTATTTTCGGTCAAATTCATCTTTCAGGGTTTCCTGTCGGCCTTTTAATGGGATTTCAATTCCCTGCGACCATAGTTTAATCATATTGAAATTCAGGGCTTCGAGCGGGCTGCCATGGCATGCAAAAAAACTGGCTTCTTTGCCCACTTCAAGGCTGCCAATGTGCTGGTCTAATCCAAGGATGCGGGCGGGGTTAAGGGTGATAAAGGGTAAAATGTCTTTCTCTTCAAATCCAACGCGTTTAAGGGTGCCCGCCATAAAACCTAGGTTTCGTCCTCCCATGGCTTCCATATCTCCTTCGTAGTCTAGGGCCATTAATAGCCCAGCTTGGCTCATTTTTCGAAAGTCCAGCCAACGCTGTTGGGGTTGGGCATGGTAAAACGGAGGCAGTTCCCAAATTCGGCTTGCCACCAAGGCTTGTTTTTCTCGGACTAAGTCATTGGTTAAGGCTTCGCAATCTCGGCATTCCAGCACCACTATTTTGACCTTGGGCCAGGGCCTAAAAAATTCCATTGCTTTTTGCCAATCTGAGGCAGATTGAACATGCAGCATTGTTTTTTCTTCGCCTTGAATTAGGCGCCGCAAGGCGTTGAATTGCTGCCCTTCGCGTCCGGCCGCGGCCTGGCTCAACAAGGCTTGCAGTTGGGCCGCAGCGGCTGCATATTCTTTGCCGGCCCTAGGCCAATGCATGTGCATTCCGGTGTGTGCTTTTATAAGGGATTCTGTCCAGGGTTTTCCGTCCAACCGCAGCAGGGACGAGCTTCCGGCCAGCATTCCATACCTAGGGCTCACCTCGGCAAACAGCACCCCGTTCTGCCGTAAGGTGGGTAAAATGGAAGAGGCGGCATTAAAGGCAATGTGCCCCTCTACTTCGGGGCTAAAATTCCCTACTTCATCAAAATCTAAGGTGGCCCGAACGGCATCAATTTCGGTTAAACCTACAATGGTGTTCATTAAAATGAAACCCGGATATAGATTCCAGCCATTCCCATCTATGAGGGGAACATCGGGCGAAAGGGCGTAGGGCCCCCCTGAATTTTGGTCAACAACGGCAGCTATTTTGCCTTGATGCACATGCAACAAGCCTTGCTGAATTACCTGCCCATTGCCCAAGTGCAGGGTTGCATTTTTAATGGCAAAGCTCCCTTGAGCCAAGGCCGAGGCCGTAAAAAGTAGGCTAAGGATTAAGGTCTTCACAATGGTAAGGGTTAAAGGATTTGTAGGGCCGTTCCTCTGGTTTTTCTCCCTCTGAAATGGCTTTTATCAGCACAGGGAGAAGCCGTTTGGCTTCGGCCTCGTTGCGTTGCAGCATGCGGTTGTGGCGTTCTTGGGAATAGTAGTCAAAGCCTTCAATCCAAGTAAACTCCGGCACCGAAGCCGCCACCATGGGGTGTCCGTTCCACAAAACCAAGTCGGCCTCTTTCCCGATTTCTATGCTTCCTACTTTTTTATCGATGCCCAGCATTTTTGCAGGATTTAGGGTAACCATGTTCCAAGCTTCTGCTTCCGATATGTTGCCATACCTCACCATTTTTGCGGCTTCCAAGTTCAGGCGGGTTCCCATGGCTTCGTCGTCCGAATTTAAGGCCGTCAGAATGCCGGCCTTGTGCATAATTGCTGCATTGTAGGGGATGGCATCGTTCACCTCGGCTTTGTATGCCCACCAATCGGAAAAGGTGGAACCGGCCGCTCCGTGGGCGGCCATTTCTTTGGCTACTTTATAGCCTTCCAACACATGGGTAAAGGTTCTTATTTTAAAACCCATGGAGTCGGCTAGCTGCATCAGCATCAAGATTTCGCTGCTTACGTACGAGTGGCAAGTGATGTTGCGTTTTCCGGCCAGAATCTCGTTTAAAATTTCATAGCGCAACGATGGGGGGCCTGGTTCTGGATTTTTGGCTTTCAAAAACTGCTCTCGAATAAAGGTTTGTACGCCCAATCGGGTTTGTGGGTACCGGATGGTAAACCGTTCGCCCCAATTTGATTGTTTGACATTTTCGCCCAGGGCAAATTTGTTGAATGCGGGGGCTTCGGGCATCAGCATGCTGGATGCAGGGGCTCCCCATTTCATTCGAATTAAAGCCGATTGCCCCCCAATGGGGTTGGCCGAACCGTGCAGCAATTGGGCGGCCGTAACGCCCGAGGCCAGTTGCCTGTAAATGGCGGGATCGTCTGGATTTAATCCGTCTTTCATGCGCACCTCGGCCGAAATGGCCGAGCCCGATTCGTTCACCCCATTGCGCAAGGCAATGTGGGAGTGCTCATCAATGATGCCCGCAGTTAGGTGCTTGCCTTTTCCATTTATTTCTGCCGTCCCCTTGGGCACGGCTAGGTCTTTCCCTATTCCGGCGATCTTGCCCTTTTTTACATACACATCGGTTTCCGTAACTCCGGCAGCTTGCCCTGTCCAAACCAGGGCCGACCGAATCACCATGTCTTTTTGCTGTGGTTGGTCTCTGCCCGAATAGCCAAAGGCATGAAAGGGGCGGTATATTTCTGTCGATATTTCGCTGATTTTTTCTTGGATTTCTGTTTCCTGTTCGGGTTCCTCTTGCAGGGCTTCAACCCGGTAGGCGATGCTTTGAATGCCACCTAGGGTATCCATAAATTTCAGTTCTACCTTTGGCTTTGCACTGGAATGTGTTGCCTGCCATTTTGGGAAATACAGTCGATTTGCGCGTTTGGGCCATTCAAAAATCAAACTTCCCCCGGCTTCTTGCTCTGGATTTAAGGTTTTGCCGGCCACCACAATCTGGGCTTTCCCCCCTTTTTCTGTGTACACAAAAGCCAAGGAGTCAAGACCTGAATCGCTGGGCATAAAATTCAGGGTTCGGCGTTCTACAGATTGAATCAAAGGCAGGTATTCTCCTTCCAGAATGATTCCTTCGGTTTGAAGTCCGTCCTCATGCCCAAGTGGGTTGCCTGCAATAAGTAAGCCCGCCCGGTATCCTGCTTCTATTTTCCCTATTTTTTTGTCGAGCCCCAACCAGGCAGCGGGTTGGGTGGTCAGGGCCGAGAGCAATTCGGCCTCGCTCAATCCATGCTGCAAAAATGCGCGGCAGGTTTTTTCAAATTCCTCGGCTTTTTCTCCGGGATTCAAAGCCAGTTGAATTCCACGGGCCACAAGCAAGGCAGGTATGGCATAGCGTTGTTCCCATTGCTTCAGTTCCATGATGTTGGTTCGGGCCAGCACAAGGGGGTCGCGCACCTCGGGCACCGAAGGCATTTCGCAGCGAAATAAAAGCCGGTCGCCTTGGGTTAAATCGGTGTTTTCAAGCAAATGGGCTTCGCCATAATCCACAAAAACCAGGTTTCGGTCGGGAAAAAGCTGTTTCCACAAAGGAATGTCCCAGGCCGAAGGGCTTTGCAGAAAATGGGGGCGGTTTTTTGCCGCAAGGTAGGGGTCCAGCGAACGGCGGTGGCGCAGGTATTCCGGATGGGTTTCGGCGTAGCGGGCATCTACCAGAAACTGCCGCAGCACTGCCGCCGCTCCGGGCAAAGAACTTGGATAATCTTGCTTGGATTCTCCTTTGTCGAACGAAAATCCCAGAGCGGCCTCGTACAAAAGGGGCTCTGCCACCCACCTTGGCCCGCCTAGGCTCATGGCAGGGAAGCGACCTTGAATCAGTCCGTCGTCTAAAACAGGTATGGCATATCCAAAACCGGCTTTCCACCAGGCCTTTAGGTCCTGGCTTTTGGGCGCCCAATGGCTGCCCGACCAGCGTTCGGCATGAACGGCATCGTTGGGCCAAAATTGCAAGGCTGCTTTTTCCGATTGGGGGCGGGGCCCCGGCGCATATCCCGATTTCTCCAAGTCCATGCCCGCAGTAAAATGAGCATGAACAAACGAAGCATATACATGCCTGTTTTTGCCCTCAATTTTCAGGCATTTTAGGGTGTCTTTGGGCGCCGTTCCAACGTAGGCAATCAAGCCGTCAACCACCAAAACAGACGCATTTAACAGGGTGCTTCCGGGCGCTGTATGCACCGTCGCGCCCTGAATCCAAATTCGATTGGCCGAATGAGGCCCAATGGCGGGTTGCTGGGCAACGAGCCTAAGCGAGGCCAGAAGCAATGGAATAAAAAGAGAAGTCCGCATGCGGTAAAGATAAATAAAGCTTTTTCGTTTTGGGCGGCAGCCGGGCTTTCCTGGCTACTCCGCGGCTGCCGAAAGTCTGGCCCAGCTGGTTTGCGGGGGCTCCTAAGGTCGCCTCCGCACCTAGCGGGCCAGGCTTCGGCACCCTTGCGGGGTAGCTCAGTCAATCCCTGCCGCAGAGGCGCAGTTGTTTGAAGTGCCGCCAACAAACTGCCCAATTTTCTTACCTTTGGCCATGCTGAAAATCGACATGCATACCCACTTGTTGCCGGAGCATATTCCCGATTTTTCGGCCGAGTTCGGCTATGGAGGCTTTATTCGCCTGCACCACCACAAAAAGGGCGCCGCACGAATGATGAAGGGGGAAACCTTTTTCCGAGAAATTCAAGAAAATTGCTGGAATCCAGAACTGCGCATAAACGAATATGCCCAGTTCCATACTCAGGTTCAGGTGGTTTGCACCGTCCCCGTTATGTTTAGCTATTGGGCCAAACCCAACGATACATTGCGGGTTGCCTCTTTTTTGAACGACCATTTGGCTCAAATTCAAAGCCAATATCCCAAGCACTATGTGGGGCTTGGAACCCTGCCCATGCAAGATGCCAACTTGGCGATTCAGGAGTTGCGTAGATTAAAAGAAGAACTCGGCCTTCCGGGCATTCAAATTGGGTCCAACATCAACGACATAAACCTGGGCGACGACCGCCTGTTTCCCATTTTTGAGGCCTGTGCCGATTTGGGCATGGCCGTACTGGTGCACCCATGGAACATGATGGGCCAAGAACACATGTCAAAATATTGGCTGCCTTGGCTGGTTGGAATGCCCGCCGAAACCGCCCGAGCTGCCAGCAGCATGGTGTTTAGCGGCATGTTTGAACGCTTGCCCGACTTGCGGGTCTGTTTTGCCCATGCCGGTGGAAGTTTTATTCCCACCATTGGCCGGCTTGAACACGGTTTTCATTGCCGGCCCGACTTAGTGGCCATTGACAATCCCATCAATCCCCGCGATTCGTTTGGCCGCTTTTGGGTCGATTCCATAACCCACGATGCCGAACTGACGCGGTACATTCTAGATAAAATAGGTCCCGAAAAAATGATGCTGGGTTCCGATTACCCCTTTCCTTTGGGCGACTTAGAAATTGGAGCGTATTTGGAGTCCATGCCCTTGAGCGAAAAGGAAAAGGCCCTTCTTTACCATGGCTCCGCCTTAAATTGGTTAAACCTTTCCGCCGATTCTTTTGCCTTATGATGCTGCTACGCCTTGTTTTTGTTTGCTCATTTATTTTGATGTTGGGTTGCAAGTCGGGCAGCCCGGCTTACAGCGCCGAAGCTCCGCATCAAACCGGCCGCAAGCCCGCTTGCGGAGGCGGCTGGATTATGGACAACGCGCTGTTTTCTATGCCTGGATTTGCATTGAACATCGATACCGCCTACCTAGATGGGCGCTGTTTGGTGGTAGATGTGCGCCGCAGTGGCGGCTGCGGCAGCGTTTCGGTCGATTTAATTTGGAACGGTTCCATGATGAAATCCATGCCGCCCCAAGTGCCGTTGAGGTTGTTGGGTAGGGGAGAAGACCCTTGCCGGGCTGAAGTGCGCCAACAGTACCGGTTTGAAATTTCAACCTTGAACAACGGGCAGCCCTTGGTTATTCAATTGCAAGGCTGGAAAGCGCCCTTGCATTTTGGACAGCCCTAAATAAATATGGGGGTTTCCCTTGACATATCCCCTGTGAAATGGCTATCTTTGAAAAGCGGGGTAAAAGCAACACCTTATTTTTAGTATGTCAATGATTACAGGAGCGGAAGATCCAGCTAGGATTGCCGAATATTTTTTAAATCAAACCGGCCGGCATGTGTTTTTGACGGGCAAAGCAGGAACGGGAAAAACAACCTTCTTACACCGCATCAAAGCCAATCCGCCCAAGCCTTTGCTGGTTGCAGCACCCACGGGCATTGCGGCATTGAACGCCGGCGGAGTTACCTTGCATTCCCAGTTTCAGCTGCCCCTAACGGGATTTATACCTGCTCAACGCGACATGGTGGTGATGGGTTCTTTGGCTTTTGAAACCCAATCCACCCTAACCCGCCGAATCCGCCTATCGGCTGTGAAACGAAAAGCCATACGCAGTGCCGATTTGTTGGTGATTGATGAGGTGAGTATGTTGCGTGCCGACACCCTGGATGCCATTGACCAAGTTTTGCGTTGGGTTCGGAAAAGCCGGCAGCCCTTTGGTGGCATGCAGGTCTTGTTTATTGGCGATTTAATGCAGCTGCCTCCGGTCATTAAAGACGAAGAATGGGAAGTGTTGAGGGCCTATTACCCCGATGGATTGTATTTTTTTCAGGCCCATGCCTTGCGCGACGAACCACCGGTGCACATTGAACTGACCAAAATTTACCGGCAAACCGACCCCGATTTTGTGGCCCTCTTAAACCGGCTCCGCTACAACGAACCTACCCGGGCCGATATTGACCGGTTAAACCAACATTTCAATCCGAATTTCACGCCCGACTACACCGAATCTTACATCACGCTGACCACCCACAATTGGATGGCGGCCCGAATGAACGAGCAGGAACTTCGTGCCATTCCCGAAGAGCCTTACGTATATCCCGCTTTTGTAAAGGGCGAATTTCCGGAAAGCATGTATCCTTGCGACCCCAAATTGGTGCTGAAAGAAGGGGCTCAGGTGATGTTTATTAAAAACGATACCAGCGGCGAGGGGCGCTACTACAACGGAAAACTGGCAAAAGTATATTCCTTGTCAGAAAAAAGCGTGTACGTAAAAACCGAAGACGGCTTAAGGCTTGAGGTCGAAGCCCATACCTGGGAAAACATACGCTACAGCGTTGACAATGCTTCAGGCAGCATCCGTCAAGATGTGATTGGAAGCTACACTCAATTTCCCCTGCGGCTGGCCTGGGCCATCACCATCCACAAAAGCCAAGGCTTGACCTTTGAGCGGGCTATATTAGATGTGAGCAACATTTTTGCTTCTGGCCAAAGTTATGTAGCCTTGTCGCGCTTAACCGGATTGCAGGGGTTAATCCTGTTGTCGCCCTTTCCAGAACGGGGAATAGAAGTGCCCAAAACCTTAACTGAATTTGAGCAGGGGCGACCGGATGCCGAGACCTTGAAAGGCTTGTTTTCAGAGGCTTCGGCCGAGTATGCCCTGAGTTTGGCCATGAGCTCGTATTCGTTGTTGGGCTGCATCCGCGAAATACGGGATTTTCGCGAAGCTGCCGAAGAGGCCGCTATAACCGAAGGTTATTCCTTGGGCAGCAGTTTGCTAGAAGCCTTATTTCCTTTGCAGGAGGTGGCCGAACGGTTTCAGCAACAGCTGCGAACCCTTTCTAAACAAGGCATTAGCACAGCCTTATTGGAGCGGCTGCAAGCTGCCGAGGGCTATTTTTTGCCGCCGCTAATAAAAGCCAATTCCGAATTGTATCGAGCCATACAGCAGCCCAAAAAGATAAAAAAGGTGCTGAACGAGGCCGAATCGTTGGATCAGGTTTTGTTTTCGCAAATACGCAACATTCAGCGGTGCCGGTGCATTGTAGAAACGCTGTTGACTCAAGCTCCCATTGATGAAGCGCGGTTAAAGGAAATTTTGCAGCCAGAATGGAGAAAAACCTTGGTTGCACAAGGGGCAGGTGCACAGGGAGCGGCAGCGGGCAATTCAAAACCGGCTTCCAAGCCAAAGGGCGAAACCGTGTTGGAAAGTTTGAATTTGTATTTGGAGGGCAAAAGTATTGCCCAGATTGCCGAACAGCGGGGCTTTGTAGAGTCCACCATTTGGACCCATTTGGCCAAGGCGGTGGTGGCGGGGAAATTGGCCGAGACCGATTTGTTTATAACGCCCGAACAGCGGAATTGGCTTAGCATTGCGCATCAAAACAAAGAGTTGGATTTAACGGCCTTAAAGCAAGCCATGGGCGACGAGCCCGATTTTCATGTGGTTCGAGCGCTCAAAACCATAGTGTTGGCCAATGCTGTGGCAGAAGAAAGCCAGGGCGGCGCTCAAACCTAATTCCAAACCCCAAAAACACAAGGTGGGGGCTATTTTTTAACCCATTTCAATTGAAAGGGAAGTCCGTTTTTTTGCCCCAACAGGTTGTACATGCCAGAGGGTAGAGCAGCCGCGTCAAACAGGGTTGCTTCTCCATTATTTATTGCAATGGTGGCTACTTGTTGACCTAGGGCATTTACCACGCTTGCCGTACTTTCAGCGTCAAATCCAGTAATTTCAAGAGTTTGGTCGGTGGGGTTGGGCCAAAGGTTTACCTCTGTTTGAACCAAACCAAGGCAAGCGCCTAAATAAATGGGTTCAAAGGACTCAAATTTAGCGTCGTAGTCTGTTTGTTTTAATCGGAAATACAATCCTTTTGAGGGGCTAAAGTTTGTCAAATCGAAGGAATACGACTTAGGACTTGAGCTAAAACCGGCACCATTGACTTGGGCAACCGAGGTCCAGATTTCCAAATCGGGCGATTGCTCCAAATTAAAATGCTTGTTGTTGGTTTCGGTGGCGGTGGTCCAAGCAAAGCTAGGAAAGCCGGCTTGGCAATTTGCCGAGAAATCCAGCAGCTCGATGGGCAAGGGTTGGTTTTCATCTCCGATGCCAAAAGGGGAAAACGTGCCCAAATATCCTGTTGCGGCAACCGTTCTTAATCCATTGTTAACGGTAGCGGTTCCACAGGCTAGCTCTTCAATCCAAACGCTGCCGTTGTGGTGGTACAGGGCCAGGTCGTTTGCCGCAATAATTTGGCTTTCTTCTCCGTTGCTGCTGCCGTCTGAAAGCCAAGTAAAGGATAGGTCAACGCCGGTTCCAGAATTGCTGTTCACCCTTGAAATATCCCAGGTTTTTTGAACCCGTTTTAAATCGGAAAGGGTTCCACTGCTTCCGTTGGCATACATTTCATCGCGCACCAGCACCTTAAACGTATCGGCCTCTACTCCATTGTTGGTAATGGCCAACGGATTGTAGCGCTTGTTGCCAACGGGGAAGGTAACCGAGCCGCCTCGTTCTACTTTCATAATCAGTTTGCCTGTACCTGTGGTTTTAATCACATTGGTGTCGCGGTCGGCAATGGCCTTGAGCGTTAGGTTGTTGTTGCCCAAAATCACATGTTTGCTGTTGCTGGTGCCGGTGTTGTTGAAATCGAGGGTGCCCCAGCTGTAATTGTCTTCCAAGAGCATATCCTCAATTGCATCGTTGGCAAATTTCACATCGGCTCCTTTACGGGGAACCTTCCCAAATGCGCCACCTCCACTAATGGCGTTGGTCCAGTTGTCGCCTTGGTTGTGTCCTTTATCCACAGATACGGTTCCTGTATTTCTCCCCTTCCAATAGCAAGGGCTTAATAAGGCCACATTGGTTTCGCCAAAGGCCGAAGGGTCGTCGGGATTGGTAACCCGTAAAGGGATATTGGAGCCATTTCCGCCCAAGGTAACGGTAACCGTGTCGTTGTTGGGCGAACCATTGTAGCCCAAATGTCCCGAGGTAAATGCTTGCCCGTTTCCGGTAAACAACAAAATGGGTTTGGTGGAGCTTAGATTAACTGGACTGGTGTAATTTGTTAGAACAGCGGCGCCGGTAACGGTGGCCCCACTCAGGGCCGTGGTTGGGGTTTTTGAAACGACAAAGGTGGTCAAGTCCGTGATGCTCAACACCTTGGTTCCGGGCAGAAAACTGCCGGTGCCTGCAGTTACTTTTACCACCATTCCCGTGTCTAAGTTGGTGGTCGAGGTAACGGTGATGGTGGTACCACTGCTCGAGGCGGTGTTTGCCGAGGTGTAAGCAGGAGTGTTTAGGGCACGCACCTCAATTTGAAAATCAACTCCGGATACCAGGTTGATGTTGGGTTCGTTGAGGATGGTTCCGCCTTGCCTGATTTCTAGGCTGTAGCTGGCAACCCCACCAACGGTCTTGGTGTTTGACGATGCACTTTCAATGCCGGTTACCAGCACCGTGGCATGAATCACAGCACCTTTATACAGTTCCTTTTTAACTTTATAGCCAGTTGAAAGCCAGTTGCCGCTTCCGTTTGCTGTTACGGTATCGACGGGAGAGCCATCGATGTAAACGATGACAACGGCTGAGTTGGCCGAGGTTCCCGTTATGGAGTCACCTCCAGCAACATACGAATTGGTTACGGTGGGTGCAGCAGGGGCCGAGGCTCGAACGGTTACGCTATTGGAAATGGGGCTTAGGGTTTTGCCTGGGGCTGTAGCATAAGCTGTGAGTATGTCGTTGGTAGCAAGGGTAATGCCGGTTAAGGTCCAGGTTCCGAACGCGGTTAGGGTTGTGGTTCCCAAAATGGTTCCATTCTTGTACACTTTAATTTCTGTACCCCCAATTTCGGAGCAGGTCCCCGTTACGCTCGTTCCTCCGTTAAGGTAGGTGCCCGTAATGAGAGGGGCGTTGGTTTGCACCGTGCTTGCGGTGACGGTAACGGGCGACGAATTGTTTGAAAGAACATAGTCTATTGTTAAACTTTGAGCTCTGGCAGTTAAAATGTCTCCATCTGCTAAGCCTGGATAAGGGTTATTAAAAGTAACTGTTCCAGGACTACCTCCTGAAACATTTGCGGCATTTCCAACCAATGTGCCATTCTTGTATAAATACAAATCCGCTGCATTCGCCCCATTATTTTTTAAAGTTATAGAAGGGGCAGGGGTTGTTGCCTTTTCCAATATTGGTCGGGTTACTATGGTTGGAGTGTCGGTTACTATTGCGGTATTGCCATTAGTTTTAGTAGATACTCGAGAATAAGTTGATGTGCAATTCCCTTTGGTGGCTGTTGCCAATAAGTTGGCTCCATTGAAATTATTTGCGGTAAGTCCTGTCAGAAAAGACCAACTCCCATTAATTGGTACCGTATAAGTTGTTCCAGAATTGACTTGGGTAAATGTATTTGTGCCTGTTTGATTCCAAACCTTAATTTCGACCGACCCTGCCGTAATAGGTGATCCATCAGCATTTGCATACGTGCCATTGAGATAATAAGAACTACCGCTAGAAGATCTTTCATTAGGGCTAGCCAACAATGTAGGGGGTGCTGTGTAACACTGCGCAGCCGCAAACACCACCACTGTATTCGAGGTGTCTGAAGCTGTTTTGTTGGTTCCTGTAATGGTAGCAGCGGCCAATGGAGTGGTTGGGGTGGCGCTAAGCACTACCGTGGTGTTGTTTGTAATTGACGCAACGGTTGTATTGGTTGCAAAGGCTCCCGTACCCGAGACAAAGGTAAGCGGCATGTCCACCCTCAGTCCTGTTGTATCTGTAACCGTGAGTGTTGTTCCGGATGTTGAGGTCCCAGTGTTCTCATAATTGAACATGGTTCGGGCATTGATTTTATCGCCTTGAGTTAAGCCAGAAACCGCACTTAACGTATAGGCGTTTGAAGAGACGGTTGCTTTCCCTAAAGCAGAACCGTTTTTATAGATTTGAATCACCGTGCCATTGGGTTCGGTGCTGGTGCCCGAAATGCTGGCGCTTGAAGTGGTTAACCCTGTGTTGACCGTTGGGGGCGGAAATTTCATGGGAGGGAAGGTAAATCCGGGGGTTTTCAAGTCATTAAAAGTAATGCCGGTTGGAAACGAATTGATCATGGCTTTGAATAAGGTCAGCCGGTCGTTTCCGTATTTTTTGTCGTCAATGCCGTTAAAATCAGAAACGGTACCTGAAATTCCGCTTTGGGCAGAGGTGATGGTGGTGGCAACGATGCGAACCGCCGAGGTTGTGTTGAGCGCCGACAAAGGCACAAAATAATCGTAAAAATAGTCGGCATCGCCATTGGTATTGCTGGCGGCAATGGCCCGGTGGTGGTAGTTGTTGATGTCGTAGGATTGGTCGCGGGTGCTCGTGCCCCCCGTGTGGGTGTACACGCCAACCCGGGTGCCGGTTTCCAACACCACTTCTTTTTCAAACCCGGGGTTGCTGCCCACCACGGTGCCAAAGGCTGTGTCGGTGTCAATCAACAGCGAATAACCTTTTGAGGCGGTCGAGGCCTTACCGATGCGGAACCGCACCATTAAATAATCGATTCCGCCAATGGTTTTCACCAACACATACACCGACTGCCCAGTCCCATTGTTCACGATGTCGGTGTGGCCCCCGTTGGCTCCTGTTACCAAATCGCTGTGGGGTTCGTTTTCCATGGTGGGCAGCGGAATCCAAGCGTGTTCTGAAAAGCTGGGCCCATCGTTCGTCGATGAATAGCCTGCGGATGTGCTAGAAACATATCCATCTGCATTCGGATCTAAAACGCTTTTGCCTAAGGCATTTCCGGCGGGTTTGTAAATGAGGCCTGCTTGGCCAAAGGCGGTAAGAGAGCATAGCGACACAGCTCCGGCAAGAAATAAATTCCTCATAGCAGTACACGACTTATGCATAAAGTCGGCAGATTGGTAAGACATATAAAATCAGGCAAATTGGGTTCAGCCTTTAAAATTGCCCACTAAAGTAAGGCAAGAAAACCCTTAATCTTAAGGGTATATTTTTTCCAAAAACAAAAACGCCGAGCCGTTTTTTATAAAGTATTAATAAACAATAAGTTAAGTCATTATAACCCTAATAAGTACCTTAAAAAATGTCTTTTTGGGCTAAAAATAAAATTTTTGGGCTTTGGTCTTTTGTCAGGAAATGAAGTTAAAATTTATGCAATTAGGGTCTGCACATTACGTTCAGGTAATTAAATCAAACGGCAGATTTTTTTTAGCAAAGAACAGGGCCAAAAATTTTAATGCCGCCCGCGGCCCGGATAGAGCGGGGTAGCGCGCAGGACCGGCGGCCTTGGGCAGCGTGTGCCGGCAGGGCGACCTTGGGAGCCACTGCTGGCCCACTGCTGCCCTGGCCGCTGGGACGCGTACTACCCGCGATAGCCGGAAAGGCCGCCCAAAATAAAATTTAATTGCCCCCGAATTCGCTTAAATTGAAGCGCGGATATGCGTCGGGAATTGTGAAGGGGAAATCGAAGGGGCCTTGCAGTTGCACGCGCTGCATGTCTAAACTGATGCTGATGTCTTTGCCGTTGGCGCGGGTCGAGATGTTGATTTTGCCGGGCCACAGCTGCTTTTCAATGGGGTGATAGCCAGTGAATTCCATGCGGATGCGTTGCTTTTCGGCCGAACGAATCAGGAGGCTTTCGCTGAGCCGCCCGAGTCCAAAAAAGCGCAAGTGCTGCCCGTTTAGCTCGGTATTTTCTGGCTCTTCCGGCTGACCAAAGGTGCTCAGCACCGTTTCTTTCTCGGCCTGAAAGGCCGAAAACCGCTCCCGCGGTTGCAGCAAAAAGGGGTAACCCCACACGATGTTTTGAAGTTCAGACAGTCCGCTTTCGGGGCCCAGCCAAGCGGTGGCCTGCCGCACGGAACCCCAATAGTATTTTTTATTTAACAGGTCTAGCACTTGGGCGGTGTCGTTGACAATGATGATGCGAAAAACCTCGATGATGGCGATGTCGGGTTTGATGGACAACCAGATTAGGCTGTCGTTGCGCATGCGCAGCCTGCCTTTGGCCGAAAAGCGCTCATCGCCTACGCGAATGTCGGCATTGAATTTGGCTTCCAGCCATTGCCACTCGGGCCGGTTGCTTAGCAGAGAATCGAATTGCTTTTGCTGGGCCAAATTGGCTTGGTTTAATTCCTGCAAAGGTTTGCGGGCTTTAGGGGCAACACAGGCAAGGCCCAACATCATCAACAAAAATAAGCCCCAGCGCATGCTCATGGAATTTCGGACAAAGATGATAGTTTATCTTGAAGATGCCCTATAAGCAAGGGTTGAAATTCGACGGCTTTCAGGTAGGCCTTGCGGGCGGCTTGTTGTTCACCCAGAATTAGCAGGGCATCGCCCAGCCATTCTAAGGCCATGCTTTCGCTGTTGCCTAGGCTGTTAAGGGCTTGAATCAACTCTTGTTTTAATTCGGGGGTTTTGCTGTTGTGGGTTTGCAGGAGCCAACGGGCGGAACGCAGGGCGGGGGTTTCGCCTTCTTTCACTGCAAAGGTGTTCAGAGCCTTTTCGATTTCGGTTTGGCTTCCCGATTGTTGAAATTTCAGGTAGATGCTCAACAGGGCCAAATCGGCATCAAAACCAACCAAATCCAGCCCTCGGGTCATTTCGGTCTGAGCCCTTTCGTATTGCTTCAATTCAGCGTAAGCAATGGCTTTTTCGCGAAAAAACAAGAGGCGGTTTCGGGCATCGGAGGCGGTTAGGTACACCTCGCCGATTTTCAGTTGTTCAAGGGCTGTTTCGTATTGCCCATTTTTATTTAGGGCCAGGCCAAAATAGAGGTAAGCCTGGGGGTTTGCGGGGAACAATTCGGCCATTTTTTCGGCGGTTTTAAGGGCTTGTTTCCATTCGCGCTGAAAGAATTCCAAGCGCAGCAATTGAAGGTACACCTGCTGGTTTGGTGGGGCCGCGTCGAGGTGTCGGCGGTACCATAGCACCGCGGTGTCAATGCGTCCTTCGCGCAAATACAGGTCGCCCAGCGTCGAAAAGGTGGCAGGTTCGCCCCCGTGCAAGCGTTCTAAGATTTGCCCCATTTCTAGGGCTTGGTTCCGGAATCGTTCTGCCTGAGCTCCGGCTTCCATGAGCGAATGCAGCACATTTATTTTATACGAAACGGGAACCAAGGCTTGAAGAAACCCCTGCCTCAGAGCTGCTGTGGCCGAATCGAAAAGTCCTTGCTTTTCTAAAACTTGAGCTAGGGCAAAATGCACTTTGCTGTCTTCGGGGTGTTGGGCTGCCAAAGTGCGGTACCAGAATTCGGCTTGTTTCCATTGTTTTGCCAGTTCATAGGCTTCGCCCAGCGACCCAATTGCCAGGGTGTTTTCGGGAAATCGCCGCTGCAGTTTTTCCACCGCCTTCAGGTATTTTTTGGGCTGACTGATTTTGCGGTATTGTTTTAATTCCATTCGTATTGCATCGGCCTGGGTTTCAGGTTGCTGAATAAATTGATTGACCCATTGGTTCAGTTTTTTTTGGTTGTTCAGTCCAATCCAGATTTCGGCGGCTTCAAGGGCTTGTTCAAAATCGCGGTTCTGTTCAAAGAGTTTCATTTTTAAATCGGCCGCCGAGGCATACTGGTTTGTGCGTTCCAGCAAATCGATTAAGGAATACATGAACCAGGGTTCATGGGGTTGCAGGGTCAGGGCTTTTTGGGCAAAAGGCAGAGCTAGGTCGGGGCTTTTTTCGCCAAGCAGCCGGGCAACCTCGTGGGCTGGACCAGCTTCTTGGGGGTATTTGGTGCAGAGTTCCAGGAACAAATCGAGGGCTTGCCGGTTGTTTTGCAGCATTTTTTGGGTGGTGGCGTTGTAAAAAGCCTGTTTAAACGCCACCTGAGCTTCGGTGTCTTGGCCCTGCACCCCAAAAGCGATGCAGCAGAAACAAAGGGCTGCGAAAACCTTAGCCCTCATGAGTGGAATAATCGCCCAGGGAGTAATTTCCAGCCTTGCCGCTGAGCTGGGTGTGGTTTCCTATCATCGAATTGCTGAGCAGCAATTGGCTAATTTGGGAATGGGCTTGAATGATGCTGTTTTTTAGAACGGAACGGTTGATGTGGCTGTGGGCACCGATGGATACGTGGGGGCCTACAACGGAATGTTCAATTTTTGCTCCAGCGGCAATGTAGCAAGGGGGGATAATTACCGAGTCGATGATATGGGCAAGAGGAGAAACCAAGGTTTCGCGGTGCTGAATGAGTTCCAGCATGCGCTGGTTGGTGTACACGGTGGCGTCTTTGTTGCCGCAGTCCAGCCATTCGGTTACGGCGCCGGTGGCCCAACGGGCTCCTTGGGTGCGCATGTTTTCTAAGGCATCGGTGAGTTGGTATTCGCCTTTGGTTTTTAGGTCGTTGTTCAGCAGGTATTCGATTTGGGTTTTGAGTCCCCGCCCGTTTTTCACAAAGTAAATTCCAATAATGGCTAGGTTTGAAACAAAGGTATTGGGTTTTTCAACCATGCCGTTGATGTAGCCTTGATCGTCAAGGGTAACCACTCCAAATGCCGAGGGGTCTTCCACTTCTTTTACCCAAATAATGCCGTCTTGCTGCAGGTCCATTTTAAAATCGGCTGCAAACAAGGTGTCGGCAAAGGCAATTACGGTAGGGCCATCTAGGAATTCTTGGCCGCAATACACGGCGTGTGCGGTGCCTAGTGCTTCTTCTTGGTAACGGATGTGGCCGGTGGCGCCTACTTGAGCGGCGGTTTCAAGCAGGCGTTGTTCAACCTCTTCTCCAAAATGTCCGGCAACAAAAACAATGTTGTTGATGCTTTCGGGGCATACCCGGGCAATGTCTTCAACCAGCCGTTGAACAATGGGTTTTCCGGCAATGGGAATTAGGGGTTTGGGAATGGTAAGGGTATGCGGCCGCATGCGTTTGCCCATGCCGGCCATTGGAATTATAATGTTCATTTAAGCGTGTTACTGATTCAATAATATACAAATTTAATAAATTGAAGGAAAGGGGCTTGCCTGTACGTCAACAAAGCAGTTTTTTTAGTTTTAGTATATTTGCTTTTTGCACGAACAGAATGAACGCCCGTATCAATGCTTTTTTATCGGTTTTATTGACCTTTGCCATCGGCTCCTGGACTTGGTCGGCCTGTTCGTATTTGTTTCTGGATTTTTTGAAATTAACGCCCAGCTTTGGTTGGGGGACTGTTCTTATTTCAACGGCAAACGAGGCACAGTGGACGCGTACAAACGCCTTTTTGTACTTTTTATTGGCCCTAATGGGTTTGCCTGTCTTGGATTTGCTGATGGGGCTTTTGGGCAAGGATGTTCGGCAAACCAACCACGCATTGCGGCCGGTGTTGGTTTATTTTCGGGTTTTGGCTTGGAGCTGGCCGGGTGCTTTTTTGGGCAGTGCATGGAACAGGGGCGGAGATGTTTCTGATTTGTTGAACTTGTTGGGGGTTGGGCCCAAATTTTCGGTGGTGTTTTTAGGGCTGGGTTTTTTAATGTCTATGTTGGCTGGAATAATGTTGGGCAAAGAGGTGTTGCAGTTGAGCAACAGTGCATCGTCGTTGCAGACCCATGTGGGCAAGGCCCGTTTTGCGTTTCGGTATCAGGTTGTACCCTTTTTAATTTTGGCCATTGTTGCGTATTATTTGGGTGGGCGCAACAAAGACCACTTGTTTTTTTGGTGGGCGGGTTTCACCGCTTTGGGTACTTTGGCCAATGCCATAGCCTTAAGTTTCGGTATTGTTGCGGCGCCGCCGTCGGTGTATAAAAACTCCGCTTTTTATAAAATGGATTACCGGCTTTTGGTATTTGGGGTGGCCGGTTTGGGTTCTTTTGTGCTGCTCTTTTTCAAGTTTATTTGAGCGGTTTTTGAAGCGCATTCCCTTTTTGCGGATTTTTGCCGAAGGCCTTTGCTGAAGGTCTTTTCAGTAATTATCCGTTTTGAAACGTTTATTAATTGCCAGTAAATACGTAGATCGCTTGCCGTTTTACCGCCTAAATAAAATCGTAGCACGTAGCGGGGTAAAAATACCGGAACCGACCCTTGGCGGCTGGGTTATAAAATGCTGCCGATGGATGGATCGCTACCCTTCCAAGAAGCGCAATGGGTGAGGCAATATGTAATACTCCCTAGTTGTTGGACCAAAAGTTGGCAGGGCTAAGCGAAGATTTCTACAAGCGGCTTCGCGTTTTAACCGTTTAGCGAAGGGATAAAGGGCACAGTTGTTCGAAGCTTTGCATTGGGGGCGGTTCCCATAGGGAGCACGAATCGGCAGCATGGTTTTTGGGCTGCGGGCTTCAATGCTAAAAAATGGGGCTGCTGTTCGGTTGGATTCAGGTGTATTTCCCGAATCCTTCTGATTTCGCATCACATTCTTCCCATGGGAGTTTGGATGGCCCGTTGGCCGTTGCATTTATAGGAGCTAGCGCAACCGAAACAAAAGAGTGCAGCGAGGAGCAAAGCAGCGAATAGGGATTTCATGGCGGTGGGGATTTGTTGTATATAGAACGCCAAAGGGGAGAGGGTAGTATGCCGAGGGTTGATTTTTGGGACTTGTGGCGTTGGTAGGTTCGCGGCAGGGATTGAACCGGGGAGCCCGCAAGGGTGGCGGTGGCGGGCCCGCGTGGCGCGGAGGCGACTTTAGGAGCCCCCGCAAGCCCGCTGGGCCCGACAACCGGCAACCGCGGACTCCCGGTGAAAGCCCGGCTGCCGCCCCCAAAACAAAATGGCACGTGAAGCCATGCGTTTAGAGGGGAGGGAAGTTGCCCCCAATGAAAATGAATTAAAGCCTGCGGAGGTTTTTCAAGCTGTCGCCCAACACAATAAAGGCCAAAACCACCGATAAAATTGCCAAACCGGGCACTAGAATAAGATGCAGATGGCCCGAAATTAAAAAATGCCGGTGGCTCTCCATCATATTTCCCCAGGTGGGTGCTGGGGGCTGAACACCCAAGCCCAAGAAACTGAGCCCGCTTTCGATCAAGACAGCGCCGGCAAAATTTGCTGCTGCTACAACGAGCAAAGGGCCTCGGATTCCGGGCAATATATGGTGCCAGATTAAGCGCCAAGCGGGCAAACCCAGCACGGTGCCTGCCAAGGCGAAATCCCGCTTTTTCAAGCCCATAATCTCGGCACGGGTAACCCTTGCTATTTCGACCCAAGTGGATAAGCCTACAGCCAAAAAGGTGGGCAGCCAGCCTTTTCCCAAGGCAATGGTTAAGGTCATCACCAGCAAGAGGGTAGGCACCGACCAAGTTAGGTTTATGATAAAGCTCAATACCGCATCGATTTTGCCTCCAATAAAGCCAGCAAGGGCACCCAAAGTAATTCCAATAATCAAGGCCACCATGACCGACAGCCAACCTATGCCTAAGGAAATACGGCCACCCATTAAAAGTCTGCTCCAAAGGTCACGGCCCAAAGGGTCGGCCCCCAAAACAAACCTACGGCTTAGCACTTGGTACTGTTCATCTGCGGCTACCCATTGGCTGCTTGTGCCGGAATACCCGTTAAATCGAAACAAGGTGCCACCGCGGAGTTCGGTTTTTTCATGAAAAGGGATGGAAGGCCCTGGGTCGGGGTATCCTATAAATACATTCCCTTGATTTGGGCTGTTGCGCAGCAGAACGGCGAATTGTATTTCTTGGCCAGGGGCCGCCAAGCGGCAAGGCAGGCATTGTCGGTTGGCATTTGGGCTGCCATCGTTGCCGAGCCAGGGCGAAAACAGGGCCATTAAACTCAGCAATGCCAGGTAGCAACCTGCAACAACCCCGGCGGGTTTTTGCAGCCAATTTTTAAATGAAAAGCGGGAGGGCGAGTTCATAGATGCATCGGGGGTGCAAGTTACCAAACTTTCTTAGCCTCGCGCAGGGGCATGCTTATCCAAGCCAAAGCAGGGAGCAGGGGGATGTACAACCAATAGGCCATTGAAAGGACAAGCCGATGTAGAATGCGGTTTGTTTTTCCGCCTGAGAGCAGGGCGTCGGCCAAGGCCTTTGCACCGACCAGAATCAGTTTTTGAGATGGGTTGCCCGGCAAACACAAAAAAACGAGTCCAGCGGCATGAAAGGAGTAAATGAAAAGCGACACCGAAATGGCGGCTGGATTTCGGAACAAAATAGATTTGCCTGCCCAGCGCATGCGTTGTTGAATTGCTTTGGCCAGGTTTGCAGCCCCTTTGACCTTGAGTTCAGGACAGGGCAGGGTTACTACGGCCGAAGAGCCAAAGTGTGCAACCACATTGTGCAGCAAGAAAACATCGTCGCCGGAGCTGCTGGGTCCCAGCCAAGGGCGTAGGGGTTTTGATAGCCTATTGGAACGAACCGCCAGGGCTGCACCGCTGCACAAAAAAGGGAGTCCCCAGCCGGCCATGCCGGAAGCGGCAAACAGATTTGCTCGAAAATCCTCGGCATCGAATGTATTCCCCTCCAAAGTAGGCAGTCCCGCCACCAAAATGGTTTGATCTGAAACCCGGCTTAAGGCGTCCTCCCAATGAGCCATGCTTTTTTCAGTCCATTCCACATCGGCATCGGTATGAATGTTCCATTCAGAAACGGAGTGTTGCCACCCTGCAATCAGGGCTTCTTTTTTTCCAATTCCCGTATTTTGAATCAACACTGCCTTGGTTTGGGCAATTTCGATGGGGCCTGAATCGGCGGAGCTGTCGTTTATCCACACAAAGAAAGGGTGGCGATTCGGGTTTAAATTGGCGATAAATCGGCGCACGTTGCTGACCTCGTTGCGAAAGGGGATTAGCCATGAAATTGTTGGAAAGGGTTGGGTTAGATGAAATTGCATCTGTTTTTTCCAACGTTTTTTTAAGCGAAAATGCCCCCAATTTAGCAGCGTTAGCCAGCAAATCCAGAGGGAGAGCAAGGCGGCGGCAGGCGTCATTTTTGGGGCGTCTTTTTGAGTAAAAAGAAAAAACCCGGCACGGCGGGCAAGGCCAAATTAACGACCCACAAAACAGAGGAAACCAGCAGAGCAAGACCGGGGGCGATTCCTAAGTTGCCCAAAAACAAGACCGACAAAGACCCCCTAGAGGCCAACTCGGTAAAGGCAAACGAGGGCAGCAAGGCATTACCAAAGAAAATAAAAGCGACAGCGGGCAGCACCACCGTAAACGGCAGCCCAATTCCCAAAGCCTGCAGGCCAATCCACCACTGAAGTAAGAAAACCAAGTATCGGGCAAAAGCCCAACCAAGCCCTTGAAGCCAGTTTTTTTGGCGAATGCCTTTTGAGGCGTGCTTAAGTTGGCTTTTTAGTGCTTTAGGTGCATAGCGGTAAAACCTGCGCAAGGCCATGGGAATGCGGAACAAGAAAAACAGCAGCAAGCAAAGACCGATTAAGCGGATTGCCCAGCGAAAGGGCATCAAATAGGCTGGAAAAACCGAATTGGGCACCCAGTATTCCCAGGCCAAAACGCCCCCAATCAACGTAACGCAAAGCTGGGCTAGGCTTCCCAACAGGGCCGAGGTTCCCAACGGCCATCGGAGTTGGGGGGGCAGGCTTAAAATGCGCCCAATCGACTCGCCCGTTCGGTTGGGCGAAAAAAGCGCGGCAGCCATACCCGCTAAAAAGACCTTAACCCAAACTTGAAAGGGCAGGGGAATGGAAGCTGGGGACAAGCTGCGCCATTTAAGAATTTCTAAGGACCAATTTGCAGGGGCAAGGAGCAGCAATAAGGCCATATAACTCCACTGAACCTTCGGCCAATTGGCATAGGGGAATGTGGTTATCATAAAGGCCAAATAACCGAGCGAACCAAGCGCTAGGATTCCTTTTAATAGGAAAAGCCCGTTTGGAGCGGTATATTTGTGGGAAGCGTTCAACCGCATAAAAGTAACCAAACCTTCAGGCTTGTCCAATATTCAACGCATTCTTGGTATTGATCCTGGCACCACGGTGATGGGATTTGCTATTATTGAGTCCCAAGGCAAGGAGACCCCTAAGCTTGTTGAGATGGGGCAGTTGAAGCTCGATAAGGGCCGCACGCATTTTGAGCGGCTGCTCGACATCCACCGGTTTATATTGGAGTTGATAAAAACACATGCTCCAGAAGAATTGGCCATTGAAGCCCCTTTTTTCGGGAAAAACGTCCAATCTATGCTGAAGCTGGGCCGAGCACAGGGGGTAGTTATTGCGGCAGCCTTATCGTGTTCCCTTCCTGTTTTTGAATATGCACCTAGAGAGGTAAAGCAAGCCATTACGGGGCGAGGCGGAGCGGCGAAAGAGCAGCTGGCGGCCATGCTGATGCATTTGATGGGCGAGTTGCCGACGGGTTTGACCGAAGATGCTACCGATGCGTTGGGGGTGGCTGTTTGCCATTCCTTTCGCCATTCAGGGCCCATCGGAATGCCTAAACGGGCCGCGAATAAAAGTATGGGCGGGAGTAAAAAGGGAAAGGGTTGGGTTCAGTTCTTGCAGCAAAATCCAGAACGGAAATGTTAAATTGCAACAGCTTGGCTGCACCTTTGAATAGAAGGAAGTACCTTTCTGCCATAATATAGATAAGCATGGAAATTCAACAATGGATAGGGCTGATCGGGGTGGTTGCTTATTGGCTGTTTCGGGCCTATATCGCCTCGAAGAAAGCATCGAAAAACAAAGTGCCCCCGGTGGTGCAAGTCCCTAAGTCAATGTCTGAACCCAAGACAGGAGCGCCTAAGACCTTAATTTCTAGGTCAGAAAGTAGGCCATCGATCTTGCCGTCTTCGCCTCAGGAAAAAGGTTTATTGGGGTCGGACGGCGAGGGTCAGTCCAACCAAAAGAAGTCGATCAACTATGTGTCTGAGGCGAAATCCACGTTGAGCAAAACCAAGGTTCCGAAGCAAATGCCCGTGGCCAAAGAACAGAATTTAAGGCAAAAATTTAAAGGCTTTAATGGGCGTGATGCTGTTATATATCAGGCCATTATGAATAGGCCGGAATACTGATTTCGATAAAATTTTCATGATTCAGGCATGAAGCTATTGTTAAAAGCCCTTAAATATCTACTTTTACCCACACTAAATTTAGGAAGGGTTATGCCCGCCTTATAGGAAAAAGGAATATGATTAAAAAATTACTTCCGCTGATACTGTTTGTGGTTTCGATGCAAGGAACCATTTTTGCCCAGGGTTCAACTGGGGAATTAAAGGGTGTTGTAAAAGACGACAAGGGTGAGCCCTTGCCTTTTGCGAACGTGGTGCTCACGAAGGATGGCGTACAAGTCCGTGGTGCCTCAACCGACATGAATGGCACGTACTGGATGAAGGCGGTACCTGCCGGAAAGTACCAATTGGTTTTTTCGGCCATCGGCTTCAACAAACTAACCAAAGGGATTACCGTAGAATCGGGAGGCAACATCACCTTTATTGATGCTCAGTTGCGCTCTGAAGCCATAGTAGTAGAAGGCTACGATTTTGTAGAAGAAACCGTTCCGTTGATTAAGCGAGATGAAACCATGGTGCGGACGACGATACGCCGCGAAGACATCCTGAAGCTTCCAGGCCGCAGTCCTTTGTCGGCAGTAACCACGGTTGGTGGGGTTTTTAGCCGAGACGGGGAAATCGGAAACATTCGTGGAGCCCGTTCGGGTGCTACGATTTTCATTGATGGGGTTAAGATTCGTGGAGGTTCTGCCAACCTACCGCAGCAAGCGGTAGAAGAAACCCAAGTTATATTGGGGGGTGTTCCTGCAGCTTTTGGCGACGCTACCGGCGGCATCATATTGTTGACCACCCGAGGAATTTCCAATAAGTGGTTTGGCACGGTTGAGGGGCGTACCTCTCAATTTTTAGACAACTATCAAAACCATTTGTTCAGCGGTGCTGTTGGGGGGCCACTTATTAAAAGGAAAAACCGGGAAGGAGTTAAAGTGCCTGTTGTTGGGTTTTTAGGAACGGTAGAAGGGGGTTACAGCGGGGATCCTTCGCCAGTAGCTGGAAATATATGGAGGGTAAAGCCCGATGTGCTTCAAAGCATTCAGCAGAACCCCATTCGCTTGTCGGAAACCGGAACGGGAGCTTTGCTTAACGCCGAGTTTTTACGCCGTCAAGATTTCGAGACCATTCGTGCACGTCAAAATGTAGCCAGTTCATCCATAAACATGCAAGGTAAATTTGATATCCTTGCTTCTGAGCGTACCATTATTACCGCCGGGGGTTTTGTGAACTTGTCACAGGCCCGTGGAGGTCGCGATGGCGGCACCTACACGTCTTCTCTATTCAACTGGGAAAGCAATGGGGAATCCACCGATTTTACTTGGAATGCCTGGGGTCGGATTACCCACCGGTTTGCCAATCCCAACGATTCATCAAACAAAGGGCTGCGCAACGCCTTGGTTTCATTGCAAGTGGATTACCTGCGTGGAGAAAGCACTTCGCAAGATGCCATGCACAAAGACAATTTCTTTAATTATGGACACGTTGGTCGCTTTGAAACCTTCCGAGCTCCGGTATATCCTTCTTATGGGTTAGACCCCAAAACCAACATGTCGGGGTATTTGTTTGGCGGATTTGCAGATACCTTGGTTACCTACCAACCTGGAGTCTTAAATCCAACTTCATCGGCCATTACCAGTCAATACTACACCTTATTTGATAATTCGTTTGGGGTTTACGACAATTTGCCCAACATTCAACAGGGTGGAGCCTTGCTGAATGGCCAATCGCCGCGGAGCATTTACAACCTTTGGTCTCACCCTGGCACCCAATTCAATGGGTTTAGCACCTCCGACAACAATCAATTCCGCGTGGTAGGCCAAGGGTCTGCAACCATCGGGAATCATGACTTCCAGTTGGGCTTTGAGTTTGAACAACGGAACGACAATTTTTATAGTTTGGCTCCTGTTGGATTGTGGCGTTTGGGCTGGCAATTGGCCAATCAGCACCTAGGGGTTATTGATACTGCGGCACCGGCTCCAGTTTACGACCCGGTAACCGGGGTGTTTAAAGACACCATCAACTATCCCGCCTTGTACCGTGAAAACGAACAGCGCACGGCCGAAACCGGGTATAAATTTGGTGTAGGTCAAGCCTTTTTTGATTGGAATTTGCGTCAGCAATTGGGTTTGAATTCCGATGGACTGGAAACCATAGATGTGGATGAATTAGACCCTTCTACCTTCCGTCTGAATATGTTTAGTGCGGATGAGTTGTTGAATCAAGGGAACAATTTGGTTACGTATTGGGGATACGATGTGTACGGCAATAGAACTACTCAAAATGTAACGTTTGACGATTTCTTTACTGCGAAGGATCAATACGGAAACGCGACCCGGCCCATTGGGTCATTCCAACCCATTTATTTGGCCGGCTACATTTCAGATAAGTTTTCATTTAAAGACATCATTTTTAATGTCGGGGTTCGGGTTGACCGTTTTGATGCCAACCAATCGGTGCTTGCCGATCGATTTTCATTGTACCGGACGCGGAGTGCCGCCGAGGTTACTGAGCTGAACGGCAACAGCGTTAACCACCCTGGAAACATCGGAACCAATTATGTGGTGTATGTGAACGACCGTCAAAACCCTACGGCCATTTTGGGCTATAGGAACGACAACGTTTGGTATAATGCGTCTGGCGAGGTCATCAATGACCCTGCCTTGTTGCGCACCGCTTCCGGTCGGGTTCAACCCTACTTGGTGGACGCCGCCGACGACATACAAAGTCCTGGATTTACTCCATCGGGAGCCTTCCGCGATTACGATCCACAAATCAATATCATGCCACGGGTTTCGTTCAGTTTCCCCATTTCAGATAAAGTTGGCTTTACAGCGTATTATGACGTGCTAACCCAACGCCCGTCTGGGGCAGTACGTCTCAATCCGCTCGATTATTTTTTCTGGGACAATGCCTCTTATAATTCAGGTGGAACCTTCTTCAACAATCCGAACCTGCGTCCTGAGCGTACCACAGACTTCTCTCTTGGCTTCCGTCAGTTGTTATCTCCTTCTAGTGCGCTTAAAATTTCAACCTTTTACCGGGAATTGCGCGACATGATTGCCTTGGTTCGGGTAAATGAAGCGTATCCGCGTACTTATGGAGGTTGGGACAACATCGACTTTGGAACAGTTAAAGGGGTAACCTTTGAGTACGAATTGCGTCGTACAGGAAATCTAAAATTAACGGCGACCTATACTTTGCAGTTTGCCGATGGAACGGGTTCCGACAACACCTCTGCATTAAACTTGGTGAACTCAGGGCAACCCAACCTTCGGACTACCGTACCTACCACTTACGACAGAAGGCACTTGTTTACCGCCTTCTTGATTTACCGTTTTGGCGGCGAAGAAAAGGGGCCGAACAAATACAATGGCCCTCAATCGTTAAAGTTTTTGCTTCAAAATTTTGGAGCCAGTGCCACCTTGCGTGGAGGGTCTGGAGTTCCCTACAGTGGTCAGTCTAATGTTACCGGCACCCAATTGCTCTCTGGCGGTGGGCAGGCATCTTTAGAAGGTTCCATCAATGGAAACCGTCTGCCTTGGGAATTTGGTGTTGATTTGATGGTTGACAAAGACATCAATATATTCTGGGGTAAAAAGAAAGACGGCAAAGACAACGACAGCCGCAAAAAATCCACCTTGAACATTTATTTGCAGGTGTTGAATGTATTTGACATTCAAAACACGATTGGAGTGTATGCCGCCACGGGCAATGCCGACGACGACGGGTATTTGACTGCACCGCAGTTTCAACCGTTTATTAACGGTCAAATTGACCCGGTTGCATTCCGCGACATGTACAATTTAAGGGTGAACGACCCCCGCAATTTTAGCCTTCCACGCCGCATGCGTATTGGCGCCATTTTGAACTTTTGATTGATTCCATTATGTTGAAATATACTTCGTTAAACCCCATTCTTATGAATAAGGTCCGGTCTATTTTTGTTTTTCTGTTGTCGGTATCTTTAACGGTTCCCGCCTATGCCTATAAGGTTGTTGGCGAATCGGGCGGCAAAGCGTCTGTAGGTCCTGACAAGAAATTGGCAGCCGATTGTTTGCCGCCTTCGTCCTCGGCCGAGTTAAATGTAAACAACGTTCGTGCTTTGATTCATTCGGGCGGAGATATGTGGTGGGATTTGGTTCAAAATGCCCGCTATGAAATCCCCAAAGGATCTGGTCGCCACTCAATGTATGTAGGTACGCTGATTATTGGTGGTCGCGATGCCAATACTCAAACGCTTCGGGTTGCAGCTCAGCGTTATCGTTCCGGCGGTGTTGACTATTATACCGGCCCCCTAGATGTACTTGGAACTGCTGAAATTGATGATGAAACCTGCGATTTGTACGACCAATTGTGGGCTATTTCTCGCTCGCAGGTTGAACAATTCCGTTTGTGCAACTGCATTGATCCCGACGACCCAAGCTGCGAGGGATACCAAGTTCCCGAGGTGATTATGAAGTGGCCTGGAAATCCGATTGTTCAAGCCGATGGTCAACACCTAAACATGCAATCGCTTTTGGCTCCGTTTTACGATGCCAACGGCGACGGAGTGTACCGGTACGAAGATTGCGATTATCCTTTCTATGACCTTGACAACAACGTAGATTGCTCTACCGACCGTTCTGCTTTTTTATACGGTGACTTTACCCTATGGTGGGTATTCAACGACAAAGGAAACATCCACGGCGAATCTCAAGGCGATCCGATTGGCATGGAAATCCGGGCACAAGGTTTTGGTTTCAACACGAACGACGAGATCAACAACATGACCTTTTACAACTACGAGTTAATCAACCGCGGCACAACAACCTTGTCTTCCTGCTATTTTGGAGTCAATATTGATTCGGACATTGGTGGAGCGATTGACGACTATACAGGTTGTGATGTAGAGCGGGGTTTCGGATTTATGTACAACGGAGATGCCTTTGATGAAAACTTTTCAGGCCAGCTTGGATATGGCAGCAATCCGCCTGCGATAGGTGTGGATTTCTTTGAGGGCCCTTATTTGGATTCGAATGGTGTGGCTGAGGTGTTTAATCCGTTAGACATATCAAATCTTACCGATACTACGCGTGCGAGCAGTGCCTTTGGAATCAATGGTCTTGGGTTTAACGATACCATTGCCGACAATGAGCGCTTTGGGATGCGTCGCTATGTGTATTACAACAATCCGGGCACAGGCCCAACGCGCGACCCCAGCACTGCCCCCAACTATTACAATTATTTGCGTGGATTTTGGTTGGACAATACCCGGATGGTGTATGGTGGGGATGGTTACCCCACACCCGGAAATGGTTCGACCAACATCATTTCTGATTTTATGTTCCCCGGTGATTCCGATCCTTTCAATTGGGGCACCAAAGGAATTGACCCGGGGTTTGATTGGAGGGAACAAAATACGGGCGCTGCTCCGAATACGCCGGGCGACCGTCGTTTTATGCAATCTGCGGGTCCTTTTACCCTAAAGCCGGGTTTGGTAAATGATATTACCATCGGAGTGGTTTGGGCCAGAACATCGACCGGCGACCCCTATGAGTCTGTTATCAAAGTATTGACGGCCGATCAAAAGGCCCAGTCTTTGTTCGAAAACTGCTTCCGAGTATTAAACGGTCCAGATGCGCCTGATTTGAATGTGCAAGAGCTTGACCGGGAACTGGTTCTTTTCTTGACCAACAAAGCTATTTCCAACAACTACTTAGAGGAATACGAGGAATTGAATTATTTTATTCCTGAGTTTGAATTGAAAACGACTCCAATTACAAAGGATACCACTGTTTTTTCTCCGGCTTGGTCTCGTTTGATTATCGACAATGGAGATACCCTATTTGTTTTTAACTCTACTCCCATCAATGGTTCGAATGCCGACACCACCATCCAATTGTTTGATGGAAGCGGGAACGTGGTTGGAACTCAGTATGGGTTCAATACCAATCCTAGTTTTCCTGTAATTACAACCATTAATTTGGGCAATAAGATAGATTCTGTGTTCAACGACCGGATGATTCGTTTTCAAGGGTATATGATTTACCAATTGAAAGACGCCACGGTAACTGCTTCAGATATTTTTGGCGATGACGGAAACACCAAAGCTCGTTTGGTTGCTCAATGCGACATGCGCGATTTTGATGCCAACGGAAATCCAATAGGTCGAATTGTAAACTTTGAGTTCGATGAAGAGCTCGGATTTTCCGTTCCCAAGGTCAAAGTAAACGGCAGCAACGAAGGGATTGTTCACTCCTTCAACGTTAAAGAAGACCAATTTGCTTTGGGCGATAAGCGGTTGGTGAACCACAAGAAATACTACTACATGACCTTGGCATATGGATACAACAATTATAGGAATTACGACCCCAATGATCCATTGCAATTGGATGGTCAAAAGGAGCCGTTTTTCTTAGGCCGCAGAAACATTAAAGTAACTACAGCCATTCCCCATATTCCTGTTCCTGAGTTAAATGGTACGGTTCTGAATGCCTTGTACGGTTCTGGGCCTCAAATTGTTCGGGTAGAAGGCCGAGGAAACGGAGGCAACAACCTAATGTTAACTGCTGAAACAGAGACAAAGATTCTTAATTCACCCGACCACCGGGCCGACACCTTGGTGTACGATTACGGAATGGGGCCTGTAAATGTTAAAGTTATAGACCCTCTAAAGGTTAGGGGTGGCAATTATCAACTTCGGGTTATTGATGCAAATTCAGGAGCCGATGGAACCATCAATCCCAATGCCCGCTGGGTATTGCTTGAACCCGGAAGTCCTTTTGGAGATACGGTGGCTTTGTCTGAAAAAGATATGTCAACTCCGTATGAGCAAATAATGTATGACCGTAGAGACATACCCGGTTTGGATCCATTCCTTGGTTTCTCGATCACCTTAAATCAGGTTACCAATCCCGGCCCTGCCTACACGGTGCTTAATGGCATTTTGTTTGATCGCCGCGAAATTGAAAACGGATTCATTTCGGCCACCGCTACCAATTCCAAGCCCGGCAACAATTGGCTGGGTTTCTTTGGAGACCAAAATACCGGCAATGCAGGAAACTGGATAAGGTCAGGTACGACCGATTCTGAACAGGATCCTCAATGGAACTCAAACTTTATAGAGTTGGTTGTGGGTGGCAACACTGAATTGCTTTGGATGGATCCTGAGGCTTCGTTTGAGCGAAATATCTCTTTCTTTGGTGGTGGAGGTATTGTACCCTACATGCTTACAAGCTCGGCCAGCATCTATCAAGATGAAGACCAAAACCAATTGCCGGCGCATCAGCTTGCTTCTGGTGCCATTGTAAGCATTGAAGGGCGTGTAATTACGGCGGCCAAAATGCCAAACATCCTTCCTTCGGTTGATTTGGTGTTGACCAGCGATCGTTCAAAGTGGACCCGCTGTCCTGTTATTGAAACCCAAGATTTCTCGGCTTTGGCCTACAAGCATCCAAGTTTGGCAACCGGCCCCGAAAAACTTTCGCTCCGCCACAGTCCTTCCGTTGACAAGGACGGAAAGTTTGCTATTCCCGGTGCAGGAAGCAGCAGCAATCCAAGCGATGCGAATTACATTTCGGAGTGGGGATACTCTTGGTTCCCAGGCTATGCCATTGATGTTGAAACAGGTCAACGGTTGAATCTGGCCTTTGGCGAGGACTCCTACCTGTCGGGCAACAATGGGCGTGATATGTTGTTTAACCCTTCTGTTGTAGATTTTACAACCTTAGAAGGTGTAATTTCAAATTTCGGGGATTTTCTTGCCGCGGGCAAACATTATGTGTATGTGTTTGGGGCCAATCCGCTGGAACAACCTTTTGCATCCATGCCGGGCTACGATGCTGGGGAAACCATGAAAGGGTATTTTTTGGACAACACAGGAAAACCACGCAGCGTAATGCCATCAAGCATTCAACGTAATTTGTGGAGAAGCTGTGCATGGGCAGGTATTCCCTACCATGCCAAAGGCACCAATTGGTTGAGCAGCGACATTCGCTTAAGCCTACGGGTAACCAAACGCTATCAAACTGGACTTAGCGGTGTTCACACCGTGGCCAATCCATCGAACAACAACCGTCCGATGTACAACTTCTCAATGGACAAGTTGACTCCGACCATTGGCGACAATCCAGCAGCCCGTGCTGCGCTCGATTTGATTCAGGTGGTCCCCAATCCATACTATGCCGCCAGCAACTACGAAACCAGTCAAGTAGATAGCCGTGTGAAAGTGGTGAACCTACCCGACAACTGTACGGTAACGATTTATGCATTGAATGGCACCTTGGTGCGGAGGCTGGAAAAAGGAACCAGCTCCATAACCTCACTCGACTGGGACATGAAGAATTATGCCAATATTCCCGTAGCTAGTGGCTTGTATCTGTTTCACATTAAAGCTCCAGGCATTGGAGAACGCATTGTGAAATGGTACGGGGTGATGCGCCCAATAGACTTGGATTCCTTCTGACGATTAGAACTGAAGTATGATGAACTCATTTTTTACTAAAACCCACAAGGTGAGAAGCCTAGCCGCGCTGGCTCTTGCTTTTTCTTGCCTATCTCTGCAAGCCGGAAACGAAGACCGCGCAGGCAGTGCAGGCAGCACCGATTTGTTGATTAACCCTTGGGCACGCAGTTCCGGTTGGGCCAATTCTAGCACCGCCATTGGCCGAGGTTTAGAGTCGGAATTCATGAATGTAGCGGGTTTGGCATTTACGGACCGCACAGAATTGCTGTTCACCCATACCCGTTGGTTGGCTGGGTCAGACATTGGTATCAGTGCCTTTGGTTTTGCCCAAAATTTGGGAAAAAATCGAGGAGTCTTGGGTATTTCTGTTACCAGCCTTGGGTCGGGCGACATTCAGGAAACCACCACCGAACAGCCTGAGGGCACAGGTTCGGTGTACAGTGTGAACAACCTGAATTTAGGCATTTCGTACGCGAAATCCTTCTCAAAATCCATTCATGGAGGGGTAACGGTCAGGTTGATTAACCAGGCTATTGCCAACGTTTCGGCCGCGGGTTTTGCCATTGATGCCGGTATTATTTACAAAACAAGCATCGGCAATAAAAAGAAAACGGCGCCCGGTTTTGGCGAAGACAATCTGCACTTTGGAATTAACCTGAAGAACATTGGGCCCCGAATGATTGCCACCGGCGATGGTTTGACGGTGAAAAACGAAAGCCCCATTTTCGGTGCACCCGTTTCTCAGCAACAGCGTTCAGCTGAATTCGAAATGCCTGCATTAATGAACATCGGCCTCGCCTATGTTCAGTATATGGCAAAAAAGCACAAATTAACCACCGCCTTTAACTTTACCACCAACAGCTTTACCAAAGACCAGTTCTTGTTGGGATTGGAATACGACTTTAACTCTATGTTGCAGTTGCGTGGCGGATATTCTTTTGAAAGCGGAATTTTTGGAGAGCGCGATGGGGTGCAAGCCGATTTGCTGAATGCTTTTACAGGCCCTTCCGCTGGCTTCTCGTTCGAAAGTCCCCTCAAAAAAGAAGGCCGCACCAAAATAGGTGTGGATTATTCTTTCCGGGCCACTTACAATTTTAGCGGGGTGCACACCTTCGGAGTCCACATCTTGCTTTAATCTCTACTTTTTCCTATTTTCGCTTAAGCAGAAAGCCTCCGGGCTTTCTGTTTTGCTTTTAATGCAATTGTTATGGCATATACGTATTTAACAAAAGAGGGCTATCATAAGCTCAAAACGGAATTGGAAGACCTGGTGAAGGAGCGTCCTAAGATATCGGCCCAAATTGCCGAAGCACGAGACAAAGGCGACCTGTCTGAAAATGCCGAATATGATGCGGCCCGCGAAGCCCAGGGCATGCTTGAGTTGCGGATTTCTAAACTGCAGCAAACGGTTGACAAAGCTCGGATCATCGAAGAAGGTCAAATGGACAACACCAAGGTCTATTTGCTGGCCCGGGTTAAAATTCAAAACCTGAAGAACAACCAAGAAATGACCTATCAGATTGTTTCTGAACGCGAAGCCGACCTTAAGGCCGGTAAAATTTCGGTGGATTCACCCATTGGGAAGGGATTGCTAGGAAAATCTGTGGGCGACATCGCCCAAATTACAGCACCAGGGGGGTTAATTCAATTCAAGGTTATTTCTATAAACGCGGAATGAGCAGTTTGTTTACCCGCATGATTCAGGGAGAAATACCCTGTCATGTGGTTGCAGAAAACACCGAATTCTTAGCGATTCTAGATGTTTTTCCCCGAAACACCGGGCACACCTTGGTGTTTCCTAAGCAGGAAATAAACCATGTTCAGGACATGGATTCCGCCCATTTTGCTCGTTTGTCGGAATTTGCCCACAGGGTAGGTTCCATGTTGCATCGAGAACTGCCTTCAAAACGGATTGGTTGGGCTATTGCTGGCTTTGAAGTGCCTCATGTGCACATCCATTTAATTCCTGCCAATACCATGGACGACATGAATTTGCACCGCTCGGCGGAACGGGCCGATCCGGAGCAGCTTGCCCAACTTGCGGCCAAATTGCGGGAATCGGCTTTTTTTTAGTTCGCCTCTACTCGAAACGAATAATATTCCATAACGGCATTGGCCAAGAGGGCCTTGCAGGCCTGTTCTGCCATGGCTTCTGCCTCTGAGTCCGATTCGGCTTGCACTTCAAATCGGATTTGCTTTCCCACCCTAACCGATGTTGCCGAATCTAAGCCCAAGGCTTGCAAGCCACGCTCTACGGCTTTTCCCTGCGGGTCTAGCAATTCTTCCAGCGGCATAACCGTTACATGAATGACATATTGAGCCATGGCTTGAGTTTGTACAAAGATAGCTTGCCGTTGCGAATTTTGAGGGCTATGGACATTAAAACAACCCTGGAATGCATAAAAACGGTTTTAAAAACACCCGGTTTTCAATTTTAGTGGGTTGGTGGTTTCCATGTCCATTGAACGGCGGCGCTCTTCTTTGATTTGATGCTTTTATTCCGGCCGCCTTTCGGACTTCCTTGAATTTTAACCGCAGCATTAAAATCCGATTATCTTTGAAATACGAACCAAAGAACCCTGAAATTATGAATCGCTTCCTTGTTTATTTGTTTGCCGCTTTTTATGGGCTTACTCAGGCTCAAGGGGTTTTGATATCAAATCAGGCTGGCCTGCCAGATTCATCTGCAATTTTAGAGTTGGCCGACACGACCAAAGGTTTTTTGCCTACCAGGTTGACCACCAATCAACGAAATGCCATATCCAATCCGGCGGAAGGCCTCATCATTTTCAACACCGATTCTAAATGTTTTGAAGGGAAAACGCCTTCGGGCACTGGACATTCCAAAATGGCAGTCCTGCTTCATCCACGTCTTACAGCCCCCTTGTGTTTAGCCCCGAATCCAAATCATTCGTGCATTCGTGGCTAAATTCAAATTCCATTTCTTAGGCTCACATTCTCCGCCTAGCCCTATAGTTTAGCCACGAATGCACGAATAGTTGTCTTCCTGGCTAAT